>CDTY01054568.1_pt1 | contig 24275 bp, 20 predicted proteins | sample 557731 | NCBI WGS metagenome assembly CDTY01 (sample SAMEA3182101, study PRJEB8094) | gut metagenome | biome: human; feature: gut; material: Stool; isolation source: human stool | place: Canada | collected 2013-02-12
TACGAGAAAATGCTGATTAGCACCCTGCTCCGCGCCAAGGAACTGGCAAGCCGCGGCATAGACCTCTTTGCCTCACCCGCCTTGAAATTCTTTCTATACAACGACATCAGCCGGGAGGCATTCTACAACAATCCCGAATGTTTGGAGAATTTCATTCAGTTGGACGATAATGACATCTGGACTGCCCTCAAGGTATGGAGCCGCCATTCGGACAAGGTTTTGTCCACCCTGAGCGCCGGCATGATTAACCGAAACATCTTCAAAGTCGAGATTTCTACCGAACCTATTAGTGAGGAACGGAAAAAAGAACTAACTTTGCAAATCAGTGAACAACTGAACATCCCTCTCTCCGAAGCGAGATATTTCATCTCTACCCCCAGCATCGAGAAGAATATGTACGACGAGGCAGATGACAGTATTGACATCCTCTACAACGACGGCAGCATCAAGAATATTGCCGAAGCATCGGATATGCTCAATATCTCTCTTCTGTCCAAGAAAGTAAAAAAGTACTACTTATGCTACCAACGTTTGCATAGATAAGTATAAAATATTCACCTCAGGACAAGGAAATATAAAAAAAAAGTCCGTTATTTGCGTTTTGAAACCATCTAACAAGAATAAGACATGGAGTTCTCTGCTAAACAAATTGCAACATTTATCCAAGGAGAAATTGTTGGAGACGAGAATGCTACCGTTCACACCTTTGCGAAAATCGAAGAGGGAATACCGGGAGCCATCTCCTTTCTATCCAACCCCAAATATACCCCCTACATATACGAAACCCAATCAAGCATTGTTCTGGTAAACAAGGACTTTGTTCCGGAACAAGAAGTGAAAGCCACCCTGATTAAAGTGGACAATGCGTATGAAAGTCTTGCTAAATTGCTAAATCTTTATGAGCAAAGCAAGCCAAAGCGGGTGGGAATTGACTCTCTGGCCTTTGTTGCCGAGACAGCTAAAATTGGCAAGGATGTTTACATTGCGCCTTTTGCCTGCATTGGCGAATACGCAGAGGTGGGAGACAATACGGTCATTCATCCGCACGTCACGATTGGCAGCGGTGCCAAAGTGGGCAATGACTGTATTATTTACGCTAACTCCACCATCTACCACGATTGCCGGGTAGGAAACCACTGCATCCTGCACTCCGGTTGCGTTATCGGTGCAGACGGTTTCGGCTTCGCCCCCACTTCCGAGGGCTATGAAAAAATACCGCAAATAGGTATCACTATCCTGGAAGACCATGTGGAAATCGGTGCCAACACGTGTGTGGACCGTGCTACTATGGGAGCCACCATCGTACATAGCGGCGTGAAACTGGATAATTTGATTCAAGTGGCACACAATGATGAAATAGGCTCCCACACCGTAATGGCGGCGCAAGTAGGTGTAGCAGGTTCTACCAAGATAGGAGAATGGTGCATGTTCGGCGGGCAGGTAGGCATTGCAGGTCATATTCATATTGGCAACAAAGTGAACCTTGGCGCACAGTCTGGTGTTCCCAGTAGCATAAAGGACGGTAGCCAACTTATCGGTACCCCTCCTATGGAGCTGAAACAATATTTCAAGGCATCCATCGCACAAAGAAGTTTGCCGGAAATGCAAGTGGAACTGCGCCAGCTCCGCAAAGAATTGAATGAACTTAAACAACAATTAAATAAGTAACCAATGTTAAAACAAAAGACTCTAAAAGATAGCTTTTCGCTTAGTGGAAAAGGTCTTCATACGGGACTTGACCTAACCGTTACTTTCAATCCTGCTCCGGATAACCATGGATACAAAATCCAACGTATCGACTTGGAAGGACAGCCTACCTTCGATGCCGTTGCAGACAACGTATCCGAAACTACCCGTGGAACTGTAATCTCCAAAAACGGAGTAAAGGTGAGCACAGTGGAGCATGGTATGGCAGCCCTCTATGCATTGGGTATCGATAACTGCTTGATACAGGTAAACGGACCGGAATTTCCCATTCTGGACGGAAGCGCCCAATATTATGTCAACGAAATAGAGCGCGTAGGCACTGTAGAACAAAATGCCGTAAAAGATTTCTATATCATCAAGTCCAAAATTGAATTCCGTGACGAAACAACCGGCTCTTCCATCATCGTGTTGCCGGACGAGAACTTCAGCTTGAATGTATTGGTATCATACGATTCCAACATCCTCCCCAACCAGTTTGCAACGCTGGAGGACATGACGAAGTTCAAGGATGAAATCGCCGCAAGCCGTACTTTCGTGTTTGTACGCGAAATTGAGCCGTTGCTGCAAGCCGGTCTTATCAAGGGCGGCGACCTTGACAATGCGATTGTTATTTACGAACGCGAAATGTCCCAGGAGAACTATGACAAGCTGGCCGACGTGATGGGTGTTCCTCATATGGACGCCAAACAATTGGGATATATCAACCACAAACCTTTGGTGTGGCCCAATGAATGCGCCCGCCACAAGTTACTTGATGTCATCGGTGACCTGGCCTTGATAGGCAAGCCCATCAAGGGCCGTATCATCGCTACCCGCCCGGGACACACTATCAACAATAAGTTCGCCCGCCAGATGCGCAAGGAAATCCGTTTGCACGAAATACAAGCCCCTACCTACGACTGCAACCGCGAACCGATTATGGATGTAAACCGCATCCGCGAACTTCTGCCTCACCGTTACCCGATGCAATTGGTGGACAAAGTCATAGAAATAGGTGCCAACTACATTGTAGGTGTCAAGAACGTAACTTCCAACGAACCTTTCTTTCAAGGACACTTCCCGCAGGAACCCGTAATGCCCGGTGTGTTGCAGATAGAGGCAATGGCACAGACGGGAGGTTTGCTTGTACTGAATTCAGTAGATGAACCGGAACGTTACTCCACCTACTTCATGAAGATTGACGGTGTGAAATTCCGCCAAAAAGTGGTACCTGGAGATACCCTCATCTTCCGTGTAGAGCTGATGGCCCCCATACGCCGCGGCATCTCTACCATGAAAGGCTATGTGTTTGTAGGCGAAAAAGTTGTCTGCGAAGCAGAGTTTATGGCGCAAATAGTTAAGAACAAATAATAAAATTTACGATTAGACTATTTACGATTTACGATTCAAATTACTCGTGAGAATTATCACATTCGGATAAAATCGTATATACAGTAAATCGCAAGTATTCTCAATCGTAAATCGTAAATAGCTAAATCGTAAATAATATGATAAGTCCCTTAGCGTATATTCATCCCGAAGCCAAAATCGGGGAAAACGTAGAGATTGCTCCTTTTGTTTTCATTGACAAGAATGTGGTAATCGGTGATAACAACAAGATTATGGCAAATGTCAACATTCTGTACGGTGCACGCATCGGCAATGGAAACACCATTTTCCCGGGAGCCGTTATCGGTGCCATTCCCCAGGATTTAAAGTTCAGAGGGGAGGAAAGCACTGCTGAAATCGGAGACAACAATATCATACGTGAAAACGTAACTGTCAACCGCGGTACAGCTGCCAAAGGCAGAACCATCGTCGGCAACAACAATCTCCTGATGGAAAGTGTACACGTGGCCCACGATGCTCTGATAGGCAACAGCTGTATCATTGGCAACTCTACAAAAATGGCGGGGGAAATTGTCATCGACGATTATTCCATCATCAGTGCCAATGTACTGATGCACCAATTCTGCCATGTGGGCGGTTATGGAATGATACAAGGCGGCTGCCGTTTCAGCAAGGACATCCCGCCGTACATCATTGCCGGACGCGAGCCTATCTGCTATGCGGGAATCAATGTGGTAGGGTTACGCCGCCGTGGCTTCTCCAACGAGACCATTGAGAAAATCCATGATGCCTATCGTATTATCTATCAAGGCGGTCTGAACAATACGGATGCCTTGAAGAAAATCGAGGATGAAATGGAAATGACACCGGAAATAAGCTATATCGTAAACTTTATACGTGAATCAGCCCGCGGCATTATCCCCGCAGGAAAATGAAAAACGTATGATTTACACAAAGTCAGAAATCATAAATTATAAATCATCATGATCTACAGATTTACAATCATCTCTGATGAGGTGGACGATTTTGTCAGAGAAATACAGATAGACCCGGAAGCTACCTTTTATGACTTCCATGAAGCGATTCTAAAGTCGGCAGGCTACACTAACGACCAGATGACTTCTTTCTTCATTTGCGATGATGACTGGGAGAAAGAGAAAGAAATTACGCTGGAAGAAATGGATGACAATCCGGAAATGGACAGTTGGGTGATGAAAGAGACCCAGTTGAGCGAACTGGTTGAAGACGAGAAGCAGAAACTTCTCTATGTATTCGATTATATGACTGAGCGCTGCTTCTTCATCGAGCTTTCTGAAATCATTACCGGAAAGGAAATGAAAGGAGCCAAATGCACCAAGAAAGCAGGTGAAGCTCCCAAGCAGACCATTGATTTTGAAGAGATGGCAGCTGCTGGCGGTTCCCTTGATTTGGACGAAAACTTTTACGGCGACCAGGACTTCGATATGGAAGATTTCGACAAAGAGGGTTTCGGCGGTTTGGACGAAGCCGGAAACTCCTTTGAAGAAGAGAAATATTAAACAGACATACCATACAGATTTCTTTTAGGCACGGATTACACGGAAACACACGGTTGTTATTGAATATTCCGTGTAATCCGCGTAATCCGTGCCTATTTTTTTACCCGCATGCACACCCTAATCGTACTTATCGGTCCCACCGGAGTAGGCAAAACAGAGCTCAGCCTCCGATTGGCAGAACATTTCCATACTTGTATCGTCTCGGCCGATTCGAGACAACTCTATGCAGATTTAAAGATAGGCACGGCTGCCCCTACACCGGAGCAACTGCAACGGGTACAGCATCACTTCGTCGGTACCCTGAAGCTGACAGACTATTACAGTGCCGCCCAATACGAAGCGGAAGTGATGAAGCTGCTGGAAGACCTGTTTACAAAGCATAACACCGTACTGCTGACCGGAGGCTCAATGATGTATGTAGATGCAGTCTGTAAAGGAATTGACGACATTCCGACCGTAGATGCCGATACACGCCAGCTCATGCTGCACAAATACGAAACAGAAGGTCTGGAAAGACTTTGTGCGGAACTTAAGCTGTTGGATCCGGAATATTACAAAATAGTAGATTTGAAGAATCCCAAACGCGTAGTCCATGCTTTGGAAATCTGCTACATGACGGGAAAGGCCTACACTTCCTTCCGCACTCAACAAAAGAAAGAACGCCCCTTCCGTATCATCAAAATAGGATTAACACGTAACCGGGAAGAGCTTTATGAACGCATCAACTGCCGGGTGGACCAAATGGTGGAAGAGGGTTTAGTGGAAGAAGCGCGCATGGTCTACCCGCATAAAAGTCTAAATTCCCTAAATACAGTAGGCTACAAAGAAATATTCAAGTACCTGGATGGTGAATGGACATTACCCTTTGCCATCGAAAAGATAAAGCAGAACTCACGCATCTATTCCCGTAAGCAAATGACCTGGTTCAAACGGGACGAGGAAATCCACTGGTTCCACCCGGAGCAGGAAGGGGAAATACTGGAATACTGTCATTGTTCCATCAAAGGCGTATAAGCCTTTCGGACAAGTGCTTCCACATCTTGATAAAGCTTCTGCATTTCTTGAGAATCAATGCTTCCTTGCTGTCTCCAGCTGTCCAACAATAGGCATGTACGGCGAAACACCTCTGCCTCTACCGTAACAAGCTGCTGCATATAGCCATTATTCTCCATATTGTACAGTTTTTCCCAATTCAGATAACGATTGGTTCCCATCCCCTGATTATAACAAAAGACATTGTTGGAAAGCCGGAGTGACCAATCACTGAGCGGAGCGGCGGCACACGCCTTGTCCCAACATACCATCGGAGGCAGAAGTCTATCCGCATCCTTCACCCAAAGCGGCACGGCAATACCCGTAGGAGGATATCCCAGCATTGTCCACATCGTAGTAAGTTCCGCCTTCTCACCCGGTTTTACGCCCTGCACCACAATGGAACAAGAAGTGCTGTTACGGGGAATAAAATCCTGGTCGACAAACCAACCGGAACCTTGCGGGCGATTAAATTTCCCGTTCTTCAAATCAATATCAAGCATGCCGTTGCGAAACGAACGTGAAAGATCATTAAATATACCCTGCGGTGTGATCCCTCCCGTTGCAGAAGCCCTCATCAGTACCCTGTCTGCCTCCATATAGCGTACATAACCTGCCCCCCGATTTGCTTCACCGGCAAAAGAGAAGTTGGTACGGGCAATGTAGCCGTAAGGAGCATCTTTGGGATTATTGGCATCATACATCGTATATTTATAATAATCCACCTCAAACATGGCGGCAGCGCCTTGAGCGTCGATTACGCCAAAATTGGCCTCTATCAAGCTGGGCTTGGAAATGGTATCGAGGAAATGGCAGAAATCCTCCACCGTGGCACAAACCTCCAAGGCACGGTAGATAATCCTCCCGTTGGCTGCCCCCCGTTCTTCCCCATCTTTCACTTCCACCAGATTGTAGGATTGGGTGTTCATCAAGGCAAAACCAACGGAGTTTGTACCCATCCATGCCTCTTTCAAGGCAGGAAAGTTAGCACTATTCACATCGGCAATGAAGTTATACTTCTCCCCTTTTATATAAGCAACATGATTTCGCAGATAGTCCGTATCACGGTTTTTCCATAGCAACGGACGGCCGTCAGGAGTAACCTTTCCAGAAACGACGGCAGATGTACAAGCCAGAACCGGCTCAGCAGTGAGTGCCGCAAGCAGTCCCCATATTAAAAAAAGATGTTTTATCATAACCTTGCCTTCCTTAGATTTATATTCGCAAAGGTATGATAATCTGTGAAAGGGCAAAAGAAATCCTCTGAAATCCTTATCCCCTATTCATCAGGAAAGAATTATTCGCTGACAAGTTTCTGCAACTTATCCTGCATATACCGAAGTTTCGCAGTTCCAGTACCTTGTTCTATATGACGGATAATGCCTTTCTTATCCACCAGTATAGTGACCGGCATACCACTCACATGAAAGGTCTCGAAGAAAAACAAGTCATCGGCTATCTGGGTAAAGAGGAAAGGACGGCTCTCTACAATTTTCTTTATTTGTACAGCACTGTCAAAAGTCGTAGCAAGATAGGTTACATCAGGATAGACTTCTATCCATTTGTTCAGCTCCGACATTTCACGGATACAAGGACCACAGCCGGTATACCAGAAGTTCAAGACCATAGGACGTCCCGTCACATCGGCCTTGCTCCATTCCTGTCCTTCTGTGTCTTTCACTTTGAATTCCGGAAAAGCCTTTCCTATCCATTCTTCCTTCTTCAAAGTCTGTACGGCACCGCCTATCGGCAACTTCTTCCCCGTTCCTCCACGGTAACTCATCAAGAAAGCTTCCGCACCAGGCACCTCGTCGGCAGGAGTAGCATATTCTCTCACCTCCTCAGACAGCACAATGCCCTTGCGCAAGCGGAGTTCCGTAACCTCGTGTCCCGCGCCGTCCTCATGTATTATGAAAGCCGCCACGTTGTCCGAACCCACACCAGGCGGCATGCCTTCGAAGAAAAGCCCGTCCGCCAAATAATATTTCTTACCGGCTGTCTGGGCAGAGCAAAGCCCTGCCCCCACAGCTACCAGAATCAGAAACAAAGAGAGAATTTTCCTTATCATAGTTGTTAGAGACTATTCACTTTTCAGTGTAATTGTAAGCTTGGGTTGCGCCTTCACTTTGCCGGTAGCCATGCCTATATACGAAGCAACCAATACAGCATCCTTAGAAGGTACAGAAAGGACAAAATTGCCATTGACATCGGTAACGCTTCCCGTAGTGGTACCTTCTATCAGAACAGCCGCACCGATAATAGGCTCACCCTGCTCATCCACCACTTTACCTTCCACTTTCATATTACCTTGAACGGAAGTCTTTTCTACAGCTTTAGTTTTTTTAGTAGTAATGTAAATCTCACCTTTTCCACCTGCCTCTTTCTTCACCTCAATACCCTCAATATTCTCGGCAGGTATTAAATCATCGATAGTTTTAGTACTCAAATCAACTTTTTCTCCATCAATATAGATAGTCTTTATTAAATCAAGACTACCGTTATGCTGTACTTTAGCGTTCTCTGTCACCTCATTATCCCGACGGATAACTATACCTGGAGTTCCTTGTTTCAGGGTTATCAAAAGAACACCATTCTTTCCCTTTTCTCCATATAATTCCGTGGCAGATTTATCTTTCAAAACCGTTACACGTTCTATCTTATCAGGATTCAATGCACTCATGACAGATGGCGTCACCTCTTTTCCATCCACAATATACAATGGTTCTTTCCCATTACCTGCATATCCTTCAACTGTAATACCATTGGCAGAAGAAGTTTTTTCAAGTTTGTCGTTATCCAGCCTGAACATCACCGGAGCCGTATATTTCACTGCCACCGGCTGCCCCTTCTGTCTCCCTGGTTTCCACTTCGGCATACTACTTATCAAACGCAACGCTTCAGCATTCATATCCTTATCTACAGAACGGAGAAGCTTCGGCTCCTTGATACTACCATCTTTATCCACCACAAATTGGACAGTCACGCGTCCCTGCGTACCTTTCTCTTTGGCAGATGCCGGATAACGCATATTCGTCTTGATATAATCCATGAAAGCGCTCATTCCGCCGCCGGGAAATTCCGGCATCTCCTCTACCACCTCGAAGACCGGAGTTCCCTTCAACTGCTTGCGGACTTCCGTCGGTACATACTTCACATCGGTAGGCTTCGTAGTGTCACCTGCACTTTCTGCCACTTTTGTTTCTACAATTGCAGCCAAATCGTTAACTTTGACGCTTGAAATCTCCTCAACCTTATCGGAGACTTCGGGACGGGCAAAAGCTGTCACTGCAATGGCAGCTACCGGAAGTACATAAAGATACTTCAAACGTGCCCACGGACTTGATTTTTCTTTTAACATCATAGTGATACGTTTTTTAAGTTTACTGTGATTAAAGCTGTTGGCCATAGAGTAGAGCCTTGTGCCGACAGCTTTTTTTATTAATAATAGTTGATACTGTTTTGCATCCACACCCTCCTTTATCACCGTTTCATCCGCTTCAAACTCATGGATATTCTGCAATTCCTGCTTCAGGAGCCATGATGCCGGATTGAACCACTGAAAGAAAATGCAGACATCAGCCACCAGCAAGTCCCAGGAATGGCGGTTATGGATATGGGCAAGCTCGTGGATAAGGATTTCCCGTCCGTTCTCCTCCAAGTCTTTCCGTGAAATGACAATATATCCCATCCAACTGAACGGAGCGATGTCACAGTTGTGTACAATCAAAGTAACGCGCTCTTTCCTGCCCGGTAAGTAGCTGCCAATATCCTCTTTTTTACCCGATTTCAGCAACATCAGTAACCGTACCAACGAATATACGTTGCGGAAGGCAAAGAAAACGATTCCTGCCAGATAGACAAGCAGCGCCACTTGTATCCAGGTGACTGTTGCCGTTTCAGCCCTTGCTCCGGCCTCAGTGGCATTCACTGCATCTGCCATCATCAGCAACTGCTCCAATGTCAGCATCGTCTGGTGCACTTCCGTCTCCTGCTTCACACTTACCTCTACCAAAGGCAATAGGCAGGACAACAGCAAAATGCCCAACAATGAAAAACGGTTGAAACGATGAAACGTCTCGCGCGCCAGCAACAAGCGATAAAACAAATAGAATATCGCCAGGCAAACAGAAGATTTGAGTATATAAACAAAAAACAGACCCATGGAATTATTTACTATTTAGGGATTTACGATTTACTATTTACTATTTACAGTTACTTGGTCAGTTCATTCCGTAGCATCTCCACTCCGGGAAATCCGGTTGCTTTGTAGGAAATATCTCCTTCACGGTTCACGACGAAATAGGTCGGGATACCCGGATATTCGTACAGCTTTGCCAATGCCGTACTTTGCTCATTGCTAATGCGACAGTGAATACCGGGTATATCCGGTATCATTACTTTCCATTTTCCTTCAGGAGATGTTTCGTCGACAATATATAGATAAACCACCTCTTTCAGCTCCTCTTTCAACGGTTTCAGGCTTTTCATGGCCCGCATACAAGGACCACACCAGGTGTTCCACATATCCACCAGTACCATCTTGCCACGATAAGGACGAGTAATGACCTGCAACAAACTGTCTGCCGCTACCTCCTTTTCCACCTCAACAATCTTATATCCGGTCTTTCCCTTAGTAGCTTCCAACTCTGATTTCAGTTCGGCTTCAATCCTCCCGTTTCTCATCAGGAACAATTGCCTGAGGTCGGGAGAAGCGATGCTGTCCACCGTCCGACGCTCTTCCTCAGTCAAAGGCATGTACTTGCTCAGATTACGGGAAGCACGCCCGGCAAGAAGCATGTCCGGCCAAAGAGGGTCTTGCACAAACTTATCCCGGAAATTTCCGGTAGCGGTCTTCACAAAGTCCGTATAATAATTGTAATATTTCTGTTCGGGGGTATGCAGAATATCCAGTTGCAGTATTTCCTTGAAGTATGAGGTACTGTCCACCGTCATGTCCGCCCTTTTCACCCCCTTCCTGCCCGAAAGCATCGGGGCATAACTAAGGTTACTCTTGTAATTATAGATAAGGCTGAACAGATTCATATCCAGATTTGCCCGGATATAAGTACGGCAAGCCTGGCTCATATCCTTGTTTTTTACAAGTTTCTTTTGCATATCTTCATAATGCCTGAACAGATACTTTTTATATGCCTGCGGAGTCATCCCACAAATATCTGCATAAAAATCATCAGCTCCCGATAAGCTTTTCATTTCACCGAACCGCAGCAACTCGGTATTCAGACCGGCATAGTCTCCTTCAAACCAAACACAGTTGTCCGTTACACCATCCCTTTTCCGGCTTAAAAGACGGCTTTGCGAATAGAATATTTCAGGCAGATTGATTGTGACATCCAGTTCTCCACCCGGAACGAGAAACAATTCTATTTTCGAACGGGATATCCACAGCGTAGCACCGCTCGGCAACAGCACCTCTGTCTCATAACGGAACGTGCCATCCTCCGCTATCTTCAAGTCCTTACCGGTGAAATACATGAAGAACCAAGGCGAGTCATAGTAGCGTAACGTCACTCCATACTCCGGTTTATACCCCAATATCTGCCCCTTTATGACAGTCTTTCCCATATTCAATTCCGGTCCGGGCAATGGCAAAACCTCATCCGGTTTCTTATTCCGCAAACGTTCGGGAATATCCACCCGAGGTTTCTCTCCGTTGAGCTGTATACCATAAATTACCCATCCTTCATCACTGTCCGGTGTCTCTACAAAATCAAAGCTCTCAGTATCCATCGGAAGCGGACTAAACTTCAAAACAGCAGTCATTTCACCGGAAGCGGGAATATGCGTCCATTCATCCCTGGCAAAACCGGTATTTCCCAAATATCCGTAATCCTTTCCGGATGCCCGCAACACAGCTGTCGAATCAATCCTGACCCTATCGCCCTGCATGCCATAAAGCCTCACCGCCAGCCAGGTCGTATCTTTTCCAAGCGTCACTTGCTCCACTTCAATGCTACGCGTATTGCATGCCATGAAATAGGGTACCTTTACGATTTTCTTTGCCTGCAATCCGCAGCAAATACTTACCAGCAGCAAACAAACCAATCCGATGTTTTTCATAAGCCAGAGTTATTAGAGTCTCAACAATCTCAGTCCCTTCCCTTTTCCACGTCTTGTATCAACTGCTTCAGTTCTTCCAGGGATATATCCTCTTCCTTCACCAGAGACGACACTGCGCTGAGATAGGAATTATTGAAATATTTGCTGATAACGTTCTTCAGTGTCCGCTTGCGGAAATCCTCCTCGCTGACCACCGCATAATACTGATACGTGTTGCCGTACGTATGATGGCTCAAGAATCCCTTATCCTCCAATCCTCTCACAATGGTGGACAAAGTATTGAAATGTGGTTTCGGCTCTTCATAGAATGCCAGCATTTCCTTCACAAACAAGGGTCCCTTTTCCCAGAAAAAGCCCATGATTTCTTCTTCTTTTGCAGTCAATCCTTTCATAACATTCTTTGTTTTCCGCAAAGAACTAAATTATTTAGTTCAAAAACTAATTTCTCTCGTTAAATAAAACTAAAGCTTTTAGTTTATTCGGCAAACACCAGTCTCCAACCGTCTCCCGACAAGCAAAATACCTACTAATAGTGATTGCAGTTCTCGGATAAAAGCCGTTACTTTGCGCACGAATCAGAGAATTAAAAACAATAACATACAATGAATGAGCAACATAAGTACCGCTCCACGGACAAGATGAGTGACCTCATCTGTGACAATTACTCCTTATTAATGGTGATGAGCCGCTTCGGACTGTCATTAGGATTCGGAGACAAGAGCGTGAAGGACGTCTGCGAAGCACAAGGCGTCGATTGCCCTACATTCCTCGCCGTAGCCAACTTTATCAGCGAAGAACAATACTCTTACAGCGGTAATGAAAGTGATTTTTCCATTCCCGCCCTTATGGATTATCTGAAGCGTGCCCACACATATTTCCTCGACTTCAACCTGCCGGCCATCCGCCGCAAACTCATCGAAGCCATCGATTGTTCCAGTACAAACGATGTAGCCTACCTCATCCTGAAGTTCTTCGATGAATATGCCAAGGAAGTACGCCGCCACATGGAATATGAAAACCAGGCCGTATTCACCTATGTAGAGCAATTACTCCAAGGCAACCTATCGGATGAATACAACATCGCCACTTTTGCCAGCAAACATAATCAGATAGATACCAAACTGAAAGAGCTGAAGAACATCATCATCAAATACTACCCGGAAAAGGAGAACAACAATCTCCTGAATGCGGTCTTGTTCGATATATTCAACTGCGAACAAGACCTTGCCACCCACTGCCAGGTAGAAGATTATATGTTTGTTCCCGCCGTAGCGCAAATAGAAAGGAAACTGAAAAATGAACAATAATACTTCTTTGAAGATTGTCATTGCAGAAACTTCGGTCATCATCCGGAGTGGCCTGACGGCTGTTTTGAAGCGTATTCCCAACTTGAATGCACACCCTATTGAGGTTTCTTCTCCGGAATCGCTGCAGAACTACATTCACATGCATCCGGCAGACATTATCATCATCAACCCCACTTTCGGTGGCTGGTTCGACCTGCCCGCCTTCAAGGCAGAACACGGAAAATCCGGTATCAAGTACATTGCTATGGTATGCTCCGTCATCGACAACAACATATTGAAGGAATATGACGAGAACTTCGCCATGTGCGATGACGTAGATGTCATCGCCTCCAAAATCAACCACTTGCTACACACCGAGGAGGAAGAGGAAAAAGACAGCGAACAAGAAACCCTGAGCCAGCGCGAAAAGGAAATCATCACCTGCGTTGTGAAGGGCATGACCAACAAAGCCATCGCCGACAAACTCTACCTCTCCATCCATACTGTCATTACCCATCGCCGTAACATTGCACGCAAACTGCAGATACATTCTCCGGCAGGGCTCACCATCTACGCTATTGTCAACAAGCTGGTAGAATTGAGCGACATCAAGGACTCTCTATAAGATTCTTCCGGCAACCGTTTCCCTACCCGCTGCGGCCTATAGGGAAAAACCGGATGAATCCCTTGCAAAAGTATGCTCCTCCATACGGGAAAAGCCCTCTGCCTATTGATTAAGGTTTATCTTGTGCCTGAAGACAAAGCTCATCCCCTATGTCATCCCTCCCCATCCTATGACTCTTTATGCCCCACAAGTATCCTTATCCAACCTTACCCACAGTATCCGTCACGCCATACACAAATCCCCGCTTCACGATATCACATCGGGAAGCGGGGATCCTTTTATCTTCATAAAAGTGGTTACGTAATTATGACTAACTAATTCATTCAAATCTGATGTTGCAAAGATAGGGCATCGGCAGACAGTACGCAATCACTTAAATTAGGTATAATAAAACAAGTCAGTCATCATAAATAGGTAGAACCACCCGTAAATCAGGCATTGGCATAGCTGTGCATTCCTCCAAGGATGTAGTTCACCCCGAAATAGGTCATCAGGACTGTCAGAAAGGCGGCAACCATATAGATATGGAAGAATAACGGACTGCGGAAAATGCGCAGGCTGCGCGCATGGAACGCCGCTCCATAAACCATAAAGGTAATCAGCGCCCATACTTCCTTCGGGTCCCAAGCCCAATAACGCCCCCAAGAAGCATTGGCCCAAACCGCACCCAGAAAAATGCCGGCTCCCAAAAAGAAAACGGCGGGATAAAGCAGCAATCGGCTGAGCAGCATCAACATCCGGGCTGAACGGCGAAGACACAATGCCAGTATGCCGTTCAGCATCATAAAGGCAAACAAAGCATAAGACATCATTATCAACGACACATGCGTACTGAGCCACGGAGAAACGAGCACGGGCATCAAGGGAGTGATTTGGGGATTCATCTGTCCCAAATAGGACACCAGTAAGGCAAAACCGGACAGCAAAAAACCGAAAGGCACCATAAACGGGAAGCGCCGCCGAAACAGACAAGCCAGGAACAGCGCACACAATGCCATGAACTGCATCGTTTCGTATCCATTACCCAACGGGATACGCCCGCCGATGTACCACCTCAGACCATACCCGAAGAGCTGAAAGAGAAACGCCGCATAAAGAGAAAACGGGAAAAAAGTATCTGCCAAACGCGAAGAGAAAGAGAGCGCTACAATCCTACCGGAAGAGTCTGACAATGCCGACGAACGGCGCAGGCCGCGATACAGCAGACGGAAGAAAGCCAGCATCCCCACCGTAAGGTTGAACATGAACAGCAATTTGCTGAAAGGAATACGGTTATACAGCAATTCGGCTTGTATTTTAGTATCGGAAACAGGCTCCACACTCCCGTCTTCCGGCAAAGGACGAATCAATGTACCATTTTGGAGCATCAAAATCAGTCCCACCTTTTCATCCGCCTCTACAATGGCCTTTTCCAGAGAAGTCATTTTCTGATGATGGTCTTGCTTCCCCTTCCAGAACTTCTGCAAGCGATACTTCTCACCGTCGAACAAATCAGCCAGACATGCATAGGGTGTCTCCAAATGAAGCAGGCGACGGAGTGCCTCGTTTTTGATATAAATCATCGGCTCATTCTGCCAAACCTCCGGACGCAGAAGCCATCCGCCAATCACCTGCTCCGGCGTCATGCCTCCATAAGACAATTTTCCCGTCAGTTTCAGTACAAAATCGCGCGCAAGGGTATTGAAAGGAACCACACGGTCATTATAAATCACCTGCTTACGGGCAAGACTATCCGCCTGCTTGCGTGCCAGTGCCGGAAGGCTTCTCTTCTGCGCATGTACCCCACTTCCCAGACACAGCAACAATAGAACAAACATTCCTCCCTTCTTCAACAACGGATGCCTCAGCAGCCTGCGGAACTCTCCGCCCCGGCTGACCAGCATCCAGAGCATGGAGACACCTAACAAGAGGTATCCACTATAGGTAATCCCTATCCCCCACGGGTCATAATTCACTGTCAGCCAGCTCCCCTGCATATCCTCATCAAAGGAAGACTGATAAAAGCGAAACCCCTGCCGTGAAAGAATACGGTTCATGGAGACGGGCGTCTCACCGTGAATATAGCTGATATAATCTGCAGGAGCATCCGTACCCGGATAGTACTCAATCCGGAAACTGTCCAGACGTAAGGTGAACGGTAACTCTACAACCTGCCTGCCGTCTTGTTCCAAAAAGCAGTTCACCTCACTGCCGACAGTAAGATGCACATATCCTTTTCGGCCACAAAGAAACGTAGTCATGGCTCCCGCCAAAATCACGAGGAAGGAGCCATGCAACAACAACGTCGGGAGACGCCGCCACAACCGCTGTCTTACAAGCACAACAACAGTCATCGCAGCAAGGGCTCCCCACAAACAACAGAACCAAATCGTATGATAAACATGCTTTTCTACAAAATCCGTACTGTATGTCTGCTCTACAAACGTAGTTGCAGCAAGTAAGAGCAGCAAACAACCATAAACAGCTATGAGAAACTTTTTCAATTAAGAGCTATCAATTAAAAGTAAAAAATCAATATGGAGCAAACTCCTTGTTTTCTAAAGACTTGACTCCCATACATTCCATCTCTATCAGCCAACCCGGACGACATACGGGAGCATATACAAACACTCTCGGAGTATCCGGAAAACGCTCGTCATACATTCCTTTGACCACGGTATAGTCAGCAACATCCCGCAGATAAACAATCATCTGTCCTAAATCATCAAACGTACAGCCAGCCTCTTTCAACAAAGCCTCCACATTCTCCCACATACGTTCCGTCTGCTTGCGAATGTCCCCGGGATATACCACCTCACCTTTATTATTGATGCTCGCAGTACCCGAAATAAACACCTGGCGACGGTCGCCATAATCCACATACGTACCTCGCTCGAAACTCACACCGTATTCGTATGTGGGATTCAGATGTGTCGGTGCGTAAAGGTAGTGAATTTGTTCAGATTTCAAACCATCTACAGCATAAGTATCCATCTGAACCGTCACTTTTGGGTCGGCATGACGGCCACCGATACCGGTACTGGAAATATAATGAGTCTTCTCCGTCAAGTCCTGGGTAACAAACACCTCATTACGTGCCTTCACCACTCCGGCATAATTCACATCCACGTTCTGTACAAAGAACCAGGTACGTATGCAATTATCAGCCAGCTTGCAGCCCTGTTCCATCAGCTGCATCACATAGTCATTCAACAGCAGACGGGTCTGGTATTCCGAATTGGCTGCACGATTGAAAGAGCCGCCTCCCCAAAGGTGACGGTAGGCGCCATGTCTCACTTCGAACAATCCGTTATGAAGTACCTGTGTTTCCACACCTTTCTGCAGATAGACCCACAGTGCGATCTTTGTACCGTTCAACGGCGGCTGCTCTACCACGGAGAGTGCACAATCCGAACATTCTGCCGAAAGCGCCAGTAGCATATCTGCCTGATTGGCGGCGTCACTTAGAAAGTAGCGTTTAAAGATGGCAACAGCACCTTGTAGCTCACTTTCACGTAGTTGGCAGTAAGTGTCGACCACCGCATTCAGCTGTTCTTCATAAGTCGCTTCCGGTCTGGTGGCATGAATCATTACATGATATTCCGAAACACCCGCTTCTACCTCATATTTAAAGATTTCGGTTAAGGTATTCTCCAATTGATTAGTTTGTTGTTGTTTATTTTTCATATTAAATATCAATTAGTCGTTGTTGTTCAAAAAAGTACCGGTATTACCAGTAAGGCCCATCATTATTACGGCTGTGCACCATCGTCAATCCAGTTGCCAATCAAAGACTGCATATCAGATGAGGTTATCATCTGAGAATGGTCTATACGCCAATCCGAGCTGATGTCCGTACCCAATATGAGATGCAAGACACTTTCTGACGCATTGCCGGGCATAACCCTCATTTTACCGTCCACCGTCGTTGAAGCCCGGTTGACCAGATCAGCATGGCTATGTCCTTCCAGCAGATTCAAGCCACCACCCGGAGTGGTGCTAAGACCATGGCAAGCCGTACAAGTGGCATTGAATATTTTTTGTTGAATGGCATTGTACATACTTGCATCAACTGTTCCTGCATCCATAAGTATAGTATCAGCGATTTCAGTACATTCCATTGCCACCAAACTGACAATGCGCTTCCTCAACTTATTGATTACACATAGCTCGACAGTTGTCACCTCATCCGTTATGCCGGACATTGTCAACTGGATTTCATCATTATCCGATTCGGATGCCGGAACAACCTTTGAAACAATGGCATAATCGCTTTCATCATCAAATCCTGCCACTACCACACTATAGTCGCCCGACCACTTATCCACACCACTAATCCGGCCTGTCATCTTCACTGTGCGTCCTTCACCCGTGGCCACTACGGCATTCTCATAAATTCTCCCCTCATCGCATGCATGCAGACCTATAAGAAGCACGGGCAGAAAAAAGAAAAGAATGTATTTTTTCATAGACGAATCCTTTCCTGACTTCATTTAGAATGTATATTGAAGCATCACCGTGGCAGAGTGAGTGGCCAGACCTAAATTATCATTATCACGGTCGAGCTGCGTGTCGTGTCCCCAACGGGCTACATACTGATACATTGCCTGCAATTTCAGGTTGCATCCTCTGAAAAAGTAATTCATACCTACAGCAGGCATATTCAGGAAACCGTCGTCATCCGTACCGTTACGATTGAAGATATCGTAGCGTGCGGCAAGCTGTAGGCGGGGAGCGACAAAGTAACCACCTTGCACATAACCGCCTAAAAAGCTATACGATTCATTTATCTTTTGCCGTTTGGTGAAACCTACATTCATATAATAAGCTTCAGCCGCCAGATAGAGCTTGTTCTTCAACATGGCAAATTCCAACCCCACACGGGTATCATTGGTACTCTCATTTTCACTCTCCACATTGATAGAACCCGAAAGACCGAATAATATCTTATCCTCGTTCAAACGGTTAGGATTACCTTGTGTGGAAGGCATCACCCCCTTGGGCATATAAGTCAGACGTCCGGCATACAGCAATGAAGGGATATGCCAGTCATCACTCATCGTCTTTGAAGCTGTATTCACGGAAGCTCCGGTTCCATTGAACAAGCCGACTTCATAACCGAACTTATCTGCCACCAGACCGTGAATTTCAACACCCAGGTCAAATCCCGTACCGATATTAGGCGTCACGGCATTCAACGAATAAGGCAAAATTACAGAAGACGTCAGAGAAACCGGCAACTGGGGAAGCAGTGTTTCGCCAAGAGTTGTCAGATAGGCATGCGAGAATGGAGTCTTGAACTTTCCGACACGAATCGCAAATTGTTTTTTCAGCTGTACATCAAACCACGCCTGCTGTAACAGCGCTCCTCCACTTGCAGCAGCATTGATGGACAGATTGAAAGCTACTTTTCCAAAAGCCTTGCCAGTAAAGCCAAGTACGGCATAAGGAATGGAAAAACCCGAATTGGCAATATTATCTTGGTTATAAGCCTTATCCAAGCCTTCATCATCATACCAATTGAAATTAGCACTCGTTTGTACCAACAGATAAGGCTTGAAAACAAAATCACCTTTCTTTGTTTCAATGGTAAAACCTTCTCTTCCGGCCAATGACACTACACCATTCTCCGTATCTTCCTCATGTTGCGCCATAGCGGTCAAAGGCAAAACAGCCAGCATGGCGACATATAAAAATTTCTTCATAATTACTTTTTATATAAAGCTTATTAGTTCTAAAGTGAATTTAAAAATGCAATCAGGGCATCACGGTCATCCTTGCTCATGTTCTTAAAGAGATTTTTCGATGCTTCTCCCTCTCCCCCATGCCACATTATGGCTTCAACAAGATTGCGGGCACGGCCATCGTGCAAGAAGTAGGTATGTCCGTTTACCTTTTCCTGAAGCCCGATACCCCAAAGCGGAGTAGTGCGCCATTCATTGCCACGCGCCAACCCACTTACATAGTTGTCATTCAGACCGACTCCCATAATTTCGGAGCCCATATCATGCAGCAAAAAATCCGAATAGGGGTGAATTGTCTGACTTCCCAACCATGGCAAACGGGTACCGTTCAACAGCACGGAGCCCCGAGGCTTGGTATGCAACGTGGTGACATGGCAAAGATGGCACTTGGCTTTATAGAAATTCTGTTCTCCCCTTATCACCTGCGGGTCATTCACATTACGCCGTGCAGGAACACCAAGACTCTGCATATACAAGTCAACATCTTCCATATCTTCTGTAGAAACATCCAACTGGGCATAAGAAAGCCCCATCATGCTGCCTTGATTCACCTGGGACTGCCCCTCGCATATCTCTTCCGGATAGCGGCTATTGGTAACACCCATATCACTTGAAAAACCAAGTTCAACAGTCAAATCCGCATGTTGAGCCTTATTTCCCGACAGCCCCAAGCTTCTCACACCACGTTCGGTAATGTAATTGCAACGGCCACTTATACCATACTCCGGATAATTACTTTTTGCAGCAAGCGCTTCAATCTCCGTAGGTTCCAAAGCCATCATTTGCCCCATACCGACATGTCTCAACGGGATACGCACCGTACAGAACATATCTTCAGGCTTTATACTGTCAGCATACCATTCGGATATGGAATAAGCCGGTCTGCAAAGTTCATACTTCTCTCCGTCGGGAAAGGTAAAAGTCTCATAAGTATACTCCACAGAAAGCTTCCCCTCCGGTTTCACTCCATAAATTGCCTGGTCATGGAGAACACGACCATAATCCTGAAAAAACGCACCATTCTTGCGGCTTATATAAACCAGCATCGAGGAAAACCCGTAACTACCCGATCCACCTTCACTCCACAGCGTCGGTTTGGTACGGCCGGCATTACGATGACAACTGCCACAAGAATACCCCGCATAGACCGGGCCAAGACCACCTCCCATGCCATTGCTACTCGTACGCACATCATCGTAAAGCCCGTCACCATCATTAAAGCGACTGTTGTAAACACCCGACACCCAGTCTGCCGGTGAATCATAGGCCTTGGATGAATTCATGAAGATTGTGGACGTTCCGGCAGACAGAGCGTATCCTTCAGGAATCTCTATATCCAACACGTCAATCCCATCATCATCACAAGCAGTCAAACCTGCCGACAAACAAAGGAGAAGACATGAATATCTCATTAAACGATTCATCATCTTTATCTACTTTTTAATAATGGCATATCCAAACATGCCAAAGAAGTAAAGGCAGGATTCTCCAAATCCTCCCCTTTACTTCTTGAGTATTGTTTATAAATAATTCTTATTTAACTGTACGAGGCTTGCCATCCTTGAAAAGCAGGAATTCTAAAGTATGGAATCCGCGTACATTTTGGGCAGATTCAACTTTTGCATCATCATCACCCTCGCTCCATTCCAAATCGCCCCATTTCTGGGAATTCAGAATCTGGACAATGGCGTTCTGGTCCAAAGGCCAACTATCCATATTCGGGTCAAGTCCCAGCTCATCCACCGGCCCAAATAGGAACGCCTCACTTTCCTCCCAAGGTTCACGGGCTGTTATCCAAGCATTGCATGCCGTCTCAAAAGCACTGTTAGAGGGATTGTTGGCAAGAGCCACCACAGCGTCATACAGCGTACTATTCTTCTCCTTCAAATCCTTATAGGTAGGCAAAACCACAACATTGACATAATTTTCAACAATCGGGTCAAGTGCTTCATTGCTGTTAATGGTGCTATTGTCCCTGATATAAGGTTTCAACTCCTTATCCAATACACTTTCCAGTTCTTCACAAGCCTTGATAGCCGCTACCGTTTCCTGACTGTTGATATTATTACGGAAAGGTTGGGGAATAGCCTGAATAGCCGATGCTGCCGTAGTGATAGCTGCCGACACTTTCGTATCCAACTCCGCATTGGCTCCAGCCACCAATTTTGAAATTGACTTGTCGCTCACCTTACCGTCCAAAGAGCCGTAATAGGCATTGCGGATTGAGTAAATATTATTGGTATAATCATCACGGGAATGCCAGCTATACCATGACTCAACAGCATAGAGGGCCTCTGTAACATTGTTTGCCATATATTTATTATATGGATCACCAATCTTCGTCTCACCTACCTCATTGGAGATTTCAACACAACCGTCGATAACCTGCTCTATACAGTTCCAGGCACTTGAAAAGTTATAGGCACCATTATGAGCTTTGAAGGAAGTTGCAAAACTTGCCCCACCCTTATAACTCGTATTCCAAGAATCATAAAGATTGGTGGCATCTGCCTTCAACAAAGCCGCCACATTTCTCATGTAGTTGTGCCAACTTGCCGCATTCTCCGAGTTATACTCAATGTCAGCAGGATTAACTGTACTGTTGTCATCATCATCGCTACAAGCAGTAGCCGTAAATGCCAGCCCTAATACCAAAGCTGCCGCATAAAAGAAATTTTTCCTCATCTGTATAAAATTAATTGATTACTATTCATCTACTTCTTGACAAACCAACCGATATAGGCAATACCAATCGAAAACTCATTTTCACTATTATACTTGCCAGTTCCAAAAACCTTGTTTGTTCCGATTTGGCGGGTAGTGTAGTCAGCCTTTACCACCAGATTAGGCAAGGCATACCAATTCAATCCAGCAGTCCACATGCTTACCTGACAACGTTTCTCCATTATCTGGCTGGCCTCTCCCTTTTCTTGCGGATTATAATATTCATAACGTGCAAAGGGGTAGATAACCGGAACTTTCCTGTTTCCTTTGAAGAAAGCGCTGATATTCAAACCGGCCTCGGCTGCATAACTGACTACATTCTTTGCAATGGGGGTTATACGGCTGTAAGGAGATTTATTCGACAATTTGGTATTTGCCTCACTAAGCTTCGCTGAATTACCCAAATTTCCGTATACCATATTGGCACGGGCAACCACATATTTATTACGGTATTGGGCATCTGCCGTATAAATTCTTACCGGAATCTTACCGGTAGACGAATAAGTATCCGCTTTGTCAGAATTGGAACCGGCATCAGCGCAGTAATAGAACGAAGCACCTATACGCAACCCCGGAACCCCCTTATAGTCCAGACGAGCCACATAGCCCGGTGAAGTAAAGTTGTCTTCTTCAAAGATGCCTTGTTTGCCACTTGCTATCCAGGTGTTACGGTCAAAGCCATTGGCATTCAGACCGGCCACTATCATGGCCTGATAATCAAAGCTGGCATATCCTTTTCCAAAAGAACCAAAAAACTCGAGTCCGTTTTCATGCCACGTAGAAGGAAGGATGGTTGTCTCTCCTTCCGGCCGATAAGTTCCAAAGAAATTGATTGGTTCATGATGGGCGTTGGTCAATCCTACCGGGACAATGATGTGACCGGCACGTATGTTGAATTGTGGAACAATTAAACGGGTAATGTGGAATTGCTCGATAGCCACTTCGCCACCCTTTTCCACCTCCGTTTCATACTCACCGTTTTCCGTATTCTCAAGTTCATAAGCAGTACCCGTACCACCGGATTCAAACTCGATTTCAGCACCGAGTATCCATTTGGAATTGAACTTGTAATCCAGAGCCAACACGAAACGGGGTATAGAAATTGTATTCCTATGTTTGTCTGGATTGCCTTCAGGCGCACCATAGAAACGGTTAATACCATAATCCTTAAAACTTGCAACCATTTCTCCGTATCCACCGAAACGGAATTTCTTGTAGTTGTCGCCATCATTCGCTACTTTTTCCTTTTTCTCTTTGTCTGTTGAAATCTCCGTACTCTCTGCTGCAGAAGTAACTTTTTCAGGTTCAGCAGCCTGCAAAGCATTGGCAGAAAGCAAAAAACATAAAACGAATAAGCCAGTTAATTTTCTCATCTTTTATCTTAAATTTTGTTGGGAGCAAAGGTAGAGGTAGTTAAAAAGGAGAACAATACCTAAAAATTGCGAAAAGAAGAGAAAGAGTAACCATTAGTAGGTAATGGCAGATTTATAACAACAAATAAAGATGAAAAAGGAGGATAAATGGTAAAAGAACTATTAAAATGCTAATCCACGTAACGAGCACGATAAGCAGGGCCGTACCTTCCAGAATACGGTCAAGCACAGTGGGTTGGAAACGGACATTAGGGCATTTCTTGCCGGAATAAGGACCAAGATTAATCATATTATCTACGATTTAGAATCTGTTATTACTAATCCTCCTTTGCTTTCTCTTCAGACGGAGGAGGATTCTTGGACTTCTTCATCCGCCCACTCTTCCGCAATGCTTCAGCGATAATCCACTGAAGCTGTCCATTGGTACTACGGAACTCGTCGGCTGCCCATTTTTCAATGGCATCCATCGTTGCAGCATCCACACGGAGGACAAAGCTTTTGGTTGAAGTTTCTTTTTTAGCCACTATTTATTTACTATTTAACAATTTACGATTTATGATTGAAGTTACTTTGATATAACCAAGTACCAATCAAAGAGTATTCTGCTTGCCCCGCACGAAGGAGGCAATGTCATCCATAACATATGCCGGGACGGGCGAAGCATGGCTATACTCAAACGGAGTCGCCTTGCCGCTGCCTTCCTGCAACAAGTGATTCAATTTCGGATAAGATTTGAAGTACGCATTCTTACAATGCAACAGACCGGAACGCCATAAACCGAAGTCTTCCATAGTCACTTGATAATCTCTCTCCCCTTGAAGAACAAATATGGGCAGCTTTAGTTTAGCGGCAACCTCCAC
>CDTY01018990.1_pt1 | contig 24252 bp, 25 predicted proteins | sample 557731 | NCBI WGS metagenome assembly CDTY01 (sample SAMEA3182101, study PRJEB8094) | gut metagenome | biome: human; feature: gut; material: Stool; isolation source: human stool | place: Canada | collected 2013-02-12
CCCGCCCCACCACCGACCGGGTGAAGGAGGGGATGTTCAGCATCCTCCAGTTTGATATCGAGGGCAGACGGGTTTTGGACCTGTTTGCCGGCACCGGACAGCTGGGCATCGAGGCTCTGTCCCGGGGCGCCGCATCAGCGGTGCTGGTGGACCGGAGAAAGGATGCCGTGAGCCTGATCCGGGAGAATCTGCGTATCACCGGCCTCCAGGACCGGGCCCGGGTGGTCCAGGGGGAGGCCCAGGAGTATCTCAACAGCCTGCGGGAGCACTTCGACCTGATCTTCCTCGATCCGCCCTATGCGGCGGGGCTGCTGGAGCCGGTGCTGGCCCATATCGCCCGGTTTGACATTCTCTCCCCCCATGGTATAATTGTGGCGGAACATCCGGCGGACAAGGTCCTTCCGGCCCTGGCGCCGCCCTATTTCATTCACCGCACCTACCGGTACGGCAAGATCGGCCTGACCGTATATCACCGGGCCGGAAATGAGGAATCACCCCAATGAGAACTGCAATCTGTTCAGGCAGCTTTGACCCCATCACCCTGGGCCATACGGATATCATCCGCCGGGCTGCCGCCTGCTTCGACCAGGTGTGTGTCTGCGTGGTCCCCAACGCGGAGAAGAAGAACCAGATGTTCACCCCGGAGCAGAAGCTGGAGCTGGTGCGCCAGGCGGTGGCGCCGCTGCCCAATGTGGAGGCGGAGCTGTGGCCGGGTCTGCTGGTGGACTTCGCCCGGCGCCACGGCGCCACGGCCATCATCCGCGGCATCCGCAATGCCACGGATTTTGACGCCGAACAGCAGATGGCCCTGATCAACCGCAGCCTGGACCCGGAGCTGGAGACGCTGTTTCTGCCCGCCGCTCCCGAGTATCAATACTTCAGCTCCACCATGGCCCGGGAGATGATCCGGTACCATCAGCCGCTGGAGAATTACCTGCCCGTCCAGATCGTGCCTTTGGTGCGCCGGATGATGGAGGAAAAACAGTAAACCTGGTCCCACAGTGGACCTGACAGGAGAGGATGAAACCAATATGGCAAACGATGTCAATCATCTGATCGATATGCTCTACACCATGATCGACGAGGCCAAGAGCGCCGCCTTTGGTCAGGGGAAATGCACCATCAACCGGGACGAGGCCCTGGACCTTTTGGACGAGGTGCGGGCTCAGCTGCCCATCGAGCTCAAGCGGGCCCAGGAGCTGCTGCGGGCCCGGGATGAGTATGTGGAGGCCGCCAAGCGGGACGTGGAGCGCATGATGCGCCAGGCGGAGCTGGATGCCAAGACCAAGGTCTCCGAGAGCGAGGTGCTCAACGCCGCCCGGGAGAAGGGCCACCACATCATCCGCCACGCCGAGGAGCGCTCCCGGGAGATGTATCGGGTCACCAACGAGTACACCGAGGATGCCCTGCGCCGCACCGAGGAGGCCATCACCATGGCCCTGGAGGAGATCCGTCAGTCCCGGGCCAGTTTCCGGGCCGCCTCTGCGGAGAAGATGCAGCAGCAAAAGGAGATGCTCCAGGAGCAGAAAAAGTTGCAGGAGGATGCAGAGAAAAATTGACAAAAATTCTCCTGCTGCCTTGTGGAAAATGACAACGCATTTTCCGCCCCTGGCGTTTCGTGGAACGCAACGGGAAAAAATTGTTATGTAAATTGCACTTGCGCAAGAGCCTCACCACAAGATATTGTGGTGAGGCTTTCCTATTTTCCACAACCGAAAAAATAGAACATACGTTTTATTTCCGAAAAAAGGGATTTTTTGTAGAAAAAAGGGGCTTTTTTCAACTTTGCGCTCGGAAACTTTTCCTTGCAAACTTTTTTGAATTCGCTTATACTTGTGAACAGCGGTGGTGGAAAGTGGGGATGAGTGGTGCCAAGTGCCACGAAAAGCCCATTCGCCGCCCAAAACGGAAGGGAAGTGGCAGGCATGAGCGGTCTCTATGGGTCCTATAACCATACCATCGACGCCAAGGGCCGCCTGTTCATCCCTGCCAAGCTGCGGGAGGACCTGGGGGACACGTTTTATGTCGCCATGGGTGCCGACGGCTGCCTTTCCGTCTATTCTGAGGCAAGCTGGTCCAAATTCACGGAGCAGTTTGAGAGCCTGCCCTATTCCAAGGCCAAGGCCCTGCGCCCTCTGTTTGCCAACGCGGCCAAGTGTGAGCCCGACGCCCAGGGGCGGATTCTGATCCCCGCCAAGCTGCGGGCCTACGCGGGACTGAAAAAGGACGTCACCGTCATCGGTGTGGCCAAGCGGGCGGAGATCTGGAGCAGCGAGCGCTGGAAGGCCATGGAGCAGGAGGAGACCGAGGATATGTTCGCTGCCATGGATGAGATGGGCTTTTGAGCCCCGGGAGAGAGGGACGGACAATGGAACTGAGCCACAAGCCGGTCCTCCTGGAGGAGTGCCTGGAGGCCCTGGCCATCCGGCCGGAGGGCACCTATCTGGATGGCACCCTGGGTCGGGCGGGCCACTCGCTGGAGATCGTCAAGCGGCTGACCACTGGACGGCTCATCGGCATTGACCAGGACGCCGCCGCCATTGAGGCGGCCCGGGTTCGGCTGGCAGATTATATGGACAAGGTCACCCTGGTCCGCAGCAATTTTTCCCATCTGGGAGAGATCCTGCAGGAGCTCCAGGTGGACGGCGTGGACGGGATGCTCTTTGATCTGGGTGTCTCCTCGCCCCAGCTGGATGACCCGGCCCGGGGATTTTCCTATATGCACGACGCGCCTTTGGATATGCGCATGGATGAGCGCGCACCCCTCAGTGCCCGGGACGTGGTCAATGATTGGTCCCAGGAGGAGCTGCGGCGAATCCTGTATGAATACGGCGAGGAGCGCTATGCCCCCGCCATTGCCCGGGCCATCTGCCGGAGGCGGGAGGAGCGGCCCGTCGAGACCACCTTTGAACTGGTGGACATTATCAAAAGCGCCATGCCTGCCGCGGCGCTGCGGGAAAAGCAGCACCCGGCCAAGCGCAGCTTCCAGGCCATCCGCATCGCTGTCAACGGCGAGCTGGATGTACTGCCGCCCATGTTGGAGGCGGCGGCGGACGGCCTGCGGCCCGGCGGCCGCCTGGCAGTGATCTCTTTCCACTCCCTGGAGGACCGCATCGTCAAAAAGACCATGCAGGAGCTCGCCCGGGGCTGTATCTGCCCGCCGGAGTTTCCCGTGTGTGTCTGCGGCAGAAAGCCCAAGGTGAAGCTCATCACCCGAAAGCCCATCGTCTCCCAGGAGGCGGAGCTGGAGGACAACCCCCGGGCTCGCAGCGCCAAGCTGCGGGTGGCGGAGCGGATTTGATTGGAAGAGAAACGAGCCAATGTGTGTGTGACCCGTTTTTCCCGGTGCTGAGGACCGGGAGGGAAATATTTGGTACGGAAGAGAGGATGGAGGCCCATGGCTGCCAGCGCAAGAGCACTCCGCGCCCAGGAGCGCAGAGGAACCACATATGGAGACCTGGCTTATGATCTGGATGCCATGAGCCGGGAATATGCCCTGCGCCATGCCGGGGAGGATGTGCGCAGGGAGGCAGTGCCTGCTCCAAAGGTCCGCAGTGTGACAGCTCCCCGAACCAGACAGCGTCAGCGGTTGTCGGTGGTGTCTGTGCTGGGCTTCCTGGCTGTGACCATCCTGGCGGTGGTGACACTGAGCCAGTACGTGCAGCTGACGGTCATCTCCTCGGAGGTGGTGAAGCTGCAAAGCGAGCTCTCAGACCTTCAAACCCAGAACGTGTCCCTGACCACCAAGTATGAGCAGACCTTTGACCTGTCCACCATCAAGGAGGCAGCGGAGGCGGCCGGCATGAGCAAGCCCAGCAGCAGCCAGATCTATTACATCGATATGTCCGGCTCCGACAATGCGGTGGTCTACCAGCGGCAGGAGGCCGGCGTCCTCAGCCGTGTCTTTACCTCCCTGAGCCATGGCATTTACGCTGTGGTGGAATATTTCGATTGACCGCGGCCATATAGATGACAACGAGGAGTAAGAAGGGAGACTTCTTACTCCTTGCTTGCCTTGTGCACCTGCTTGCCCGGCCCCCGGGGGCGGGGGATTTTCCGGCGTAATTGGAGGAACTACAGTGAAAGAGCATCCCAAACGCAAAAGTGAAGAGGCCCGCCGGGCCAACCGCACCATCCGTGTCCGCACCATGCTGGTGATGGGCCTTTTGGGCGTGGCGGCCTTCGCGGTGCTGTTCGGACGGCTGTACTATCTGCAGATCATCCGCCACAAGGACCTGCAGGAGCAGGCTGTCACCCAGCAGACCCGCAGTACGGTCATCACTGCCTCCCGGGGCAGCATCACCGACCGGGACGGCAATGTGCTGGCCATCTCCGCCACGGCGGAGACGGTGTTCATCTCTCCGGCGGAGATCAAGGAACACGAGGAGGACCAGGACGCCGACTACATCGCCCGGGGCCTGAGCCGCATCCTGGAAATCCCGGAGGAGACCATTGTGGAGCACATGGAAAAGACCTCCTCCCAGTATGAGATTTTGAAAAAGAAAGTGGATCAGGACATCGCCGATGAGATCCGCCGCTTCATCAACGGCGAGATCGACGACGAGGGCGAGGAGATCCAGCCCGACAAGGACGGGGACTATCAGCGCCTGTACGGCATCTACATGGAGAGCGACTCCAAGCGGCACTACCCCTATGGCTCCCTGGCCTCCCAGGTCATCGGCTTCGTCAACGCCGACAACGTGGGCGCCTACGGCCTGGAGGCCATCTTCAACGATGAGCTCACCGGCTCCTCCGGATTGGTGGTCACTGCCAAGAACGCTGCCGGCACCGATATGCTCTACCAGTATGAGCAGTATTACGATGCGGAAAACGGCAACAACCTGGTGACCACCATCGACAGCACCGTTCAGTACTATCTGGAGAGCGGCCTGAAGGAGATGGTGGAGAAGTACGACGCCAAAAACGGCGCCAGCGGTATCATCCTGAACGTCAACACGGGAGCGGTCCTGGCCATGGCCTCTTTGCCGGACTATGACCTGAACGACCCCTGGGCCATCCAGGACGAGAAGCTGCTGGAGAGCCTGGAGGGCCTGGAGGGGGATGCCCTGACCGAGGCCAAGGGCGCCGCCCAGCTCAAGCAGTGGCGGAATAAAAACGTCAACGACACCTATGAGCCCGGCTCCACCTTCAAGATCCTGACCCTCTCCGCCGCCCTGGAGGAGGGCGTGGTAAACATGAACACCCAGTTCACCTGCACCGGCTCCATCAGCGTGCCCGGCTGGAGCCAGCCCATCAACTGCTCCAAGCGGGCGGGCCACGGACTCCAGACCCTGAAGGTGGCCACCGGAAACTCCTGCAACCCGGCCTTTATCACCATGGGCCTGAAGCTGGGTACCACCACCTATTATCAGTATATGAAGGACTTCGGCCTCATGGAGGCCACCGGCATCGAGCTCAACGGCGAGCAGACCGGCATTTTCGCCAGTGAGGAGGACTTCGGCAAGAACGTGGTCTCCCTGGCGGCCTACGCCTTCGGCCAGACCTGCAACGTTACCCCCATTGCCCTTATCACCGCTCAGGCGGCCTGCGTCAATGGCGGCTACCTGCGTACCCCCTATCTGGTGGAGCAGATTCTGGACGATGACGGCAACATCGTCTTCCAGCATGACAGCTCCACCCCCGTCCGCCAGGTCATCAGCGAGGACACCTCCGCCACCGTCCGGGAGTGCCTGGAATACGTGGTGTCCTCCGGTACCGGCAAAAACGGCCAGGTGGCCGGTTACCGCATCGGCGGCAAGACCGGCACCGCCGATAAGACCGGCTCCAAGACCGCCAGCAATCCCCGGGGCGACGTGGTGGTCTCCTTTGTGTGCTTTGCCCCGGCAGATGATCCCGAGATCATCATGCTGCTGACCATGGACACCCCCAGCCGAAACACCGGCACCTACGTCTCCGGCGGCAACATGGTGGCACCTACCGCCAGCAAGATCATGGCCGAGGTGCTGCCGGAGCTGGGCATCCAGCCGGACTATGCCAGCAACGATCTGGTCAACGCCGACACCACCGTGCCCAACGTGGTGGGCATGACCCTGGAGGAGGCCAAGGAGCGCCTGAGCAAGAGCGGCTTTGCCTATAAGACCGTGGGCTCCGGTGCCACTGTCACCGACCAGACCCCGGTGGGCGGCGCCATCGTTCCCGGCACTGCCACCATCATCCTCTACATGGGCGCGGAGAAGCCGGACGATCTGTGCACCGTACCCAATGTGGTGGGCAAGACAGCGGAGCAGGCCAACGTGGCTCTGACCAACGCGGGCCTCATCCTGAAGGTGGCCGGCACCACCTCCAGCAGCTCCGGCAACGTCCTGGCCATCTCCCAGTCTGAGACAGCGGGCAGCCAGGTGGCGGCCGGTACTGTGGTCACCGTCCAGTTCGGCGACAGCTCCATGCTGGACTAAGAAAAGACACTTTTTGCAATGAAAGAGGCATAATATTCCATATATTCGGGAAAAGCGTATTGTATAATAGGGCCTGTTTGATGAGGCGCCCTGGGGGCGCCTCCCCCACAGACGCCGGAGGGAATTTCCCCTCCGAAGATACGCGCCGCCCGGGCGGCGGAAGAGGAGGAACGCCCATGCGTTTACAGGACTTGCTGCAGGGAATCGAGATCGAGGAGACCACCGCCGACCTCACTATGGAGATCCGGGGTGTCAGCTATGACTCCCGGCACACGGTACCCGGAGATCTATTCGTCGCCATGACCGGCTTTGCCACCGACGGCCACACCTTCGTGGGCAAGGCGGAGGAGGCAGGAGCCGCGTGTGTGCTCTGTCAGCGCCCGGTGGAGACGGCGCTGCCCTTTGTGCGGGTGAAGGATTCCCGCCGGGCCCTGGCGGTGCTCTCCGCCAACTGGTTTGGCCACCCGGCGGAGCAGATGCAGATCATCGCCGTCACCGGCACCAACGGAAAGACCACCACCACCTATCTGCTCAAGGACATCCTGGAGCAGGAGGCTGGGGCCACCGTGGGCCTCATCGGCACCAACCAAAATATGATCGGCGCCCAGGTGATCCCCACCGAGCGCACCACCCCCGAGTCCTTTGAGGTCCAGCGCCTGTTCCGCCAGATGGCCGACGGCGGCTGCACCCATGTGGTCATGGAGGTCTCCTCCCATGCCCTGTACCTGGACCGGGTCTACGGCGTGCCCTTCTCTGTGGGCATCTTCACCAATCTGACCCAGGACCACCTGGACTTCCACAAGACCATGGAGGCCTACTGCGACGCCAAGGCCATTTTGTTCCGCAACTGCGCCGTGGGTGTGTGCAACCGGGATGACCCCTGGATGGAGCGTCTGACGGCCCAGGCCACCTGTCGCCTGTTCACCTATGGGGAGCACCCTGAGGCGGACCTGCGGGCGGAGAACATCGAGCTGGCCGCGGACCATATCGCCTTTGACGCCGTGACCGATTCCCGGCGTGCCCGAGTCCGGGTGGGCATTCCCGGCGGCTTTATGGTATATAATACTCTGGGTGTGCTGGGAGCGGCTCTGGCCCTGGGCATCCCTCTGGAAAAGAGCGCCGACGCCCTGGGCCGCAGCGCCCATGTGAAGGGCCGGGTGGAGGTAGTCCCCACCCCCGGCAAGGACTACACCGTCCTTATCGACTATGCCCACAGCCCTGACGCTCTGGAGAACGTGCTCACCGCCGTCCGGGGCTTTGCCAAGGGTCGGGTGGTGGCGGTGTTCGGCTGCGGCGGAGACCGGGACCGGACCAAGCGGCCCAAGATGGGCGCCGTGGCGGCCCGCCTGGCGGACTTCTCTGTGGTCACCTCCGACAACCCCCGCACCGAGGACCCGGCGGCCATCATCGCTGAGATCCTGCCGGGCATGGCGGGAGCCGAGGACCGCTATACGGTGGTGGAGAACCGGGTGGAGGCCATCGGCTGGGCCATGGACCACGCCCGCAAGGACGACGTCATCGTGTTGTGCGGCAAGGGACATGAGACCTATCAGGAGATCAACCATATCAAGCACCACTTGGACGAACGGGAAGTGGTGGCGGCACACCTGGCCGCTGAACAATAAAAGACGGCTTTCCGGGAAGGAGAGTCGTGATTACAAAAGCGCGGCCGCCGGAGAGGCGGCTGTGTGGAGAGGAAGGAAATCATGGAAATGATACTGGCCTGTGTGCTCAGCTTTGTGGTGACAGCCATTGTGGGGCACTTCCTGGTCCCCTTTCTGCGCCGGCTGAAGGCGGGGCAGAGCATCCGGGAGGACGGTCCCACCTGGCACATGTCCAAACAGGGGACGCCTACCATGGGCGGACTGATGTTCATCGCCGGTACAGGCGTGGCCACGTTGGCGCTGGGATGGAACTTCATGCTCTCGGGCAGCTTTTCCCATCTCTATGTCTATCTCTTTGCCCTGGTGTTCGGCGCCATCGGCTACGTGGACGACTACCGGAAGGTGCGGATGCACCAGAACCTGGGCCTCACCGCCCGGCAAAAGTTTTTGCTGCAGCTGGTGGCTGCCGTAGCCTTTTTGTGCCTGATGCGCTATGAGGGCCTGCTGACCCCCCGGCTGTACATCCCCTTCTTCAACGTCCACTGGGAACTGCCCTGGCTGGTGTACCTGGTCTTTGCGGCCTTTGTCATTGTGGGCGCCGTTAACGCCGTCAACCTCACCGACGGCATCGACGGCCTGGCCGCCTCCGTCACCGTGCCGGTGGCGCTGTTCTTTACCATTGCCGCCGCCTGGTGGGGCTATATGGAGCTGGGCATCTTCTCCGGGGCCCTTATGGGGGGCCTGCTGGGCTTTTTGATCTACAACTTCCATCCCGCCAAGGTCTTTATGGGCGACACGGGCTCCCTCTTCCTGGGCGGCGCCGTGGCAGCCATGGGCTTTGCCTATGATATGCCCCTGATTCTCGTCCCCGTGGGCATCATCTATATCGCCGAGACCCTGTCGGATATTCTGCAGGTAAGCTATTTTAAGCTCACCCACGGCAAGCGCATCTTTAAGATGGCGCCGCTGCACCACCATTTGGAGCTGTGCGGCTGGAGCGAGGTGAAGCTGGTGGGCGTGTTCACCAGCATCACCGTGGTGTGCTGCGCCCTGGCCCTGTGGGGCATCTCCGGGCGTTTCCCCGGATAAGAGCGCTCTCCTGAAGGAGAGTCAAAAAACTGTGCCGCACCGCGGCAGAAAGGAGGGAGAGCTATGACAAGAGAGCAGTGGCAGCGCCAGCAGCGCCGAGAGCGGGAGCGGCAGCGCCGGGAGCAGGAAAAGGCCCACCGGGAGCACATCCGCCAGCTGCGCAAGGAGAGCTACGAAGCTGCCAGGGGGCCCTTGGACCTGCCCTTTCTGGTGCTGGTGCTGGTGCTGACGGCCATCGGCCTCGTTATGCTCTTTTCCGCCAGCTTCCCCTCCGCCTACTATATCAACAACGACCCTACCCACTACTTTGTCCGCCAGGGCATCTTTGCCGTGGGCGGACTGGTGGCCATGGCGGTCATCGGAAAGATCAACTACCAGCGCTTCCGGGGCCTGGCCAAGCTGGCCCTGTATGGCTCCATCGTACTGCTGGTGCTGGTCATCATCCCTGGCAATCCCCTCAGCATCACCCGCAACAACGCTACCCGCTGGCTGGGCGTAGGCGACCTGTTCACCTTCCAGCCCTCGGAGCTGGCAAAGCTGGGTGTGGTCCTCTATTTCTCCGACGACATTTCCCGGAAAAAGGATAAGATGCAGACCTTCCGCCAGGGCATCCTGCCCTATGTGGTGATCCTGGGCGTCATTGCGCTGCTGATGATGCTGGAGCCCCATCTGTCGGGCACCGTGCTGATTCTGGGTGTGGGTGCCGTCCTTATGCTGGTGGGCGGCATCCCCTGGAAATGGGTGGGCGGCGTGCTGGCCCTGGCGGCCATCGGCGCCTATCTGGTGCTGGGCGTCATGGGCTACGGCCACTCCCGCCTTTCTATGTGGATGGACCCCTGGCAGGATGCCCGCAACGAGGGCTACCAGATGGTCCAGAGCTATCTGGCCATTGGCTCCGGCGGACTGCTGGGCGTAGGTCTGGGCAAGAGCCGTCAAAAGTACCTCTATCTGCCCGAGGAGCACAACGACTTCATCTTCGCCGTGGTGTGTGAGGAGCTGGGCCTTGTGGGTGCCACCCTCATCATGGTGCTCTTTGCCGCCCTGATTCTGCGGGGCTATTGGATTGCCCTCAACGCCCGGGACCGCTTTGGCAGCCTCCTGGTGGTGGGCATCACCACGTTGATCGCAATGCAGACCATTTTGAACATCGCCGTGGTCACCGGCACGGTGCCTGCCACCGGTATCTCCCTTCCCTTTTTCAGTTACGGCGGCACGGCGCTGATGATCCAGCTGGCGGAGATGGGCGTGGTCCTATCCGTCTCGCGGCAGATGAAGGCGCCCCCTTCCTAGGCGGGCAATCCATTGCATGAACCCGCCGGGCACGGTCCCGGATGTGGAAAATTTCCTTCCATCCCAATACAAAGGGGATAAAAGGAGCTGAATGATACTATGCGTATTCTATTTACCTGCGGCGGCACCGCCGGACACATCAATCCCGCCCTGGCTTTGGCGGGCCGGTTCCGGGAGATGGACCCGGAGTGCCGGGTGCTGTTCGTAGGGGCGGAGCGTGGCCTGGAGAAGGACCTGGTGCCCAAGGCCGGCTACGACTTCCGCACGGTCCATATCTCCAGCTTTCACCGCTCCGTCCGCCCGGCGGAGCTGCGGCACAACTTTGTGTCGGTGTATAACCTGATGCGGGCGCCGGGGGAGGCCAACGCCATTTTGAAGGAGTTCCGGCCAGACTTCGTGGTGGGCACCGGCGGCTATGCCAGCTTTCCCATGGTGAAGGCGGCGGCCAAGGCCGGCATCCCCACTGCCGTCCACGAGTCCAACATGGTGCCGGGCCTGACCACCCAGATGCTGGAGCCCTTCGCCGACCGGATCATGGTGGGCTTTGAGGACTGCCGCCGCCACTATAAGCATCCGGAGAAGGTGGTGGTCACCGGCACGCCGGTGCGGGGTGACTTCTTCCAGTGCACCCGTCAGGAGGCCCGGGATAAGTTGGGCCTGACGGATAATCGACCTCTGGTGGTCTCCTTCTGGGGCTCTCTGGGTGCCAGTGAGATGAACCGCCAGATGGCGGAGATGTTCCAGCTGGAGGCGGCCCGGGAGCCCTTCCATCACATCCACGGCGCAGGCAAGAGCGGCTTTCCCAACCTGCTGGCAGATCTGGAGCGGCGGGGCGTGGACCTGAAGGCCCACCCGGCGCTGCATCTGCGGGAGTACATCTACGACATGGCCGTGGTCATGCGGGCGGCGGACCTGGTGCTGTGCCGGGCGGGCGCCTCCACCATCAGCGAGCTGACGGCCCTGGGGGTCCCGGCGGTGATGGTGCCCTCTCCCAATGTCACCAACAACCACCAGGAGAAGAACGCCCGAGTCCTGGAGGACCACGGCGCCGCCTGTGTGATCCTGGAAAAGGACAGCAGTGGCAAGGTCCTCTTTGAAAAGACCGCCGCCATTCTCCACGACCCGGAGAGGCAGAGCGCCATGTCCCGGGCCATGGCCGACCTGGGCATCCCCGACGCTACGGAGCGCATCTGCTCCACCATCCTCTCCATCGGCAGGTAACCCTTTCTTTTCCCTCCGGCATACTATGGGGCAGAAAACCAGTATGCGGAGGGGAAAGTATGACGACTCAGCTATGGATTGAGGGAGGAAACCGGCTCTCAGGCCAGGTGGACGTGCAGGGGGCCAAAAACGGCGTGCTGCCCATTCTGGCCGCCACGGTGCTGACCCGTGACGTATGTATCATTGAAAACTGTCCGCACCTCAGAGACGTGGAGGCGTCCATGCGCATTCTGCGCCATTTGGGCTGCACCGCCCGCTGGGAGGACGGAGCGCTGGTGGCGGACACCACGCACATGGACCGCTTTGACATCCCCGACGATTTGATGCGGGAGATGCGCTCCTCGGTCATCTTCCTGGGGGCCATTCTGGCCCGCCTGGGGGCGGCGGAGCTGAGCTATCCCGGGGGCTGCGAGCTGGGCCCCCGGCCCATCGATCTGCACCTGCGGGCTCTGCGGGAGCTGGGGGCGGAGATCCAGGACCAGGGCGGCTGTCTGCGCTGCCGGGCCGTGGGATTGCAGGGCACGGAGCTGACGCTGGCGCTGCCCAGCGTGGGGGCCACGGAGAACGCCATTTTGGCGGCTGTGGGCGCCCGGGGCACTACCATCATCTGCAACGCCGCTCGGGAGCCGGAGATCGTGGACCTCCAGCGGTTCCTCAACGCCTGCGGCGCCTGGGTCCGGGGCGCGGGCAGCTCCACCGTGATGGTGGAGGGCGGCGCGCCGCTCCACGGCTGCGCCCACCGCTGCATGGGGGACCGGATTGTGGCGGCTACCTATCTGTGTGCCGCCGCGGCGGCAGGCGGAGAGGCCCGCCTCACCGGCGTGGACTACCGCCAGCTCTCCACGGTCACCGCCGCGCTGACGGAGGCGGGGTGCCGCATCCGCAGCGAGCCCCGGGGCATCGCCATCGAGCGGGCCGGGCGGCTGAGAGCCATTCGGCCGGTGCGGACGGCCCCCTATCCCGGCTTTCCTACCGACGCCCAGGCGGTGCTGATGGCCGCGCTGCTGCGCAGCCAGGGGGCCACGGTGTTTGTGGAGAACATATTTGAAAACCGCTACCGCCATGTGGACGAGATGGTCCGCATGGGTGCCGACATCCGGGTGGAGGGCAAGGTGGCGGTGGTGTGCGGCGTGGAGAGCCTGCGAGGCGCCGCGCTGCGGGCCACGGATCTCCGGGGTGGTGCTGCCCTGGCCGTGGCGGCCCTCAGCGCCGAAGGGGAGAGCACCATCTCCTGCACGGAGCACATCGACCGGGGCTATGAGGACCTGGCCCGGGACCTGACGGCCCTGGGTGCGAAAATACGCCGAATCCAGGCGTAAGGCGGCTGTGTCCGCCCAAGACGAAAGAGACCAATCCCCGTGGGAGCAGGCCTCCCGCGGGGAAGAGGCGAGGTGAGGACAGACATGGCAAGAAAGCGATACGGCAGCAGACGGCGCAGAAGAGGGCGGTTTACCTTCCTCTATAAGCTCTTGTCCGTGCTGATTATCTGCGCTGCCATCGTGGCTGCCCTGACGCTGTTTTTTAAGGTGGAGACCATTGAGGTCATGGGCGAGTCCCGCTATTCCGAGGCCACCATTCTGGAGGCCGCCGGCGTTTCCGTGGGCGACAACCTGTACCTCTTAAATAAATATACGGTATCATCGAATATCTATCAGAAGTGCCCCTATGTGCAGGACGTGCGCATCAACCGTCAGCCGCCGGACACCTTGGTGATCGAGGTGACGGAGTGCAGTGCCGTGGCGGCCATTGCCCAGAATGGTTCCTACTGGCTCATCAGTTCCCAGGGCAAGATCGTGGAGAAGAAGACCTCCAGCGATCTGCCCAAGGTGGACGGTTGCGTGCTGGTGGACCCGGCGGTGGGCAGCTGGGTGCAGATGGAGGAGGAGAGCGACCAGACGGAGCTGTGCGCGCTGCTGGCGGCCCTGGAGGACGCCGGTGTGATGGACCAGATGGAGGGCATCCACCTGGATGACGCGGGCACGGTGGTCATGGATTACGCCGGCCGCTTCACCGTGGAGCTGCCCCGGGGAGCGGATTACGCCAAGAAGCTCTATCAGCTCAGCAGTGCCATCTCCCAGCTGGAGACCAACGAGACGGGCACCTTCAACATGAACGACGAGGAAAAGACATTTTTCATCCCCGGGAAGTGACACAGCCTCCTCCGGCCGGAAGAAAAAAGCGGCAAAATCCCCGGCAAGACTTGACCTGGGGGGAAAAGCGTAATACAATAAGTTATACTTTATCTTGCGGAATTATGCGGAGGGATGCCCTCCGATACACCAATGATAGTAGGAGGAACCAGCATGGCATTTGGGTTGGAGACCGGTCCCGATACCGTAGTCAATATTAAGGTCATCGGCGTCGGCGGCGGCGGAAACAACGTGGTGAACCGAATGGTAAAATCCGGCGCCAAGGGCGTGGATTTTGTGGCCATCAATACGGACAAGCAGGCGCTGAATGTGTCCAGCGCCAACTATAAGATCCAGATCGGCGAGAAGCTGACCCATGGCCAGGGTGCCGGCTCCGACCCCGAGGTGGGCCGTAAGAGCGCCGAGGAGAGCCGCAACCAGATCGCCAAGGCGCTGGAGAATACCGATATGGTGTTCATCACCGCCGGTATGGGCGGCGGCACCGGCACCGGCGGCGCGCCCATCGTGGCGGAGATCGCCAAGGAGCTGGATATCCTGACGGTGGCCGTAGTCACCAAGCCCTTCGGCTTTGAAGGCGCCCGCCGGATGCGGGCTGCTGAGGCAGGCATCGAGGAGCTCAAGGACCGGGTGGATTCCCTGGTCATCATCCCCAATGATCGACTCAAGCACGCCACCGATCAGAAGATCACCTTTGCCAACGCCTTTGAGATCGCCGACGATGTGCTGCGCCAGGCGGTGCAGTCCATCTCCGACCTGATCCGGGACACCGGCTTCATCAACCTGGACTTTGCCGACGTGACCGCGGTGATGAAGAACGCGGGCATGGCCCACATGGGCGTGGGCCGGGCCGCCGGCAAGGGCAAGGCGGAAGAGGCCGCCAAGATGGCTATTTCCAGCCCCCTGCTGGAGACCTCCATCGCCGGCGCCCGGGGCGTCCTCATCAACATCACCGGTTCCATGGACATCGGCCTGGAAGAGGTGGAGCAGGCCGCCTCTCTGGTCCAGCAGGCCGTCCATCCCGATGCCCTCACCATCTTCGGTGCCACCTTCGACGAGACCCTGGACGACGAGATCCGGGTCACCGTCATTGCCACCGGCTTTGAGGATGAAAAGGACGAGAAGGTGAAGGTGCAGGAGAGCGGTAAGGAGAAGGAGAAGAGCGGAAATGATGCTGCCTCCAATTCTCCTGCGGCGCCCAAGCCCCTGGACCTGGACGAGGAGAAGATCGAGGAGCCGGAGGACGACGATCCCTTTGCCGATATCTTCAAGATCTTCAACCGCAAGGACTGAGGAAAATCTGCGCCTCTTTGCCGCATCGGCGGCAGGAGAGCGCTCCCCTGAGAAACAAAACAGAAAGGCCGGGGCACATCGCCCCGGCCTTTTTTCAAAAGTCTGCCTGGAGGTGTCAGTATGGGAGAGACCTTTCCCCTGCATATCATTGCCCGTATTCACAGTGAGTTTCCCGAAAAATTCGGCATCCCCCGCCAGAGCGGTCTGGTGGAGGAGCTGAGGGCCCGGGTGGTGTTTGAGCCGGAGTTCCGCAATAGCGACGCCCTGCGGGGCCTGGAGGGCTTTTCCCATGTCTGGCTGCTGTGGCAGTTTTCCCGGGCGGTGGGGAAGGCCTGGTCCCCCACGGTGCGCCCGCCCCGACTGGGGGGCAACACCCGTATGGGCGTCTTTGCCACCCGGTCCCCCTTCCGGCCCAACCCCATCGGGCTGTCCTCTGTGCGGCTGCTGGAGGTGGAGCGGGAGGGCCCTCAGGGGCCATCCCTGGTGGTGGCGGGAGCCGATTTGATGGACGGCACGCCCATCTTTGACATCAAGCCCTATCTGCCCTATACCGACAGCCATCCGGAGGCTTTGGCGGGCTTTACGGCGCCCCTGGAGGAGGTACCTCTGGAGGTGGTGTTTCCCCAGACGCTGCTGGAACGGGTGCCTGAGGGCCACCGGGAGGCTTTGCAGGCCGTTTTGGCCCGGGATCCCCGCCCCTCCTACCAGGACGACCCGGAGCGGGTCTACGGCATGGCCTTTGCCGGCTGCAATGTGCGCTTCACCGTGGGCGAAGGCCGCCTGACGGTGGTGGATGTGGAGCAGACCCAGCGGAGCTGAATATACAACAAGCCCTCTGCTTTCCCCAACCTAAGGGTTGGGGAAAGCAGAGGGCTTTTGCGCTGTGCATCAGAGATCAGCACGGAACCTCTTTCAACGCGGAGATGCGGGAGAGCAGCGGCAGGCGGTTATAGAAGATCACAAACCGGCCCACCAGCAGGGCGGAGACCACCGTGCCCAGACCAAGCCCCTGGAGCCGGTGGAAGAACAGGAAGGACAGCGTCAGGGCAATGGTCACCAATGTCACATCAAAGCAGATTTTGACGATGCCGAAGCGCTTTCCGCTGACCTGAGCCAGAGCGCTCACAGCGCCCTCACCGGGCACCATCAGCACACCGGGTGCCACCTCGATGCTGATGCCCAGGGCCAGCACGGCGCAGCCCAGCAGCAGAGACAGCAGCTCCCCTACCAGAGAGGTGGGCTGGAACCAGGCAAGCAGTGCCATACCCCAGTCGATGCAGGCACTGAAGATGATGTTCACCACCAGCTGCAAAAGCTGAATGGGCGGGAAGTTCCGCCGCAGCAGCAGAATCTGCAGCAGGATGAACAGCAGGTTCATCACAAAGGTGAACTGCCCCAGGCTCAGAGGAAATCGGAAGCTGAGCACATAGGGGAGACTGGAGATGGGCGAGGTACCCAGGGCGGCCTTGGTGATGAGGGCGATGCCCAGGGAGTTGATGCAGATGCCCACCAATGCCCACAGATACCGGATGACAAGACGACGTTTCATGGCTTTTTTACCTCCTCCAGATTCTGGAGGACGCGTTTCAGAACGGCCATCGTTTGCTGCCGGTCCTGCTCAGAAATGCCCCGCCAGGCCTGCTCGTCTGTCTGGGCGCAGACCTGCCGTACCCGCTGGGCCTGCCTGCGGCCCTCCTCGGTCAAAAACACCCGGGAGATCCGCCGGTCTGTGTCCTGGGTGTCCCGGCGGATGAGCTGCTGCTCCTCCATCCGGGCCAAAAGACCGGTGACGGTGGATTTGTCCAGGGCACAGCCCTGTCCGATCTCCCGCTGGGTGCAGCCCTCCCGGTCCCAGAGAAAATCCAGGATCTTGGGCTGCCCTGGCAGAAGGGCAAAGCGGCTGGTTTCCGTGACAATGGCCCGGTTGGACCGGTGGAACGCCAGCAGAAGCAGACGGTGCAATTCCAGCTCCGGCAAGGATTCATCCTCCTAAAAATAGTTTTGAAACAAACTATTTGATAGGATACTCCATCTGCCGATTTTTGTCAAGAGAGGGAGAAAATGGGGAAAGAAAAAAGCCGCTTTTTTCCAACTACTCCAGTTTTTGGCTGGTGGAGCAGCCGATTTTTTGCATATTTCGGCCAAAGGAAAGGTCGGCCATGGAAGTTTGCCGCATTTTAGAAGGGGGATTTCGCCGGATTTTGCAGACAGTAGATTTGCCGGCGGGATTCGACGCCGGCTTGCGTTTGAGAAAGGGGTGATTCAATGGATGAATCGTCAAAAAACGCAAAACCATGGCTGCGGGGCGGGGCAGCGCTGGTATTGGCCCTGGCCCTGCTTTTGAGCGTGTCATCACTGACCGTCGGCGCGAAGGCTGCCACCCTTGGTGAGGACACCGCCCCTCAATATCTGGTGCCTGTGGGCCATACAGTGGGCATCAAGCTGTTTTCCAGAGGCCTTTTGGTGGTGCAGCTGTCCGATGGACAGACCCCTGCCAAGGACTGCGGATTGAAAACCGGTGACCAGATCCTGCAGTGCAACGGAGGCGCCGTGGACTCCACGGAGGACTTCCAGTCCATGCTGCAGGAATCTGGCGGCGACCCGGTGACGCTGCACGTCCAGCGGGCAGGCAAGACCATGGACCTGACGGCGGAGCCTGAGGCCGGCGAGGACGGCACCTACCGCCTGGGTGCCTGGGTGCGGGACAGCATGGCGGGCATCGGCACCGTCACCTTCTATGACCCCCAAAGCGGCACCTTCGGCGCCCTGGGCCACGGCATCACCGATGTGGATACGGCACAGCTGATGCCGCTTTCCCAGGGAGCCGTCATGGCATCCCGGGTGAAGGCCGTGAAAAAGGGCGAAACCGGCGCAGCCGGTGAGCTGCGAGGCGACTTTGACCTGACGGCGGATCTGGGTACCCTGAATACCAACTGCGACTGCGGTGTGTTCGGCACCGTGCCTGATGGCGCCTTTGGAGAGGAGCTGGGAACGGCTCTGCCCGTGGCGAAGCCGGAGGAGGTCCAGGAGGGCAAGGCCACCATATTGGCCAACGTGGCCGGAGACACGGTGGAGGAGTATGAGGTGGAGATCACCCAGGTGCTCTCTCAGGAGGGCAATCGAAACCTGCTTCTGACCGTCACCGACCCCAAACTGCTGGAGACCACCGGCGGCATCGTCCAGGGCATGTCCGGCAGCCCCATTTTGCAAAACGGAAAGTTTGTGGGAGCCGTGACCCACGTGCTTCTCAATGACCCCACCAGCGGCTATGGTATTTTCCTGGAAAATATGGTAGAGGCCGCCTGGGGCGCGTAAAGAAACGGAAAAGAAAAGTCGGTCAAAAAAGAGAGAACAAGGCTATTTTTTCCCGAAAAGCAGGGAGTTCTTCGTGCAAAACGTCGAAAATATATGGAAAAAAATTACAGTTTCTGTATTGAAAATCCTGTCCGATTATGCTAGTTTATAGGTAACGACACATGAAGCTTCGCAAATCGGTCGCAAAAGCGGGAGAGCGGAATTCTCCCGAGATGACGTAATCTGTGGGGCGCCGCCGGTGGATGCGCGCGGTCGGCGGCGCCTACTTTTTTGGAAAAGGAACGGATTGTATGGAGAAGAAAGTCATACTGGCGGACACCGGCGAGGAATTCCGCGGGATGCTGCGGCAGACGGTGGAAAAGACGGGAGAATTTCAGGTGGTGGGAGCCACCGGCGATGGCATGGAGCTGCTGCGTCTGGTGGAGGAGCAAAAGCCCGACCTGGTGGTGATGGATCTGGTGCTGCCGGGACTGGATGGAATGGGCGTGCTGCGGAAGCTGTCGGAGCTGCCGGCGGAGACGAAGCCCAAGGTCATCGTGCTCTCCGCCTTTGCAAGGCCGGAGGTCATTCAGGAGGCCAGCGGCCTGGGGATCTTTTACTTCATGCCCAAGCCCTGCACGGAGGAATCGCTGCTGGAGCGGATGCGTCGGGCCTGCGGGCAGGAGGAATTACCGGTGCTGGACGAGCCGGCGCTGGAGGATATGATCACCGACATCATCCATGAGATCGGCGTGCCCGCCCACATCAAGGGCTACCAGTACCTGCGGGAGGCCATCCTCATCGCGGTGAAGGATATGGATGTCATCAATGCCGTCACCAAGGTCCTCTATCCCGAGGTGGCCAAGCGCTTCGCCACCACACCCTCCCGAGTGGAGCGGGCCATCCGCCATGCCATTGAGGTGGCTTGGGACCGGGGCGACCTGGAGACGCTGCAGAGATTCTTCGGCTATACCGTTTCCAATACCAAGGGAAAACCAACCAACAGCGAGTTCATCGCCATGATCGCCGACCGGCTCCAGCTGCGCCTGCGCAGTGGCCGCCGTGCCTGAGCGCTGGAAGAGAAAGGACTTGCAAGGCGCTTCCTTTTATGGTATTCTGCGTGATGCAGAAATTTTGACAAAAAGGAAGTTGCACCATGGTTTACGATTACACACCTCACGGCGTCTGCTCTCAGCACATCCACCTGGAGGTGGAGGACGGCGTCATCCGCAGCGTAGAGTTCCTGGGCGGCTGCAACGGCAACCTCAAGGGCATCAGCAGCCTGGTCAAGGGCATGCGGCCGGAGGAAGCGGTGGAGCGGCTCAAGGGCATCCACTGCGGCGAAAAGCCCACCTCCTGCCCCGATCAGCTGTCCCGGGCCCTGGAGGAGATGCTCAAGAGCGCAAAGCAGTAAAAGCAGTAAAAGAGAAGAAGGGAGCGGACGATTTCGTCCGCTCCTTTTTTTGCACCCGGACGGGGCGGTGGGCATAGGATGGAACACCCAACAGGAGTGTGTTGACATATGGCTTATTCTGATCGCGAACTCTTGGCGCGTCTGATCGAGTGCGAGGCGGGCGGAGAGGGAGAGGACGGCATGAAGGCGGTGGCAGGAGTGGTGATGAACCGGGTGAATGCCCGGGGCGGAGAGTATGCCAGGGTAGGCCAGGGCAGCATCCGCAACATCATCATGCAGCCGGGCCAGTTCGTCTGTGCCAGCGAAACAGAGGGCGGGGCCTACAACCCGCAGAACATCTACAATATGCGGCCCCAGCAGATCCACTACGACATCGCCGATTGGGCCATCGCAGGCAACCGTTTGCCGGACGTGGCGGAGTCGCTGTGGTTCTACAATCCCTTCAGCCCCAAGTGCCGCTCTTTCTTTCCCTCCGACGTGGGCTATTGGCAAACGCGCATCGGAGACCACTGCTTTTACAATCCTACGGATGCCTATTATAAGACCTGACGAGGTGTAAGTGAGTATGATGAATCGAATTCCCAACAGCGCTCCGGTGACCACGGAGCTGCCGGATACCGGCTGGGCCCAGGAGGTCCGCCGTCTGGAAAATCAGGGCCAGACCGTGGTGCCCTATACCCAGGGGACGGTGATGCCGGGGACGGCCATGCCCCAGACCGGCACCGCCGGAATGCCCCAGAGCATGGGCGGCGGGATGACCATGACGGGGGGCATGGATCTGACCAGCCAGCCCATGATGCCCAACGGGCTCCCCAGTGAGGTCATTGAAAATCCCGTCTCCCGGGAGGAGGTCTACAAGGGCTCCCTGAAGGCTATGCTGAACCGCTATAAGGGCAACTACGTGGTGGCCACCTTCCTGGTGGGTACCCAGAGCATGGTGTCCTGGGAGGGAATCCTCTTTGACGTGGGCAACGACTATGTGACCATCTACCAGCAGCCCCGGGACCGGTATATCGTCAGTGACATCTATTCTTTGAAGTTCATTGAGTTTTACGATACCGCCCGCCGGGACGCCTGCGACGCCATCCTGGGCCAGGCGGGCTGGACCCGGAACAGCTGAGGCAGACGCTTGCGCAGGGAGGGAAAGTGTGGTACAATCCTCTATCATCTTAAAAGTAGTAAGGAAGTGTAACCACCATGGATTTTGAAAAGCTGGCAAAGGAGCGCTACTCCCTGCGCAAGTTCGATGCCCGTCCGGTGGAGCCGGAAAAGCTGGAGCTGGTTCTGGAGGCGGGCCGCAATGCCCCCACCGCCCACAATCTGCAGCCCCAGCGCATCTTTGTGATCCAGAGCCCGGAGGCCCTGGAGAAGGCGGACGGCTGTATGTTCTGCCACTTCCATCCCCCGGTCTTGCTGGTGGTGGCCTATGACCCCAAGGAGGCCTGGAACCGGGAGGGCGACGGCAAGAACCACGGCGAGATCGACGCCGCCATCGCCACCACCCAGATGATGCTCCAGGCGGCGGACCTGGGCCTGGGCACCACCTATGTGGGCATGTTCGACCCGGTGAAGTTCCAGGAGACCTTCCCGGAGATGAAGGATCTGATCCCCATTGCCGTGCTGCCCTTGGGCTATCCGGCGGAGGGTGCCCATCCTGCCAAGCTCCATGCCAGCCGCAAGCCTTTGGAGGAGCTGGTGTGCCGCCTGTAAGAGGGCATTTCCCAGCAAAAAGAAGAGGAGAGGCGTTCGCCTCTCCTTTTTTGACGCCTTGGAAGCGGCGGGCCTCAGCCCGCCTCCTCCGGTTCCGGCGTCCGGGGCGCCGCTGTGCCGTGGGCGCCCCAGGGCAGGCAGAATACTGGGGTCCCCTCCGCCGCCGGGGCCAGGGCGTACATCTGATAGAAAAAGCAAATGCCCTCCGGCGTCAGATAGTAGTTGCCGGTGCACAGCTCCCGCCGCAGCCGCCGCTGCCAGTCCTCCCGATAGGCCGCCACACCGGCGCTTTGCTGTCGGCGGATCTCCTGGGCCGCCAGGTCCGGCAAAAGCCGCCGCACCGGCGTCCTGGCCGGTAAAAAGGCGGACAGGGGGATGGGCGTGCCAGTGCGCAGGTCCCAGGTGTCTCCCCGCCGGATGGTCAGCGGCAGTCCACCTCGCTCTCTGGCGTCGGTATACAGGCTCCACACCCCGCCTTCGTTCCATGTGATGCGGTAGTCCATGGCGGCGGTGAAGTGGGGCAGAGGGGCACCGGCGGCCGCCGCCTGCCGGAATTCCGCCTGGGCCCGGGGAAGGAGAAAACGCCCGCAGTAGCGCAGATAGCTGCGGGCAAACTGCCGGTAGTACCGGTCTATCCGTCGCAGATGGCGATCCATCTCCGGCGCTTTGAGCTTGGGCAGGGACACCCGGGCCGACAGCACCGGGATTCCATCCACTGTCCACTCCCGTTCCAGGAGCTCCTCCACTGTCTCCAGTCGTTCCACACCCATGAAAGCCCGCCTTTCTCCCCGTGTCTGCGTCTCGTCAATCCCAATCTATGCGGCGGGACGGGGAGCGGTGAGAAAAAGGGCGGCGAGGCGGTGAATGGCTATTTACTTTCATAAGGTAGTATGCTATGCTGTAAAGCAGTAAAGCACACCAAGGAAAGGACGTGACAAGGTGGTCAAGATCGGCAAGAAGGAAAAGAACGGCAACCTCTACCGGGCCATTCTGACCCTGAAGGACGAGGAGGAGTGCTATGCCTTCTTCCAGGACCTGTGCACCGTCTCGGAGCTGCGGGCCATGGAGCAGCGCTTTGAGGTGGCCCAGCTGCTGGACGAGGGGCTTATCTATAACGAGATTTTGGAGCGCACCGGCGCCTCCAGTGCCACCATCAGCCGGGTCAACCGCTCTTTGAGCTATGGCGCCGGCGGCTATGAAAAGGTCTTTGAGCACATCAAAAACCAGAAGTCTGGGAAAAAGGAGAAGGGGCAATGAGCAGCTATCAGGCCCTGGCCCGGTCCTATGACGCCCTGACCACCGATGTGGGCTACCGCCGGCGGGCCGCGTATCTGGACCGCCTGTTCAAAAAGAGCCGCCTGCCGGTCCACACGGTGCTGGACCTGGCCTGTGGCACCGGGACACTGACCTGCCTGCTGGCGGAGATGGGCTATGAGATGATCGGTGTGGATGGCTCGGAGGACATGCTGGCCCAGGCCCAGACCAAGGCCATGGATGTGAAGGGCGAGCGTCCGCTGTTTTTGCACCAGACCATGCCCAAGCTGGACCTCTACGGCACCGTAGAGGCCGCTGTGTCCTGCCTGGACAGTATCAACTACCTCACCGAGGTGCGGGATCTGAAGCGGACACTGGAGCGTCTGCGCCTGTTCATCGCCCCAGGCGGGCTGCTGGTGTTTGATGTGAACTCGGTGGAGAAGATGGAGGCCCTGGACGGCCAGGTGTTTCTGGACGAGCAGGAGGACGTATATTGCGTCTGGCGGGCCTCTTACAGCCGCCGCAGCCGCATCCTCACCTATGGCATGGACATCTTCCAGCGCCGGGGCCAGCTGTGGCAGCGCAGCGCTGAGGAGCACCGGGAGCGGGCCTGGTCCGTGGAGGAGCTGACCACCCAGCTCACCGCCGCGGGCTTTACAGACATCCACGTCTGGGGCGATCTGAAGCATACGCCTCCGGCGCCTGGAGAGCAGCGCCTGATCTTCACCGCCATCCGGGGCGCGGAGCCCCAGGCGGAAAAAACTCACAAAAGAAAGCGAGCGTAAAAACGACATGAGCGATCAACTGGTACGGGCCATCACCTCCGACGGTATGGTGAAGGCGGTGGCCGTTTCCACCCGGGACCTGACGGAGCGGGCCCGGAATATCCACAAGACCCTGCCGGTGGCCACGGCGGCCCTGGGCCGCACCCTGGCTGCCGCCTCCATGCTGGGCAATGCCCTGAAGGAGCAGCAGGGCAGCGTCACGCTGCAGATCAAGGGCGGCGGGCCTCTGGGCAGCATCCTGGCGGTGTCGGACTGTGAGGGCAACGTCCGGGGCTATGTGCAGAATCCTCAGGTGGACCTGCCCCTGCGCAGCGACGGGAAGCTGAATGTGGGCGCCGCCGTGGGCGGTGACGGCACGCTGACGGTCATGCGGGACCTGGGACTCAAGGAGCCCTATATCGGCAGTGTGGAGCTTCTCAGCGGCGAGATCGCCGAGGACCTGGCGGCCTACTTCGTGGAGTCGGAGCAGATTCCCACCGCCTGCGCCCTGGGGGTGTTGGTGGACCGGGACCAGAGCGTCCGGGCTGCGGGCGGCTATCTCATCCAGCTGCTGCCCGGCGCGGGGGAGGACGTGATCTCCCGGGTGGAGCAGGGGGTGCTGGCTGCCGGCCAGGTCACCGGACTGCTGGACAAAAACCCCGACCCGGAGACTATGCTCAAGACCGTGCTGTCGGACTTCGATCTGGAGATCCTGGAGACCAGCCCCATCGAGTACCGCTGCTACTGCAGCCGGGA
>CDTY01038298.1_pt1 | contig 23992 bp, 17 predicted proteins | sample 557731 | NCBI WGS metagenome assembly CDTY01 (sample SAMEA3182101, study PRJEB8094) | gut metagenome | biome: human; feature: gut; material: Stool; isolation source: human stool | place: Canada | collected 2013-02-12
CCTCGTATAATAAGTTTCAAAGTTAATAAATGGGGTATCAGCAGGCTTTGAGATACCCGTGATACAATAGCTGTAGGACAGCAGGGTCAGGCTCTTATCCTCCTGGTCGAGCCGTAAGGCTGCTTCATAGTAAAGTCTGTCCCCCTGGACCGGAAGTTAGCTGCAAACTCATTGGCTGTTTGCCGGAGATAAGGTCGCCCTTTTAGCAGTGAGGGATATCGCATTGGCTCTCTCCGGAATGATTCTGATACGCGAGGTTGCGGACGCTCCGGTTATCATGGGCATCTCAAAGTCTGCTGGCCTGAAATTCCCATGTGGGGAGGTGAGAATTGTGAATCCATTATTCGTTGGTATTGATGTGAGCAGCAAGAGTAATGTGGCTTATTTGATGAATCCCGACGGCAGTAAGCATTCCATTTTTTCCGTGCAGAATAACCTGGGCGGTGCTAAACTGTTATCAGAAAGAATTGTGTCAGCGCTCAGCTCTATGCGGCTCAACGATGTGGTGATTGGTCTGGAGGCTACTTCCATCTACGGGAACAGCCTTGTGTATGCCCTTCGGGAAGACGGAAGTCTTGGCCGGTTCCAGCGAAAGATCCATGTGCTTAACCCAAAACAGGTCAAAAAGTTTAAGGAATCCTATCCAGACCTACCCAAGAATGATTTCGTGGATGCCTTTGTGATCGCCGACCATCTTCGATTTGGCAGGATTGCCAAGGAGGTCTATATGGACGACTATCGCTACCAGGCGCTCAGAACCCTCACTAGGGCCAGATTCGATGTGATTCAGAACCTGACCCGGGAAAAGCAACGGTTTGCCAATTACCTGTTTCTCAAATGTTCCGGCATGGCCCAGGACAAGAATATTCCTAATACCAGCGCTACAACCATCGCTCTCATGGAACACTTTGAGACCGTAGATGACCTGGCAAATGCTGATCTGGATGAGCTGACTGCATTTATTGCTAAAACAGGCCGAGGCAGATTTGCCGACCCAGATGTTGTCGCGAAAGCGATACAGACTGCGGCCAAAGGTTCTTACCGTCTACCTAAGACTGTGAACGACACTGTGAACCAGGCAATGTCTGTTTCTATCGCCTCCATGCGGGCACTGAAGGAACAGGTCAAGGTTCTGGATAAGGCCATTGAACAGCAGTTTGAGATTATCCCAAATACACTAACCTCTATTCCAGGCATTGGGAAGGTCTACTCCGCAGGTATCATCGCTGAGATCGGCGACATCCACCGTTTCAACTCTCAAGCCTCTGTCGCCAAGTTTGCTGGTCTTGTCTGGCATAAAAACCAGTCCGGTGGATTTGAAGCCGAACACTCCCAAATGATTAAATCCGGCAACCGCTATCTCCGCTACTACCTGCTGGAAGCTGCCAACTCTGTGAGAAGATGCGACTCCGAGTTCAGGCGCTACTACGACCTCAAATTTAAAGAGGTCAACAAGTTCCAGCACAAGCGCGCACTCGTACTAACTGCCAGAAAACTGGTTCGGTTGGTCTTTCGACTGCTGAAGGACAACCGCCTGTATATCCCGCCGGAGGGCTAAATATTTTGCTTGCTGCTCTGGCCCATAAGCCCTGTTTCAAAATTCCTCAGAGGCAGGGCTTGGGGTTGTGTTGTCTTTTTGCTGTTCACATAGCTTTTCTATGGCGGGTTTTCCTGTTATTTCCGCGAATCACACTCTTGACTTAATACCATTGGACTTTAATGGACCAATCGGGCGGCCACAGGCAGCAGTACCAGCAGACCTACCACGTTGGCGGCAGTGAACCACAGGAAGTAGGGCAGCGGCTTTGCCTCCCGCGAGCGCAGATAGAACTTCATAGAAATGAGGCTGGCCAGAGAGGCCACAGGGGTTCCCAGGCCGCCCACATCCACCCCGGCCAGCAGTCCCTTCCAGTCCTCGGTAAGGCCGGAGAGGAGTACGGCGGCGGGGACGTTGCTAATGACCTGGCTGGCGGCGGCGGAGCACAGCAGGGGGCTGCGGGAGAGCAGGCTGCCCAAACCAGCGCGCACGGCGGGCATCTGGCCCAGGTTGCCGCTGAAAATAAAGAAACACACAAAGGTGAGCAGCAGCATGTAGTCCACCTGGCCCAGCAGCTGCCGCCGGGCCAGCAGCAGGGAGACGATCACAAGGACGGTGAGGATGCCGTAGGGCAGGACGCGGCACACCGACAGCAGGCACAGGCCAAACAGCACCAGGTACAGGGCCAGATGTTTGGGGCTGGTGAGGCGCACCTGCTCCGGAAAGGAGACGGAGATCCATCCCTTGCCGCCAAAATACAGCCCTGCCGCCGCCAGGCCGACCAGACTGATGAGGGTCAGGGGCAGCAGCAGAGAGAGAAAATCGCCCATGGACAGGGAGAAATGGGCGTAGAGAAACAGGTTTTGCGGGTTGCCCACCGGGGTGGCCATGCTGCCCAGATTGGCGGCCACCGTCTGAAGGGAAATAATAGGGATAAGCAGATCCCGGCGGCCCACCATCTCCAGCACCAGAATGGCGAAGGGGACGAAGGTGATAAGGGCCACATCGTTGGTCACCAGCATGGAACAGAAGAAGGGCAGCAGGATGAGAGTGAGAGAAATGAGCCGCACCGGCCGCTCTCCCGCCAGCAGCCGCTGGGCCAGCACCAAAAACAATCCGCACTCCTGAAGCCCCGCCACCACGGCCATCAGACAAAACAGCAGACACAGTACCCGCAGGTCGATATAGTCCACATAGGCGGCGGAGGGGGGGACAAAGAAGGCGGAGACCAGGGCACACACAAAGGAGATGGACAGCACCGGCTCACGCCGGATAAACTGCCACAGAGAATGGGTGGATGCCATACCAAGAGCCTCCCAAATGTTTTTACCACACAACACAACATATGCCCGCAATCGGGCGGGAAAATGCCCCCGAACCGCTGGGGTTCGGGGGCAGAGAAAGGTTTATTTTACGTACTGGATGCCGGAGCCCTGCTGGGCCTCCACATCACCGTACAGGCCCACGGCCCACTCGTTGGTGGCCTCGGAAGCCAGGGCGTTCTTGGCGGTGACCTTCCAGGCGGGATCGTTCCAGCCCACGAAGTACATGATGTGCCAGCCCTGCGTGGAGCTGCCGGTGTTCTTCACCAGTCCGGTGTCACCAGGCTGGCGGCTGCTGTCCAGGCACCAGTTGGTGAAATCCTCGATAAAGCCGTCATAGCGGGACACGCCGGTGTACAGACCGCCGCTGCTCTGAGAGCCGCGGTCGGCGGTGTTCTGGACCGCCATCACAGCGAAGGACTCCTCGTCAGCGCTGCCGGACTTCCAGCTGTCCAGCAGGCTCTGGGCCTTCTCCTCAGCCTGGGCGAACTGCTCGTCGGTGGGATTGGAGCCGGCAGAGACCAGGACGTGACGGACGTCGGCGGTAGCGGACTCATCGCGGGTGCGGCTGTCGATCTGAACCACATAGTAGTTGAAGACGTAGCTGTCGCTCTGGTCGTTCTCCACGATGGTGGTCTCACCGGCCTGGCGGGCGGCGTCATAGAGCCACTCGGCATAGCTGCTGCTGGAGAAGGAGGAGCCCATCTGGCTCTGATGCACGGTGGAGGAATAGACCTTATCGGAGTACTCCTCAGCCAGGTCAGCGGCGTCGCTGCCGGCGGCCAGCTTGTTCTGGATCTCCTGAGCGGTAGCCTGGGCCTGAGCCTTGGCGGTATCAAAGGCGGCCTGCTTCTCCTCGTCGGTCAGATCCACAGAGTTGCCCTCTTCGTCGGTGGTGGTAGTCTCAATGGAGGCCTGAACAGTGAAGACAGAGTAATTAAAGGTGTCCAGGTTGTTCTTGTTCTCCTGATAGTAGGCCTCCAGCTCCTCGTCGGAGTAGGTCAGGTTATCCTGGTGATCCTGCTGATAGTAGGTGGCGATGGTCTGAGCGGTGAGGATCTCCTTGTAGAGTTTCTCAGTCATGTAGGAGCCAAAGTTGGTGCGCAGATAGTGCTCCAGGCTGGAATAGCCGCTGGCACGTACGGACTGAGCGGTCTGCTCTATGCTGGTATCCACATAGGCCTGGCCAGCGGCGGGCAGAGTGTAGCCCTCCTTCTCGGCGGCGTGGTTGAGCATGGTGACCTGAGTCAGACTGGTCAGGCCCTGATCCAGGAAGTAGTCATACCAAGTGGTGCCGGACTCCTCGTCCTTGACCTGGTCCTTGGGGTCCACGCTGGAGTCAAAACCGGTGTTCATGCCCATCTGAGCATAGTACAGGGTCTCAGTCATGGCGTTGTGGTAATAATACTGAACGACAGCGGGAGTAAAGTCCGCGCCGTCAATGGTCACAGCGGTGGTACGCTTCTGGAAAAAGCCGCTGTCCCACACCAGCAGGGCGATGGCCAAAACGGCGATGACAACGCCGACCACGCCATAGACCACGTGCATGCGGCTGCTTTTTTCCTCCGCTTTGTTGTTGCGCCGCTGGGCATAAGTCGAGCCCTGGCGGGTCTTCTTTTCTCTGGATGCACTCACAGTTGATTCCGTCCTCTCGTTGTTGAAAAGTCACCCGGCTCAGCCGGGCGGAAGAAGATTCCGCATTATTATATAAAAAACTTCCATGGGATTCAAGGGGCAAAAGAGACAAGAAGGAAAGATTTTACAGAATGTTCATGGAAAAAGTGAAGGTTATTTGAAAAGAAAACGAAAAAAAGACCGCGGCATAAGCCGCGGCCCAGTTCCAAATGAGCTTTATATACCCCGCTCTGGCCGTGTGAACCCGTTTAAAACCTGCACGAAATGGCAGGTGGGTCGCCTCCACAACGCTTATCTGCTTCCAACTTCCAGCCGACCTCGATGGGGGCCGGGAGGCCTGCAAGCCACGCCGTGAGGTGGGCGTCCCGTTTAAAAAATGTGGGTTTAAAAGAGCCCATCACGCACCGAGCAGGAAAACTCACCTGAGTCTGCGATTTAATTTTCCTCTTCTTCCTCGAAGAAGCGTTCCATAAAGAGATTGTAGACGGTTTCCACCTCTTCGTCATTGTCCAGGGTGGAGAGCAGCTCTTCGCCGTTTTCCTCCACGACCTTCATAATGACCAGGCCGTACTCCTCGTCATCCGCGTCCACATCCACCGGCTCGCCGGTCTCTTCATCCTCAGCGACTGCGGGGAACAGGGCGTGGTAGGTGATGCCGTTATGTTCCAGTGTATCCACCAGTTCCAGCTCAAATTCATTGCCGTCCTCGTCGGTCACGGTGATGAAATCAGGGCCGAATTCTTCGCTCATAGGGGAGATCCCTCCTGCTTATGTACTGACCATATTGTACCCTGTGTGCGGAAAAAATGCAAGTAGGGAGCGAGGTAAATTTTTACCGGCCGTTGCGCAAAAGAAATCCTGGGATAGACAAATGGGGATAATATGGTATAATATATACTGATTTTTTGCCGTCATGCTTCTGTTTAAGGGGTGCATCGCCGAAGAAATGCGCCGGCAGAGGCGGCAGGGCAAAAGGGGCGCCGGCCGCGGGAGCGGGGCGCCGGACATGCGAAACAACTGCGCCAAAGCGCATGGCAGCCTGGCACTTGTTCCGGTGCCCAAGGCGGGCCGGTGCGCTGCGCGCCTGCCAGTTCGGAGGTATTTGCTGTGTCTGAACAAAATTATTCTTCCCATTCCAGACGAGAAGGTGCTCGTTCCAGCCAGAACGGGGACCAGCCTGCGCGCCGCCGTAAAAAGAGCAAAAAGAAAAAGGGCGGCGTGATGCGGATCATCGGCACGCTGCTGCTGATTTTCCTGACCACCAGCGCTTTCCTGGCCTGCTTTGCGGCAGTGTATATCGTCAACGTGATTCTCCCTCAGGCCAACATGGATCTCTCCAGCTTCAATGTGGACGAGAACAGCGTGATGTACTACCAGGACAAGAGTACCGGAGAGTATAAAGAGCTGCGCCAGGTACTCAGCGTCACCAACTCACAGTGGGTGGACTATGAGGATATGCCCCAGTACCTCAAGGACGCCGCCGTGGCCATCGAGGACCGCCGGTTCTGGAAGCACAACGGCGTGGACTGGTGGCGTACCACCCAGGCGGTGGTGAGCATGTTTACCGGCGGCGACATCCAGGGCGGCTCCACCATCACCCAGCAGCTCATTAAAAACCTGACCGATTATAACGAGACCACCGTCAAGCGAAAGGTCACCGAGATCTTCCGCGCCCTGTATGTAGACTCCCACTATGAAAAAGAGGATATTCTGGAGCTCTACCTCAACGTGATCCCTCTGGGCAGCGGCTGTGAGGGCGTGGGCGCAGCGGCCGAAAAGTACTTCGGCAAGTCGGTGTCCGATCTGACCCTGGCCGAGTGCGCCAGCCTTATCGGCATCACCAACAACCCCTCCAAGTATGGTCCTTATTCCACCGCCCAGGTGGAAAACAGCAATGGCGAGATGTGGAGTGCGGTGCAGTGGAACAAGTACCGCCAGGAGGTCATTCTGGGCCAGATGCTGGAACAGGGCAAGATCTCCCAGGAGGAGTACGACGAGGCGGTGGCCCAGGAGTTGGTCTTTGTGGGCAGCAATTCCGAGTCCGGCCAGAGTACCTCGGATATCTACTCCTGGTATGAGGAGCAGGTCATCACCGATGTGATGAACGACCTGAAGGAGGAGTACGGCTACTCCAGCCAGTATGTCAGCCAGATGCTCTCCAACGGCGGCCTGCGCATCTACACCTGCGTGGACCCCCAGGTCCAGGCGGCGGCGGAGGCCATCTACTATGACCGCTCCAACCTGAACTACACCTCTTCCAAAACAGGCCAGCAGCTCCAGTCGGCCATTACCATCATTGATAACTCCACCGGCGACATTGCCGGTCTGGTGGGCCGTATCGGAGAAAAGACCATCAACCGCGGTACCAACCTGGCCACCGGTGCTCTGCGCCAGCCTGGTTCTTCCATTAAACCCTTGACCGCCTATGCCCCTGCCATGGAGATGGGACTGCTCAGCCCCATTTCGGTGCTGCCCGACTACCCCTATCAGGTGCTGGACGGCAAGGCCTGGCCGGTGAACGTAGACGGCCGCTACCGTGGCCAGGTGACCGTAACCGAGGCGCTGCAGTGGTCCTACAACACCGTGGCCGTGCGGACCATAGCGATGGTCACCCCGGCCAAGTCCTATGAATTTGCCACCCAGCACTTCCATCTGAACCTGGAGAGCGGCCGGATGGTCAATGGACAGATGCAAAGCGACATTAACCTGGCTCCTCTGGCCATGGGCGGTCTGACCGACGGCGTCACCACCCGGCAGATGGCCAACGCCTTTGCCGTGTTCCCCGAGAACGGCATCTACCGGGAGGCCCGCACCTACACCAAGGTGGAGGACAGCGACGGCAATGTGATCCTGGACAACAGCCGGGAGGACGAGACTGCCATCAAGGAGTCCACAGCCTATTATATGAACACCATGCTGCAGAATGTGGTGCAGAACGGCGGCGGTACCGAGGCTCGGATCAGCGGCATGTCCGTTGCCGGTAAGACGGGTACCACCGACAGTAAGTTTGACCGCTGGTTCGTAGGCTACACCCCCTACTACACCGCTGCGGTGTGGGTGGGCTATGAGTACAACGAGCGTGTGCCCTCTTCGGGCAACCCGGCGGCCCAGCTGTGGAAAAAGGTCATGTCTCCCATCCATGACGGGCTGGAAAACACCGGATTCAGCAAGCCCAGCGGCCTGGTGCAGGTCTCTTATTGTAAGGACTGCGGCGGCCTGGCCACCGCTGCCTGTCAGGCCGATCCTCGGGGATCCCGGGTGGCCACCGGCTATGTGATGGCTGAGGACGCGCCTTCCACGTCGTGTTCCTGCCACTCTCTGGAGGAGGGCTCCAACTCTCTGGTCCGGGTCTGCGTGGATGATCCGGTGCTGGATGAGAACGGAGCGTTCACCGGCAGCTACCATCTGGCTGGTCCCTACTGTCCCGAGATCAGCATCCGCACCTATGCCTACCTCAACCTGGATCGGGAGAGCGTGGGCGGCGCCTGGGCGGAAGACAGCCAGTATTTCTACTCCAACTTGCCTAACGTAGGCGTGTGTACCGTCCACACCGGCGAGGCAGTGGTGCCTTCGGAAGGAGGAGAAACCACCGATCCCGATGATCCTTCCAACCCTGGGAACCCGGAGAACCCCGACGGCGGGGAGGAATCGACCGATCCGGAGGGCGGCTCTCAGGAGGGCGGCGGAGGAGAAACCAGCCAGCCGGAGAATGTAACCAACTCCGTAAGATAGTGATCACCACCGAGGAGAGGGCCGCCGCAGGCGGCCCTTCTCTTTGCGTCAGTGCATGACAACACGAAAAATTGTGGAAAATGACGAATAACGGCAGGGTGGACCAGTGAAAAATTGACCGGTTGATTGACCGCCTGCCCATTGCATCCCGGACTTTGGTGTGCTAAAATAGACCACGTCGCAAGTACAAATGACCATGACACACGGACAACGGGACGGAGGAACAGAAGGTGAATCAATCCGAGGGCTATTTTATCGTTCAGGCGTCTTCCATGCCGGAGATCTTCCGCAAGGTGGCTCAGGCCAAGCGGCTGCTGGAGACCGGGGAGGAGACCACAGTGAACGGCGCGGCGCATGCCGTAGGCATCAGCCGCAGCGCCTTTTACAAATACAAAGACGCGGTACGGCCATTTCAGGATATGCTCCATGGACGGATCGTCACGTTCCAGACCATGCTGCGGGATGAGCCGGGGGTACTCTCAGGACTGCTCAACGTACTGGCCGGCACAGGGATGAATATTCTGACCATCAATCAGAATATCCCCGTCAACGGCTGTGCTGTGGTGACCATTACGGCTGAGACCTCTCAGATGCACCTGAGCTTGGAGGATATGCTCCAGGCCGCCGCGGACAGCACCGGCGTGATCCGCTGTGAGGTTCTGGCCGGTTAAGAAAGAAACTCTGTGTTTTTTATGAGGTGAGTTGGAATGACAAAGGTAGCGATTCTAGGCTTCGGCACCGTCGGTTCCGGCGTGGCCGAGGTGCTCAGTAAGAACAGCCAGGGCATTGCCCGGCGCTCCGGCGGCGAGATCCAGGTCAAATACATCCTGGACGTGCGGGATTTCCCCGACAGCCCCTTTAAGGACTGCTTCGTGAAGGACTTTTCCATCATTGAGAACGACCCCGAGGTAGACGTGGTGGTGGAGACCATCGGCGGAGCCAAGGTGGCTCTGGAGTTCACCACCCGCGCCCTGAAGGCGGGCAAGAGCGTGGTCTCCTCCAACAAGGAGCTGGTGGCCACCCACGGCTACGAGTTGCTGCAGCTGGCCAAGGCCAACGGAGTCAGCTATCTCTTTGAGGCCAGCGTGGGCGGCGGTATCCCCATCCTGCGCCCCCTGACCAACTGCCTGGCTGCCAACGAGGTGGAGCAGATCACCGGCATCCTCAACGGCACCACCAACTATATCCTCACCCGCATGATCAAGGCGGGCCTCACCTTTGAGCAGGCGCTCAAGGAGGCACAGGACAACGGCTACGCCGAGAAGGACCCCACCGCCGACGTGGACGGTCACGACGCCTGCCGTAAGATCTGCATCCTGTCCGCTCTGGCCTGCGGCCAGCACGTCTATCCCCAGCAGGTGCCCACCCAGGGCATCCGGGAGGTGACCCTGGCTGACGTGGCTTACGCTGATTCCTGCGGTTATAAGATCAAGCTCCTGGGCCGCTGCCTGCGGGAGCCTGAGGGCAAGGTGTGTGCCTTTGTGGCCCCCCACCTGGTCTCCTGTGAGAATCCTCTGGCCGGCGTGGAGGACGTGTTCAACGCCATCGCTGTCACCGGCAACGCCGTGGGCGACGTGATGTTCTACGGCCGCGGCGCCGGCAAGCTGCCCACCGCCTCCGCTGTGGTGGCCGACGTCATCGACATTGCCCGGGACCCCAAGCGGGACCGCGGCAACCAGTGGGGTCCCGGCAGCGAGGACCTGGTGGTTTCCGGCGATTCGCTGACCTCCCGGTGGTATGTCCGGGCCAACCTCTCCATGGACCAGGCCCGTCTGGCCTGCGGAGAGATCCTGCCTCTGGCCCGCAGCGGCGCCCCCGCTCAGGAGGCCGCATTCCTCACCCAGCCCATGACCTATCCTCAGCTCATGGATCGTCTGGCGGGGGTGGAGACCTGCTCGGTGTTCCGCGTACTGTAAGCGTGCGCATAGAATACAGGGCAGTCCTGTGATTTCATCAACCTTGGAGGGATAGAATATATGGCACTGATTGTACAAAAATTTGGCGGCAGTTCCGTCGCCAACGCGGACCGGGTGCGCAATGTCGCCCGGATCATCACCGAGAACTACCGCAAGGGCCACAGCGTAGTGGTGGTGCTCTCTGCCCAGGGCGACACCACCGACGATCTCATCGAGAAGGCCCAGGAGATCAACTGTCACCCGTCCAAGCGGGAGATGGATATGCTCCTGTCCTCCGGCGAGCAGATCTCCATCGCTCTGTGCGCCATGGCCATCGAGGCCATGGGCTACCAGGTCATCTCTCTCACCGGCTGGCAGGCCGGTGTGAACACCGACTCGGCTTACAGCAGCGCCCGGATCAAGCGCATCCAGACCGAGCGCATCCAGAATGAGCTGGACAAGAAGAAGATCGTTCTGGTGGCTGGATTCCAGGGCATCAACAAGTACGGCGACATCACCACTCTGGGCCGCGGCGGCTCTGATACCTCCGCTGTGGCGCTGGCCGCCGCTCTCCATGCTGACCTGTGCCAGATCTACACCGACGTGGACGGCGTGTACACCGCCGATCCCCGCCTGGTCAAGGGCGCCAAGAAGCTGGAGGAGATCACCTTTGATGAGATGCTGGAGCTGGCCAGCCTGGGCGCCCAGGTGCTTCACAACCGCTCTGTGGAGATGGCCAAGCGCTATAACGTCAATCTGGAGGTTCTCTCCAGTCTCACGGGAAATCCCGGTACAAAAGTCAAGGAGGTTGTCAAAACCATGGAAAAGACTCACGTCAGCGGCGTTGCGAAGGATAAGAATGTGGCCCGCCTGGCCCTCATCGGCCTGGCTGACGAGCCCGGCATCGCCTTTAAGATCTTCTCTCTGCTGGCTAAGAAGAACATCAACGTAGACATCATTCTCCAGTCCATCGGCCGGGATGAGAGCAAGGACATCAGCTTCACCGTGGCTCGCGGCGACAGCGAGGAGGCCCAGAAGATCCTGGAGGAGAACAAGGATTACATCGGCTTTAAGGCTATGGAGGTCAACAACCAGGTGGCTAAGGTGTCCATCGTGGGCGCCGGCATGGTGAACAACGCCGGTGTGGCCTGCAAGATGTTTGAGGCCCTCTCCTCCGCCGGAGTCAACATTAACATGATCTCCACCAGCGAGATCAAGGTCTCCGTCCTGGTGGATGAGCGGGAGGCTGACCGGGCTGTTCAGGCCATCCACGACCGCTTCTTTAACGAGTTCGGAAGCGCCAACTGATCAAAAAACAGGTCTATATTGAATTTTCGGGATGGGAAACTGTGGAAGTGCATAGTTTCCCATCCTGTTTTCAAGAAAAATGGGGCGGATTCTTTAAAAAATCGATTTTTTTGCCGAAAGTGCGGAATCCAAGCGTTTTTTCCTTTTTTTGTGTTGCAAAAAAAAAGGACTTCTGGTAAAATAATAAATCGACTGGATAACTAACGTGCATTATGGAAAGCAAGGCAACTTGCTTTCTTTGGATTAAGGGCACTTTGCCCTGTTAGGCAAGGAGAATCAAAACACATGGATAGAAATGAGAGAGAGGCCCGCCGCCACCAGGAGGACCGAGCTCTGAATAAGGCTCTGATCTGGGTGGGCGTGGCCATCGTTCTGGAATTTTTGCTGGTATTGGTAAATCGTTACTACATTAACTACAATACGAGTACTGAGTCCATCAATCGGGTTTTGGCGATTCAGGCCGCACTGGTCGGTCTGCGGTGGGTCAGCCTGGCTGCTTTGGTTGTCTGTGTGGTTTGGATGCTGGTTCAGCTGTCCAAGAACGGAAATGCGGTGCTGCCCGGTGTGCTGGCCATTGCGGCCGGCGGGCTGCTGCTGTGCAGCCATGTGATCCTGAACTTCCGGGACGCCGGTCTGCGGATGATGTTCTGGATGGTTCCTGCCTGGGCTGCTCTGGCTCTGGTGTATTATCTCTATCAGCGTGAATTCTTCTTCTCCGCTGTGATCAGCGGTCTGGGACTGCTGGGCCTGTGGTTTGTGCGCCACGCCAGCCCTCTGGGCCTGTACACCATCCTGGTGGTGGTCGTGCTGGTGCTGCTGACTCTGGGTCTGTTTTTGCTCAAGAAGAAGGACGGCCTGTTCCAGCTGGGCAAGGGCAAAGCCCGTCTGCTCCCCGCTGAGGCCAACTACTCCCTGATTTTCCTCAGCTTTGTGGTCAGCCTGGTGGTGATCGCCCTGGCCGCCTTTGTGGGCGGTTCTATGGCTTACTACCTGCTGTATGCCATGGTGGCCTGGCTGTTTGCTCTGCTGGTGTATTACACCGTCAAGATGATTTAACATGAAAAAAGCTGTCCCCCAACGGGGGACGGCTTTTTTGCGCCCTTTTTCACCCTTCCAGGGCGCGGATGCGAGGTACCACAGTCCTGCGGTAGAGGGGAATGGCGATGGCCACGGTGAGCAGCTCAGCGAGAAGGAAGCACAGCCACACCAGCTCCGGCTTCACACGGATCAGAAGCAGGGCGATGGGGAGCAGGAAAATGATCTGGCGCAGCAGGGAGACCAGCAACGAGCAGCTGCTGCGGTCCAGGGACTGGAAGGCGGCGGAGAGGACAATGCTCACGGAAGCCACGGCGAAAGCCAGAGCGGTCATCCGCAGGGCGGGCACGCCCATCTGAACGGCCTCCTCCGGCGCCTGGAAACACCAGCGCAGCAGAGGGGAAGCGGCCAGAGAAAGGATTGCCGTACCAGCCAGACCGGTGCACACCCCCAGCTGAAGTCCGAAGCGAATGGACTGGGAAATGCGCGGAGCGTCTTTCGCGCCGTAGTTGTAGCTGATGATGGGGATGAGGCCGCTGTTCACGCCGAAGATGGGCATGAACACAAAGGACTGAATCTTGAAGTAGACCCCCAGGACGAATACCCCGGTCTCCGACCACAGGTTCATGATCTGGTTGAGCCCCAGCGTCATAAAGCTGGAGAGAGACTGCATGACGATGGCTGGGGCGGCAATGCGCAGGATCTCACCGGTAAGCGGGGGAGAGAAGTGGAAGCGGCGGGGAGAGATGGGAAAGCTGCGGCGAAGACGCCACAGAAGAAAAAAGCCGATGCAGGCGCCGGAAATCTGTCCGATCACGGTGGCCACCGCGGCGCCTACCACACCCATGTCAAAGATAAAGATGAAGATGGGGTCCAGCACGATGTTCAGCAGCGCGCCCGAGCCCTGAACGATCATAAATCCAGCGGGGTGGCCGGTGGACTGGAGAATACGTTCACAGAGAAACTGCATGCAAAGGCCGATGGACAGTCCGCAGCAGATGGTGAGATAGGCAATGCCCGACTGAACCACCACCGGATTGTCCGAGCAGCTTTGGAAGAAGGGAGTACAGCCCACCAGGGCAAAGATAAGAGCCAGCAGCCAGACCGCGCCGTAGAGCAAAAAGCCGTGGCAGGCCGCATTTACTGCATCCTCCAGGCGGCCTTCTCCCAGGCGCTTGGCCAGAATGGCGTTAAAGCCTACTCCCAGGCCGGCGCAGAAGGCTACGATCATCAGCTGCACCGGATAGGCGTAGGACAGAGCCAGAAAGTCCAGATCGCTGACCTGAGCCACATAGATGCTGTCCACCAGGTTGTAGATGGCACCCATGAGCATGGAGAGCATGATGGGCGAGGACATGGTAAGCACCAGCTTCCGCACCGGCATGGTGCCCAGGATGTTGTTGTGTTGTTCCATGAGATCTCGTTCCTTTCTTTTGAATAAAAAAACACGAGCTCCCCCCTGGGAGCCCGTGTTACCAACTGAAATATCCATCCGTGGGGATCGACGGGCCCGTGGGCACGGATGGCGCTGTCTTGTGCCTCAGTATATCAGAATACCCCTGGACCGTCAAGGGCGGGAGAGGGCTTCTCAGGGCCGGAGAGAGGCAAAAAAACGGCAGACCGCTTGCGGTCTGCCGTTTTGAAGTTTAAGAACAAATCAAGCGTGGGCGCCGGCGTGGGTAAGGGTGCGGCTGCCCTCCTGGGCGGCGGCACGGGGCGCGGCGCTCTCCTGGTGGGAGAGGCCCTTGGCGTTGGCCAGCATGAGCTTGATGCGGTTTTCCTGGTTGATCTTGGTTGCGCCGGGATCGTAGTCGATGGCCACGATGTTGCTGGTGGGGTAGTCGTCCTTCAGCTTGCGGATCATGCCCTTGCCCACGATGTGGTTGGGCAGGCAGCCGAAGGGCTGGGTGCAGACGATGTTGTTGGTACCGGAGTGGATGAGCTCCAGCATCTCGGCGGTGAGCAGCCAGCCCTCGCCCATCTTGTTGCCGTCGCCCAGGTAGCCGTGGACCAGCTTGTGCAGATCCTGGAAGGTGCCGGGGGCACGGAAGCGGTGGGAGTTCTCCAGAGCCTGGATCATATCCTTCTGGCAGCCCTCGATATAGGACATAAAGGCCTTGCAGGCCGCCTTCTTGATCCACTTGCCGCCGTACAGATCCACGTCGGAAACCCGGTTGTAGATCTTGAAGATGATGAAGTCGGTGAGGCCGGGCACCACAGGCTCCACGCCCTCGCTGAGCAGGAACTTCTCCAGGTTGTTGTTGCCCAGGGGGGCGAACTTTACGTAGATCTCGCCCACGATGCCTACCCGGATCTTGGGTTCGCCCTGAACGGGGATGGAGGCAAAGTCATCGCAGATCTCGGCAAAAATCTTGCGCATCTGGGCGCGGCTCATGCCCTTACCCTGCTCAAAGCCGTTGACTAGTTGGTGGGACCAGGCCTCGATCATGGCGTCGGTCTCGCCGGCATTGACCTCGTAGGGGCGCACCTGGTTGGCCACGTTGACGATGATGTCACCGTACATCATGGCGTACACTGCCTTGCGGATAAAGGGGAGGGTCAGGTTGAAGCCGGGGTTCTTCTCCAGGCCGGACAAGTTGACGGAGACCACGGGGATGTAGGCCATGTCGGCCTTCTCCAGGGCCTTGCGCAGCAGGTGGATGTAGTTGCTGGCCCGGCAGCCGCCGCCGGTCTGGGTGATGAGCAGGCCCACCTTGTGGGGGTCGTAGCCACCGTGCTTCACCGCGTCGATGAGCTGGCCGATAACCAGCAGGGCGGGGTAGCAGGTGTCGTTGTGGACGTACTTGAGGCCCTCATCCACGATCCCGCGGTGGTTGGTGGTGAGCATATCCACCTTGTAGCCCTGATTCTGCAGGAGCTTTTGCATCATACCAAAGTGGACGGGGAGCATCTGGGGCATCAGAAGGGTGTACTCCTCCTTCATCTCCTTCGTAAAGAGCAGACGGCCGGTTTCATCATACACAAGCTTAGCCATAGAGATGTTTCCTTTCTACATGAAAACGTATTTTACGTTGAAACAGTGGGGTTACTGGGCCTTGCGGGCCTCGATGGCGGCCATCAGGGACCGGATACGGATCTTGACCGCGCCCAGGTTGCTGATGTCGTCGATCTTCAGCTGGGTGTAGAGCTTGCCGCCCTGCTCCAGGATGGAGCGCATCTCATCGCCGGTGATGGCGTCGATGCCGCAGCCAAAGGAGACCAACTGAATAAGCTCCATGTCCTCCTGCGTACACACGTACCGGGCCGCGTTGTACATACGGGCGTGGTAGGTCCACTGGTTGAGCACATGGCGGGGAGCCTTATCCTCCAGGTAGGCCACCGCATCCTCAGTGATAAGGATGAAGCCGAAGGAGGTAATGAGGTCGTTGATGCCGTGGTTGATCTCTGGGTCCATGTGGTAGGGTCGTCCGGCCACCACCAGGATGGGCCGGTTCTCAGCACGGGCCTGCTCGATGTAGGCGCGGCCGGTGGCGCGGAGATCTTCCTTGTAGGCGGCGTAGGCGGCGTAGGCGGCCTTGGCGGCGGCCACGGTCTCACGCTTGGGCACCTGGAACTCGTTGAAGAACCACTCGCTGGCCTTGCGCTCAAAGTCCTTGGGACGGTGCAGGCCGAAGTAGGGATTCAAGTAGCGCACCTTTTTCAGGCTGGGCACGTTGGCGGCCAGCAGCTCGGGGTAGTAGGCCACCACGGGACAGTTGTAGTTGTTGTCGCTGACGCCCTCGTTGAAGTTGTAGGGCATGCAGGGATAGAAGATGGCGTCCACGCCTGCCTCCACCAGGGCCTCCACGTGGCCGTGGAGCAGCTTTGCGGGATAGCACACGGTGTCGGAAGGGATGGTGCGCTGGCCCTTCAAATAGAGCTTGCGGGAGGACTCAGGGGAGAGGACCACCTCGAAGTTGAGACGGGTGAACAGCTCAAACCAGAAGGGCAGGTTCTCGTACATGTTCAGGCCGAAGGGGATGCCGATCTTGCCCCGGGAGCCGTTGCCCTGACCCTTGCCGTGGAGGGCACGGAGCTTTCCGTATTTGTAACGCATCAGGTCGGGCAGGTGGCTGGGCTCCTCGCCCAGGGGACGAGAGCAGCGGTTGCCCGAGACAAAGCGCCGCCCACCGTCAAAGGTGTTGATGGTGAGGGAGCAGTGGTTGGTGCACAGACCGCAGGTGGCAGGCTTGGCCACGTGGGTAAACTTTTCCAGAGCCTTGGCATTGAGAATACCGCTCTTTTCCAGATGCAGGTCCCGGGCGGCCAGAGCGGCGCCGAAGGCGCCCATGATACCCGAGATGGTGGGGCGGGTCACATCCCGGCCCAGCTCCTGCTCAAAAGCCCGGAGCACCGCGTCGTTGTGGAAGGTGCCGCCCTGGACCACGATGTGCTTGCCCAGGTCATCGGCACTGGCAGCCCGGATGACCTTGTAAATGGCGTTCTTGACGATGGAGATGGACAGGCCTGCAGAGATGTCCTCCACGCTGGCGCCGTCCTTCTGGGCCTGCTTGACACTGGAGTTCATAAATACGGTGCAGCGGGAGCCCAGATTGACCGGGTGCTGGGCAAACAGGCCCAGCTTGGCAAAGTCGGCGATGGAATAGCCCAGGGCTTTGGCGAAGGTCTCAATAAAGGAGCCGCAGCCGGAGGAGCAGGCCTCGTTGAGCATGATGGAGTCCACCGCGCCGTTGCGGATCTTAAAGCACTTCATGTCCTGGCCGCCGATGTCGATGATGAAGTCTACGTCGGGGTTGAAGTGGGCGGCGGCTTTGTAGTGGGCCACTGTCTCCACCAGGCCAAGGTCGCAGTTGAAGGCGTTTTTGATGAGGTCCTCGCCGTAGCCGGTGACGGCCGCGCCCTTGATCTCAATGCGGTCGCCGCACAGCTGGTAGATCTGCTTCAGTTGGGGAAGGACGACCGAGACGGGATTGCCCTGGTTGGACTGATAATAGGTGTACAGCAGGCCGCCGTCCTCAGTGATGAGGGCCAGCTTGGTGGTGGTGGAGCCTGCGTCAATGCCCAGCCAGGTGGGACCTTCATAGGTCTTGATGTCCACCTCGGGGGGGCGCTTGGCGTTATGCCGGGCGCAGAAGGCGCCGTACTCGGTCACGTCCTGGAACAGGGGGGGCATGGTGTCCACCAGAGTGGTGGTGTCCACGCTCTCCTCCAGCTTTTTCAGGGCATCCTCAAAGAGAATAGGCTCATAGTCGGTAGCGCACAGGGCCGCGCCCATGGCGGCAAAGCAGTCGCCGTCCTCGGGGAAGATGGCGTGCTCCTCGTCCAGCTTCAGAGTCTCCACAAAGCGCTGCCGCAGGCCCATGAGGAAGTGGAGGGGGCCGCCCAGGAAGACGATCTTGCCCTTCAGCTCCCGGCCCTGAGTCAGGCCGGCCACGGTCTGGTCCACCACCGCCTGGAAGATAGAGGCGGCAACGTCCTCTTTCCGGCCGCCCTGGTTCAGGATGGGCTGGATGTCGCTCTTGGCGAACACGCCGCAGCGGGAGGCGATGGGGTAGATCTTCTCGTGCTTCAAAGACAGCTCATCCAGCTCGTTGACCGTGACGTTCATCAGGGTGGCCATCTGGTCGATGAAGGCGCCGGTGCCGCCGGCGCAGGAACCGTTCATTCGTTCCTCCAGCGCTCCGCCGAAGAAGATGATCTTGGCATCCTCGCCGCCCAGCTCGATGACAGCGTCGGTGTCGGGGATGTATGTATTCACCGCAGCGGCGGTGGCGTAGACCTCCTGGACAAAGTCGATGCCCGAGGCGTTGGCCACGCCCAGTCCGGCCGAGCCGGTGATGACCAGCTTTACCTGCTTGCCCTGGAGCATCTCCTGGATGGAGTGTAAGGTCTCGCAGGCACGCTCACGGGTCTTGGAGTAGTGCCGCTCATAGGAGCGGAACAGCAGCTTATTTTGTTCATCCAGCACCACCACTTTAACCGTGGTGGAGCCGATGTCGATTCCGATGCGCAGACTCATATGAAAAAAGCTCCTGACATGCATTCTAAATTCTAAATTGAACCGATTTCGATCGTTACTTATGATACTTCCCCAAGGGGGAAAAAACAACGATTTTAACGTTTTCTTAACGCGCGGAAAGGGAGGAAATACGCCGTTTTAACGGTCGAAAATTGTGCATTTCTGCCTTGGAAGAACAATTTTTAATGAAATAAAGTAAAAAAGTAAATTGGCGGAATGCACAAAAAACCCCCGGCGGCACGATGCCGCCGGGGGTCCTTACGGGCCGTTAGCCTTTCAAGCCCAGCAGGAGGGCTGCGTATTCACCCAGGGAGAGCTGGGATTGGGTGTGGGACGCATAACTCTCCGGGTCCAGGGGGAAGTCGTTGGTTGTGGTAACATATTGGGCAACTTTTCCATTTTGTTCCACGGTGATCAGGTGGTGATAGGTGCTGTCCGGGTGGTAGAGCATTTGCCCGTCAACCCAGGCGTCGCCTGTCCAGGAGATATTGGACAGATCATCTAGTGCAAAGCCGAAATCGTAGCCATAGATGTTCACCGTGCTCCCGTCGGTCTGATTATCAAAGGTTGCGAGACGTTGGAGGGCAGTGAGCTGAGCAGGCGAATCGACCGTAGGATTATCCGAGGAGCTCTGCAAGGTTACTTTTTCCTCCGACAGCACTTGATCCATGGTCTGGAGGACAGCAGGAGTGGTGACCGTGATAGCGTTTTCCGGCGGTGTCCACCACTGGCGGATCAGGTCATAGAGTTTTGGGGCCTGGAAATAAATCGTATCCTGGTCGATGCGCACGGCCACAATGGAAGGTACGGTTCCAGCACTGAGCTCCCAAAAATTCTCCTCGTCGACCTGGAGATAGACCTCCCAGAGGGAGTAGAGGTGGGGCTCCGGAGTGGGAATCAGATTGTTTGCCTCCTCCTTGAGGGTTGTTAAGATGGAATTGGCTAAGTCGGAGTCTTTTTGGTAGGGACCGCCGTAGACAGACTGGATTTGGTCCGGCTCCAGGTTCTGAAGGCGCTGTGCCTGGTCGACCATATGCGCGGTGACAGGAGTGGAGGAGGACGCATCCTCCGAGGAGACTGCGGCATTGCGCTCGCTCTGCTGCTGAGCCAGAGCGGCCAGAGCGGACTCTACTACGCCAGCGTCCTGGGAGAACACGGCCACCGGGGTGTATTTCTCTGCGTTCAGCTGGGCGGGGGTAACCAGGTAGTCGCGTCCATCCAAGTTGCAAAGGTAATAACGGGACATGCTGTTATCCGGGTTCACCAGAGAAATCGTTGCGGCAGAAAAAATCGGCTCTGTCCAGTCGGCATCCAGCATCGAAGAATCAGGGGCTTTGGCCTGACTCAGCAGTGTTTTTGCTTCCTCCAAAAGATCTGCATCGGCAATCGCATCCGGGAAAGCTGCACTGGAGTAAAGAGGGGGAGAATACTGGATGGACTGGGCACTTTGAACCTGATCCCAATAGGAAGCGTCGCCGTCTTGGCTGACATCCTCCGGCTGGTTTTGACTGCCTCCAAAGGTAAATACCGCCGCCAGGGCCAGCAGGACCACTGCCGCAGCGAGGGCCGTCTTTTTGGCCTTCGGGTGCTTGACCAGCTGGGCGATGCGCTCCTGGATGCTCCCCTTTCCCTCTACCATGGAGGTGGAGCAGGACAGCAGATCCTCTGGACGCAGGCTCCGCTGGGCCACCAGGGAGACCAGAGTACGGCCGTAAGGGATGCGTTCTTCATCCCCCAGGGCCTTGACTGCCCCGGCGTCGCAGGAGAGTTCCCCATCCCGCTTGGACAGTGCCACCGCCAGCCACACCAGGGGGTTATACCAGTGCAGTGCCAGAGCCAAACACCGCAGGGCAGACCAGATGTGGTCCTTTTGGCAGTAGTGGGTCAGCTCGTGGGCCAGAACATGGGCGCGGGTGGGAGAGTCTAACGTCAGCTGGGGTGTGAGATAGATGCAGGGGCGGAAGAGCCCAAACAGGCAGGGGGAGGGCAGCGATTCCACGGTATACACCGGCAGTGGGCAGTCATCCAGGTCCAGAGAAGTTCTCCTGCGGCGCAGCTTTGCATAAAAGCGCAGGTTGGAGCCCAGCAATACCAGGGCGAGGATGACCGCGCCTGCACCCCACACCCCCAGCAGAAGCTGGGCGGGGGAGAGCCATACCAGGGAAAACACCGCCCGCTGTCCGTCGGCGGAGGGCTTTACCGTCCCGGTACTGTTGGCGGTGTGGACCTGTCCCTGGTCGTTAAGATACAGATTGGGGGCCTGGCCCGCCTCCACTTCCTCCATGGAGTAGGAGGAGGGCAGAATGGGGATGGTGGTCTGGGTGAGGGAGGTGGGCTCCGGAGTCAGGTCCGCCGCTGTGGGCAGGTTGGGCATGGGAATCTGGAAGGGTACCAGCAGCCGCAGCAACACTACCCCCCACAGGGCGTACTTCACCCGGGGAGAGATGCGCCCGCCCAGCAGACGGCGCAGAGCCAGCACCGCCAAAATGAGTACCGACGAGGTCACAAACCATTGCAGCAGGGTGTTCATTGCTTCTCAGCCTCCTTCAAAATGGCATACAGGGCATCGATTTCCTCTTGGCTGAGGGTTTTCTCCTGGACCATGGCAGATACCATCAGCCCCACGCTGCCCTGGTATACCCGGTCCAGAAAGGAGCGGGTCTCCCGGCGCACCGCCTTATCCCGCTCCAGGGCGGGGGTGTAGTACTTGGTGCGGCCATGTATCTCCACCGTCACCAGACCCTTGTCCTCCATGCGCCGCAGGGTGGTGATGGTGGTGCTCTTGGCCCAGCCTACCTTTTGGTGCAGGGCGGTGACAAGCTCCATCACAGTGCTGGGACTGTGCTGCCACAGGCAGTCCATCACATACCACTCGCTGTGGGTGAGAGTCTGTTCCATTCCGTCGCCTCCTATACTGGTTTACTTTGTAGACCTATTATATCTCAGCTGGTCTACAATGTCAACCAAAGGGGCAAAAAACCGGCGCGGGGAATCCCGCGCCGGTAAAAGGAGGGGCGATCAGCCCCGGAAGATCATATCGCCGGAGATCTCACTCAGGCTATGGACTCCGCACATGGCCATGGTGTCCTGGAGCTCGCCCTTGAGCTTGTCGGTGAGCACCTTCACGCCCTCAGCCTGGCCGCCGTAGACGGCGGTGACATAGGGACGGGCCAGGATACAGGCGTCAGCGCCCAGGGCCAGAGCCTTGCACACATCCACGCCGGTACGGATGCCGCCGTCCACCAGCACCACCATCTGGCCCTTTACGGCCTGGGCAATGGCGGGAAGCACGCTGGCGGTGGCAGGGACGCCGTCCTGGACGCGGCCGCCGTGGTTGGAGACCACGATGCCAGCGGCTCCCGCCTCCAGCGCCTTCTGAGCACCCTTGACGGTCATAATGCCCTTGATGAGGAAGGGCACCTTTACGTACTCAATGATCTCCCGCAGTTCGGCCACCGTCTTGGAGCCGGCGGGGGGATTGAGGCCCTTCAGGAAGGGCAGGCCCGCCGCGTCGATGTCCATGGCGAACACCTTGGCGCCGGAGGCCTTGGCGGCGTCCAGCTTGGCATACAGGGTGTCACGGTCCCAGGGCTTCACGGTGGGAATACCCTTGCCGCCGTTGGCGCCGATGGCGGCCGCCGCCGCGGTAAAGACCTCAGGATTGGTGCCGTCGCCGGTGAAGGCGGCGATGCCGGCCTGGGCGCAGGCGGGAACCAGGATGTTGTTATACTCCAGGTCGTTGTACTTGTCCCCGTAATGGAGGTTTACCGCGCCCACCGGGCCAGCAAAGACGGGCAGGTCGTACTCCTGACCAAAAAAGTTGAATTTGGTGTCCACCGGGCCGTTTTCACAGATGGTGTCCATGTTGAGGCAGATCTCCTGCCAGGCCTGGTAGTTGCGCACCGCCACGGTGCCGGTTCCCTTGGAGCCGGGGCCGGGCATAGTGCTGCCGCAGGCCTTGCCGTTGCACACCGGGCAGGCCTTGCAATAGGGGCCGCTGCAGGTGCGGGCGGCGGCCAGAACTTCCTGATAGGTCACGAAAACCCCTCCTTTGTTTCTTCCCTCCGATTGTAAACCGGAGGGCGGGCTCCGTCAAGCGTTTCCGCGGTGTTCCTCCAGCCAGGAGAGCAGGTCGTCCAGCACCTCCGGGGCATTGAGCTCATGGAACATTTCATGGCGGCCGCCGGGGTAGAGGCGGAGCGTCACGTCCCGGCACCCGGCCTGGCGGAACATCTCCACTACTTTTTTTACTCCCTTGCCCATGCCGCCCACCGGGTCCTGGTCGCCGGAGAAGAAGTAAACCGGGGTGCTGGGGTCCATACGGGCCAGGTTCTCCTTTTTCGCGATATACTGAAGGCCGCCCATCATGGCCTCAAACATGGACACGGTGGACTGATACTGGCAGTAGGGGTCGGCCAGGTAGGCATCCACCTGGGCCTTATCCCGGGAGATCCAGTCGGCCCCGGTGCGGTTGGGGGCGAATTTCCGGTTGTAGGCCCCCAGGGACAGCTTGTCCACCAGGGGGCTGATCCCCCGGTGCCCCAGGCGGCGGCGCTCCATCCCGGCCAGCCACTTGCCCAGGGCAACCAGGGGAGCGCTCTCCTGTCCGGTGCCGGACAGGATGACCCCGGTGAGGGTGCCGGGGTAGTTGATGAGGTAGGTGCGGGTAAGGAAGGAACCCATGGAGTGGCCCAGAAGGAAGTAGGGCTGATCCGGGTACTTCTCCCCTTGGAGCTTGCGCAGGGCGGCCACGTCACGGGTCACCATGGACCAGCCGTCCTTCTCCCCGAAAAAGCCCTCCTCGCTCGGACCGGCAGTCTTTCCGTGGCCCAGGTGGTCCTCGCCGCACACCAGATAGCCGTGCTCTGCCAGAAAAGCGGCAGCCCCCTCATAGCGGCCTATATGCTCCGCAACTCCGTGGACGATCTGCACCACGCCCCGGAGCGGGACCTGGGGGACCCACTCCTGGGCGTGGATGGTGTGGACGCCGTCGCTGGACGGATAGGTAAACTCCCGCAGCTGTGCCATGTTGCTACCCTCTTTCCGGCCCGAGGGCCTGTTTTCCTTAGTTTACCCCAGGGAAAGAAGGGTAGTCAAGGTGCGTCACAACTGCTCCAACAGTGCGCGGATGCGCCCTGCACGCAGTCGGGCGGCGTGCTCCAGCTCCCGGAACAGCTCCCGCAGGCAGGGGTCGCCCGAAGTGCCTGCGGCGTAGTCGGACAACTTGGCGGCCCTCTGCTGCTCCAGCAAAAAGAGACTGCGCAGCTGCCAGGGAGCGGCTCCGGACAGGGGAACGGCCTGAGAGGCGGGGGTGTAGCGCTCCCCGGTGATGAGAAAATAGGCCGCGCACAGCCGCCGGTGGTCCTGACCCAGGCTGGGCAGGAGACTGCTGAGCAGTCGGGCGGTGCGCCCGCCGCAGCGCCGGGCAGTGTTCTGATAGGCCCGGGAGAGGGCACAGGTGTCCTCCATCAGCTGTTCCAGACAGGGGGCGTAGCTCTCGGAATCCGGGCACAGACAGGCGGGCGGGGGGGTCTGGGGGGGACAGGGC
>CDTY01055021.1_pt1 | contig 23674 bp, 24 predicted proteins | sample 557731 | NCBI WGS metagenome assembly CDTY01 (sample SAMEA3182101, study PRJEB8094) | gut metagenome | biome: human; feature: gut; material: Stool; isolation source: human stool | place: Canada | collected 2013-02-12
CTGTTTTTCCTAGTATTTTCAATGGTTTCCGAGCTTTTTCCCACTGTTCAGTAAGCCCTAAGTATAGTCCCTTATACCATGCCCAAAATGAATTTCTAAAATTTCTCAATTTACCTATTGACAAAGTAGGTAAATAGTGCTATCATTCAACCAATCAAACGAGTAGGTAATAAAAGAAAGGAGATTGGAACCATGAAGAAGTTCGCTATCATTGCCAACATGATGATGGAGATGTGCATGCGCATGATTTCTTGCGTTCTTTTTTCCGATGAGTCCTCCATCTCAGAAGCTGCTCATTGTGCCGCTTGATCGCGCGCGGTTCACAGTGCATTCCGACCGGGAGACCCAATCGGGTTTCCCGGTTTTTATTTTTGAAGGAAGGTGCCCTGCATAAAAAACTATTTTGAGCAGCTCGTCAGAGCCAATTTCCGTTTTGGGCGAATGTGTTGGTGTTGTCAGTCATCCTAAAACAACGCTCATTCAATCACGAAAGGAAACGAAGTTATGTCCAACTATAAATTTGAAACGCTTCAACTTCACGTTGGTCAGGAAGCGCCTGATTCCGCTACCGAGGCCCGTGCTGTTCCCATCTACGCTACCACCTCCTACGTGTTCCACAACTGCGAACACGCAGCCGCCCGCTTTGGCCTCACGGATGCTGGAAACATTTACGGTCGACTGACCAACTCTACTCAAGATGTTTTGGAAAAGCGTGTCGCGGCTTTGGAGGGCGGCGTCGCTGCTTTGGCTCTGGCATCCGGTGCTGCCGCCATCACCTACGCGCTGGAGGCCCTTGGTCAGAACGGCGGTCACATCGTTGCACAGAAGACCATCTACGGTGGCAGCTATAATCTGCTGGCTCACACCCTCCCCAATTTCGGCATTACAGCCAGCTTTGTGAACATTCACGACCTCGCGGAGGTGGAGGCGGCAATTGGGGACAATACCCGAGCCATCTACATCGAAACCCTCGGAAATCCCAACAGCGACATTCCAGATATCGACGCTCTGGCAGAGCTTGCCCACAAGCACGGTCTGCCTCTGGTAGTGGATAACACCTTTGGTACTCCCTATCTGATCCGTCCCATTGAGCATGGTGCGGATATCGTGGTGCATTCCGCTACCAAGTTCCTCGGCGGTCACGGTACTACTTTGGGCGGTATCATTGTTGACTCCGGTAAGTTTGACTGGGCGGCAAGCGGCAAGTATACCGCAATCGCCGAACCAAACCCCAGCTATCATGGCGTATCCTTTGTCAATGCTGTAGGCCCCGCCGCTTTCGTGACCTATATCCGGGCGATCCTGCTCCGAGATACCGGAGCTACTATCTCTCCCTTTGCCGCGTTCCTTCTGCTGCAGGGTGTGGAGACCCTCTCTCTCCGTCTGGAGCGCCATGCAGAAAACACAAAGAAAGTGGTGGAGTTTCTGGCTTCCCACCCTCAGGTGGAGCATGTCAATCACCCCTCTCTGACTAATCATCCCGATCACGCCCTGTATGAGAAGTACTTCCCCAACGGCGGCGGCTCCATTTTCACCTTTGAGATCAAGGGCGGCGTGAAGGAGGCTCACCAGTTCATCGACAACCTGCAGATATTCTCCCTGCTGGCCAATGTAGCTGACGTCAAAAGCCTCGTTATCCATCCCGCTACCACGACCCACAGCCAGCTGACAAAGGAAGAACTGGCTGACCAGGGAATAAAACCCAATACCATCCGTCTGTCCATCGGTGCCGAACATATTGACGATATCATTGCCGACCTGCAAAACGGGTTCGACGCCGTAAAATAAAGCAAATCACATTTGGGAGGGTAATCTTATGTCTAATATTTACACATCCGCCGACCAGCTGATCGGTAAGACTCCGCTTCTGGAGCTGACCCATATAGAAAAACAGTACGGCCTGAAGGCGAAAATCCTCGCCAAACTGGAATATTTTAACCCTGCCGGTTCCGTGAAGGACCGCATCGCTAAGGCAATGATCGACGACGCGGAAGCCAGCGGAAAGCTCAAGCCCGGTTCTGTCATCATCGAACCCACCTCTGGCAACACCGGCATCGGCCTTGCCTCGGTGGCGGCAGCGCGAGGCTACCGGATCATCATCGTCATGCCGGAGACTATGAGCGTGGAGCGCCGTCAGCTGATGAAGGCCTACGGAGCCGAACTTATCCTGACCGAAGGGGCAAAGGGCATGAAGGGTGCCATTGCCAAGGCGGAAGAACTTGCCGCAGAGATTCAGAACAGCTTTATCCCCGGCCAGTTTGCAAACCCAGCCAACCCCAAGGCACATCGGGAGGGCACCGGCCCGGAGATCTATGAGGACACCGATGGAAAGGTGGACATCTTTGTGGCAGGCGTCGGCACGGGCGGCACAGTCACCGGTGTCGGTGAATACCTGAAGTCCAAGAATCCTGATGTTAAGGTCGTGGCCGTTGAGCCTTCCGCATCCGCTGTTCTCTCCACCGGTGTCGCAGGCTCTCACAAGATCCAGGGCATCGGCGCGGGCTTTGTTCCCGATGTGCTGAACACCGGAATTTATGACGAGATCATTCCCGTGTCCAATGAAGACGCATTTGCCACCGGCAAGCTGATCGGCAGGAGCGAGGGTGTTCTGGTCGGTATCTCCTCCGGCGCCGCTGCCTTCGCCGCCATCGAGCTGGCGAAGCGCCCGGAAAATGAGGGCAAGACCATTGTTGTACTGCTGCCCGACACCGGCGACCGTTACCTGTCCACGCCTCTGTTTGAAGACTGATTATGAGTGGGGGCAACTGCCATAAGCAGCTGCCCCCACTCCGGAAAGGATCGTGATAAATATGCAAAATCCAAGCAAACCAAGTGCCAAGTATACAACATACTGGCTTTGTGTGACCGCTCTGTTTATGGCGATGAATATTGCCCTAAGCTCCTTCGGACTCCCGGTTCCCGGCGGTCATCTATACATGAATGACATTGTGATCTGCACTGCTGCCATTCTTTTAGACCCACTTGCCGCCTTTATGGTGGGCGGTGTCGGAGCGTTTTTGGGAGATTTCTTTTTCTACCCGGCACCTATGTTCGTATCACTGGTAACACACGGCTTACAGGCGGTTGTTATCTCTGTGTTTTCTCATTATGTACTGAAAAAGCATCCTGTACTTTCCTCGGGGCTCGGTGTGACGATTGGTGCCGTTATCATGGTCGTCGGCTACTCCCTTGGCCGTGCGTATCTTTACAGCACCCCGGAATATGCGATTCTCAAGCTCCCGTATCAGATTTTGCAGGCGGTTGTCGGCGCTGTGGTGGGAATGATCCTGTGCTGGAAGTGCAGACTGGTGGAACTCTTCAACAAGAAAGTTTTCGAAAAAAGCTAACCGACATAAAGAGGTTACATGGCTGTGGACCGTGTAATATGAGACAAGGAGGTAACCATGCAAATATATTTTGACAACGCCGCGACAACAAAAATGAGCAAAACAGCAATCGAGGCCATGCTCCCGTATATGGATACCGTTTATGGGAATCCATCAAGCCTCCATTCTGCCGGACAAGTGGCCGCTGAAGCACTGGCAGACGCGAGGCAGCGAATCGCGGCATGCATAGGCGCTTCCCCGAAAGAAATCACCTTCACCTCCGGCGGCAGCGAGTCGGACAATCAGGCGATCCTGTCTGCTGCGAGGCTGGGAGAGAGAAGCGGCAAGAAGCACATCATTTCCACCGCCTTTGAGCACCATGCTGTTCTGCACACGCTGAAGAAGCTGGAAAAAGAGGGCTTTGAAATCACACTTTTGGATGTGCACGAAAACGGCATCGTCCTGCCGCAGCAGGTGGCAGAGGCCATTCGTGACGATACCTGTCTCGTGACGGTGATGTATGCCAACAATGAGATCGGCACAATTCAGCCAATCAAGGAGATTGGTGCGGTCTGCCGGGAGAAAGGCATACTGTTTCACACTGACGCAGTACAAGCGGCAGGCCATCTGCACATTGATGTGCAGGAGCAGAACATCGATCTGCTCTCCCTCTCCGCCCACAAGTTCCACGGTCCCAAAGGCATCGGAGTCCTGTACGCCCGCAAAGGCATTACTTTGACCAATGTCATCGAGGGTGGTGCTCAGGAGCGGAGCAAACGGGCCGGAACAGAAAATATCCCGGCCATCATGGGCATGGCAGCAGCGCTGGAAGAGTCTTGCGCCCATATCGATGCAAACGCAGAGAAAATAACTGCTCTGCGGGACAAGCTGATCGATGGACTCTCCCGAATTCCCCATTCCATGCTTAACGGCGACGCAAAGCAGCGGCTTCCCGGCAACGTGAATTTCTGCTTCGAGGGGATCGAAGGAGAATCTCTTTTGCTGCTCCTTGACGATAAGGGCATCTGCGCATCTTCCGGCTCCGCCTGCACATCCGGTTCTCTGGACCCCAGCCATGTATTGCTGGCCATTGGACGGGTGCATGATATTGCCCATGGTTCCCTCCGTCTTTCCCTGTCGGAGGAAACGACCAGTGAAGAAATTGAGTACACCATAAAAGCGGTTGCCGAAGTGGTTGAATATCTGCGCAGTATGTCCCCTATCTGGCGCGATCTTGTCAGCGGCAGAAAAGAATTTGTCATCAAGTGAGGTATCGTTATGGCATTATACAGCGAAAAGGTAATGGATCATTTCCGCAATCCCCGCTATGTGGGTGTGATCGAGAACGCCGACGGCGTGGGTGAGGTAGGCAACGCCAAATGCGGCGATATTATGAAGATATATCTGAAGATCGAAAACGGTGTGATCGCGGATGTGAAGTTTGAGACCTTCGGCTGCGGCAGCGCCATTGCGTCCAGTTCAATGGCAACGGAGCTGATCAAAGGTAAGCCTGTGTCCGAAGCGTTGACGCTGACGAACAAAGCAGTCGTTGAAGCCCTGGACGGTCTGCCCGCCCACAAAATTCACTGCTCTGTCCTTGCGGAGGAGGCCATAAAAAAGGCGCTGCAGGACTACTATGAAAAGGCCGGCATTGCGTATGACCGTACGCAGTTTCCCGATTGTGAAGATTGTGGCCATTGCTGCGGACACGAAGGATGAAAGCGCTGATCGCAATGAGCGGCGGTGTGGATTCCGCTCTGGCAGCCAAGCTCATGCTTGACCAAGGCTATGACTGTATCGGCTGTACGATGAAACTATATCAAAATGAGGATGCAGGAATAGACCGCTCACGCACCTGCTGTTCTCTTGAGGATGTCGAGGATGCCAGGAGTGTCGCCTACAAACTTGGAATCCCATATTATGTGTTTAATTTTACGGATGCTTTTCATGATTTGGTCATCCGCAAATTCGTCGAAAGCTATCAAAACGGGATCACACCCAATCCGTGTATCGACTGTAATCGTTACATGAAATTTGACAAGCTCTATATGCGAGCGAGGATTCTGGGCTGTGATTATCTTGTTACGGGCCACTATGCAAGAATCGAGGAGCAGGACGGGAAGTTCTTCCTCAAAAAGGCCTTGGACGAAACCAAGGACCAGAGCTATGTCCTCTATTCTATGACGCAAGAGCAGCTTGCGCATACAAAGTTTCCACTCGGTAATTTGCGGAAGACGGAGGTGCGGCAGATTGCAAAGCAAAATGGCTTCGTCAACGCAGACAAGCCTGACAGCCAGGACATTTGCTTTGTGCCAAACGGGGACTATGGAAGCGTGATCCAGCACCACGCCAAAGATACCCGGACTACAGGGAATTTTGTTGACAAGCAAGGAAATATTCTTGGTCAGCATAAAGGTATTATCCACTACACCGTTGGCCAGCGGAGAGGTCTTGGCATTTCTGCTTCTGAGCCGCTTTATGTATGTGGGATTTCTCCACAAAGCGGAAATATCGTTCTCGGGCATGAATGCGATTTGTTTTGCAGGGAAGCAGAGATAGCTGATTTTAACTGGATCAGCGGGGATGTGCCCCATAATGGGTTTTCCTGCAAAGCAAAGATCCGGTATCGTCAGCAGGAGCAGCCAGCCCATGTGACCCCCATCGGGAACAGCAGAGTACGAATTACTTTTGAGGAACCCCAACGGGCAATCACTCCCGGACAGGCCGCAGTATTATATGATGGCGACATTGTCTTGGGAGGTGGAACGATCCAATCGAGTGACGCTTGATTTACCTACCGCCGTTATAGTATAATTGAGAAAAAGAAGCGGAAAGGCAGGTAGCCGTTATGATGATTTCCACAAGAGGAAGGTACGCGCTTCGGGTGATGATCCATCTCGCGGAACATGCGGGGGACGGATACATCCCGATGAAAAAGGTTGCTGAGCAGCAGGGTATTTCGCTGAAATATCTGGAGCAGATCCTTCCTGCGCTTTCCAAAAACAATTTGATCGAGGGCGTACATGGAAAGGGCGGCGGATATCGGCTCAGTAGAAAACCGGAGGAGTATACCGTCGGAGAGATCCTTCGTCTGACGGAAGGCGACCTTGCGCCAGTAACCTGTCTTGAATGCGGAGCTGCCCCATGCAGCCGTAAAGAAAGCTGTAAAACACTCTCCATGTGGAGCGGCTTCTTTCAACTGACCAACGAGTATTTTGATGGTATCACGATTGCTGATTTGGTAGGCAGCGACCGCTTGGAAAAATAGTCGTTGAAGAACGCGAATTACCTATTGACAAGGTAGGTGTGTAGCGTTATACTCTAACCATCAATTTCATAAGCCAAACCGTTGAAGCGGAGATAACGGCAATGATGCCTCTACAGAGAGCCCGTGGTGCTGAGAGTCGGGTGAGAAACAAGTTGTCAAATGGACCGCTGAGGGCGCAGTCAAAGACTTCGGTCAAGTATTCTGCGACGTGTGGGCATACGTCAGTTGCCGGGGGTATGTTGGTACCCTGCTAAGTGCACGGCGTCATTGCCGTGAATCAAGGTGGCACCGCGGATAAGTGTTTATTCGTCCTTGACAGAGTGTATATTTCTGTCAAGGACGTTTTCTTTTTTCAAGACTCCTTTGACAGTAATAAGTCAAGGGAGTCTTTTCCCATTAAGGAGGTAAAACATCATGTTGTTGACGAAACGATGGCGAAGCTCAATGGATTCTGTTCATAATCAAATCAATCAAACAACTACTTTTTACCTGATATGGAGGAACAAACTATGAAATTTAACGATATCGAATTCAACACCTACTTCAAGAACTACCCCGATGCAAACGGCTATTTCGGTAAATATGGCGGTTCCTACATCCCGCCCGAACTGCAGGTCGCCATGGACGAAATTACCGAGGCATATCAGACCATCTGTAAGTCCCGGGCTTTCATCAGCGAGCTGCGCCGCATCCGCAAAGAGTTCCAGGGCCGTCCTACCCCTATTTCCTATCTTGCAAGACTTTCTGATAAGCTCGGCACAGGTGTCCAGCTCTATGTGAAGCGCGAAGATCTGAACCACACTGGTGCCCACAAGCTCAACCACTGCATGGGAGAGGTGCTGCTGGCTAAGTACATGGGCAAGAAAAAGGTCATTGCCGAGACCGGCGCAGGTCAGCACGGCGTGGCTCTGGCAACTGCCGCCGCCTACTTCGGTCTGGAGTGTGACATCTACATGGGTGCCGTGGACATCAAAAAGCAGTCTCCCAATGTGGCCCGCATGAAGATTCTGGGCGCAAGGGTAATTGAAGTTACGGACGGTCTCCAGACACTAAAAGAAGCCGTGGATGCTGCATTTGCTGCATACTGCAATGAGTACAAGGATGCCATCTACTGCATTGGCTCGGTGGTTGGTCCCCATCCGTTCCCCATGATGGTGCGCGATTTCCAGAGCGTTGTAGGCATCGAAGCAAGAGAGCAGTTCCTTGATATGACCGGCGAGCTGCCAGACGCCGTCGTTGCCTGTGTCGGCGGCGGCTCCAACGCCATGGGACTGTTCTCCGGCTTCCTAAATGATCCTGTAGATATCTACGGTGTGGAGCCTTTGGGCAGAGGTGTTAAGATGGGCGATCACGCCGCCAGCCTGACCTACGGCGAGGAAGGCATTATGCACGGATTCAACTCTATCATGCTGAAAGATGAGAACGGCGATCCCGCACCGGTGTATTCCGTAGCCAGCGGCCTGGACTATCCCTCCTGTGGGCCAGAGCATGCCTTTCTGCATGACCTGGGCCGAGTGAAGTACGATGTGGTTACCGACGATGAAACCATCGCCGCTTTCTTTGAACTGTCCCGCATGGAGGGCATCATCCCGGCAATCGAAAGCTCCCATGCCGTAGCCTACGGCATGAAGCTGGCAAAGACCATGGGCAAGGGTTCCGTGCTCATTAACCTCTCCGGCAGAGGCGATAAGGATATGGATTATATCATCGAGAAGTACGGTATCCGTTGAAATGACTCCGCAGTATTTCTTGCGCGAATCTTAAACAGCTTAACTTGTTGAAATGAGTACAGCTTCCTATATGGGGGCTGTACTTTTTTAGCAGAGTGCCTATTTGACCTAAATTTCACATTCCTTGTATTTTCCACTTCGGCGCAAGTTGCGTAGAAGTGTTTTTTACTTCTGTCCAAGTTGGTCAGAAGTGGAGTTTTTAACTTCCGACCAACTTGGTCGGAGGTGCGATTTGAAAATTCTGTCCAACTTGGGCAGAATTATTTTTTATCTTGGAGTGGTTCTAAAAACGATGTTTTCATCGGCTACCATTTGAAGGTAGTAATGCACTTTGATCAAAAAATATTCTGTGAACACTCCCCAAAACGCCACCCCCATCGGCTACCACTTGAAAAGAAATTTTCTGCACAAGGTACGAAAATGACAGTTTTTTCTGGAGGTATATGAGAGCAGTTTTCAAAAAGTGTTTTCCAGACCGTTGATAAATCGCTCCTAAATGTCCTAACCAGTAGGGGGATCTTTTTTCGTTTCCGTTGAAAACGGCTCTTTGAAATTCCGAATATAGTGAGAGACATTCAGAATCTTGACGGATAAGTGATGTATCTGTATAATGGTGGCACAACTAAATACCAATGTTCCACCATAAGTCGGTTTCATCCGACACGGTATCGGTACACCGGAAGTGCCGAACTGCTCCACCACGCCTTTGGTTCTGTTGGCGGGAGCAGTAAGAAAGCAGAACCCGACTTTGAATTTTCAGAGCCGATTACATAGAACATCACTTTGAAGCGAGAGCTATGCTCCCGCCGATTCTTGGTGCTCTGTGTAACCGGCTCTTTTTGTTTTCTTCTACATCCAACAACTAAATGACCGTCCGAATGGGATATGACTTTGCGATGACATGAGCGAAGCAACGCCCGGGTGAGACTCCCGAGCAGGAACGACATTCGGAGAGAACGGCGAAAGCGCTTTTAACCCTTAGTTTACTAAGGGCGCACTTCTATACGGGTGTGTTCCACACCTCGTATGTGCGCTCTGCGAGGCTGACAGACACCAACTCCGAAGTTGTATCTGTCCTTCCGTCACTTCGTTCCGAACAAGGGGCTGCATCCCTTGCGCTGCTATGCAGCTATCCCAGCGCCCTTGTGGGTACGAAACGATTTTTCAAATCATTCCGTACCCACAAGGCTGAAAATACCAACACACAAAGGAGGTTTTATGGAATACAAACCCAATCCCGAGCTTGAAAGGCTCAAAGCAGAAAAAGAGAAAAATGAGAAGGAAATTGAACAGATCAACCACAAAATCACCCGACTGGAAAACCGCCAGAAGTATTTCGAGGACGGCGAGCGCAAACGCCGTACTCACAGATTTTGTACCATCGCAGGAACTTTGGAAAGCATCGTACCGGAGATCAAGGAACTGGACATCACCGAGGTGATGGAGCTGCTGGAATATGTCTTTCACAAGGACGATGTTCAGCAAGCCGTCAGCCGCATGAAGAAGGCACATGATTTAAGAAACCGCAAAGCAAAGGAGGGATAAGTATCGCTTTATATCATTTCCATGTAGATCAGATCAAACGCAGCGAGGGACAATCCGTTGTGGCTTCTGCCGCTTACCGAGCAGGCGAAAAACTGCACAGCGAGTATTACGGCGAGGACAGCGACTACACCAACAAGGGCGGCGTGATTTATACAGAAATCTTTCTGCCGCCCCATGCGCCACGAGAGTACACAGATCGAGAAACCCTATGGAACGCTGTTGAGAAAGCGGAGAAAGGAAAGAAAGCGCAGCTTGCCTACAGCTTCGATATTTCCTTCCAGAATGAATTTACCCGGGAAGAAAATATTGCCCTTGCCCGACAATTCCTCATCGAGCATTTTGTCAGCCGTGGCATGGTGGTGGACTTCGCTGTTCACGAACCGGAAAAAGAAGAAGGCGGCATCAATAATCCCCACTTCCACTTCATGTGCCCCATCCGTCCCATCGAGCAAATCGGGAAATGGGGCTTGAAGCAAAAACGAGAATATGTGCTTGATGAAAATGGTAACCGCATCCCTGATGGTAAAGGCGATTATGTGTTCAATGCTGTGCCAACTACCGATTGGGGTTCTGCTGATACTTTGGAGTTCTGGCGTGAGCAATGGGCGGTGATGTGCAACGCCAAGTTTGAAGAAAAGGGCTTGGATGTTCGTATCGACCACCGCAGCTATGAACGGCAAGGTATTGAACTGTTACCGACAGTCCATGAAGGCCCCACCGTCCGAGCTATGGAGAAGAAAGGCATCAAGACCGAAAAGGGAGAGTTCAACCGATGGATCAGAGCCACCAATGCCTTTATCCGCAATCTGCGAAAGAACTTGTCTCTCCTACTTGAAAGCATCAAAGAGATCAAGGCAGAGTTGGACAAGCCGCAAGCCACTTCCGTCATTATTCCGCTGCAAAGATATTTTGATATGCGCAATGCCAAAGCATATTCGCAGAAAGCCAGAGTCAGCAATCTCAAAGAACTGAGCGATATGGCGAATTATCTCAAAGCCAACGAGATCTACACCATCGAGGATTTGGAAAGCCGTGTATCCACTCTCAAAGACTCTGTGGATGAATTGAAAGTTACCATGGATAAGGAATTTGCCCATATGAAAGAAATCCGCAAGGTTCCAGAATACCTTTCCACCCTAAGAGAGCTGAAACCGATTGTGGACGGCTTGCAGAAAATCAAGTTCGACAAGGCAAAGGCGAAGTACAAGGCTGAACATGAAAAGGAATTGAAGCAGTACTACGCCGTAAGGCGAAAGCTCTTGGAGGTATGCCCCGACGGCAAGCACGACCAGAAGCTTTTGGATAAAGAGTATGTAGCACTTGAAAAGGCTCATGCAGAAACCTATGCAAAGTTCAAAGCTATCCGTGAAGAACACCAGAAGATTTATCACATTCACTCCTGCGTGGAAAAAGGATGCCATGCCGAGCAGACCAACCAGAAAAAAGATCATCGAAAGCAGGAAGAACGCTGATTCATTCCTTTCACTTCGATTCATTTCATTCAAAAATCAGAAAGGACAATTTTTATGAGCGAACCAAAGAAAGCAATAGACATGACGCCGGAGGAACTAAAGCAATGGCTCGGTTCCTTGACCGTACCCGAAGATAACGATATACCTTGCTACTACTTTTCCACATCCGACCCGTATCTGAAGCACGAACCGATGTCGGAAGATCAGCCATGCCGTAATATCCGTTTCGATGAAAACGGCAATATTGTGGTCAAAAATATTTCTGCCTATTGGATACCGGAGCTGACTCTTACCGAAGAAATCAGCGGAACGATCTACACCGTGACCGGCAGTTATGAGGGCGAGGACAGCTTCATCCGCAAGTTGGAGCGCATCACATCGAGAAAGTTTACAAATCAGTTAGGGGGACATCAATGACAGAAAACCAGAAGTTTGATATAATAGAGACAGCCAATCCTGTACTGACAGTTGCTCCGATTGAGGAGGAAACAGAAATGTCAGGAGCAACAGACAAAATTACCGCCCTTTATTGCAGACTGTCTGTTGAGGATATGAAGGAAGGTAAAAACGGCGAAAAGGCTGACGAGTCGAATTCGATACAGACGCAAAAAATGATCCTGCTGCAATACGCAAAGCAGAATCATTTCCCAAATCCCACATTCTTTGTGGATGACGGTTACAGCGGTGTTGACTTTGATAATCGTCCCGGTTTTCAGCAGATGCTTACAGAGGTCAAAGCAGGTCGTGTTGGTACGATCATCACCAAAGACCTGTCGAGACTTGGACGAAACTCTGCGATGACCAGTCTGTATATCAACATCGTATTCCCGAAAAGCAGTGTTCGATATATTGCCATCAATGATCACTTCGATTCCATCGACATGAACAGCACCGAGTGCGACATGGCGGGTATCAAAAACTGGTTCAATGAGTTTTTCGCCAAAGATACCAGCCGCAAAATTCGTGCTGTGCAGAAAGCAAAAGGGGAACGTGGCGTACCGCTGACCACCAATGTTCCTTATGGCTACATCAAGGACAAAGAAAATCCACAGACTTGGCTGATTGATCCAGAAGCGGCGTCCGTTGTGAAGCGTATCTTTGAGATGTGCATGAATGGACGAGGCCCTTCGCAGATCGCCAATCAGCTAAAGGCAGATGGAGTCCTCACCCCTACCGCCTATAAGGACAGTGTGGGCATCAAGAGTCCCAACACCGCATCCGAAAATCCTTGTGGATGGAACTCCAGCACCGTAGTTCACATCTTGGAACGTAGAGAGTACACAGGCTGTACGGTCAACTTCAAGACCTACACCAATTCCATCTGGGACAAAAAACAGAGGGATAATCCCGTTGAAAAACAGGCAGTCTTTGAGGACACTCATGAAGCCATCATCGAAAAGGACATTTTCGAGAAAGTGCAAGTTATTCGCCAACAGCGACAGCGTAAAACCAAATCGGGATGCACAAGCACCTTTTCCGGTTTGGTGTACTGTGCCGATTGCGGTGAGAAGTTGTACTACGGAGCTACCAACAACGGCAAGCGCGAGGGTGCCTTCTTCGATTGTTCGGTTCATTGGAAGCACAAGGACAAGTGCGGAACGCACTTCATCCGTGAGTCGGTGTTGGAACGAATGGTGCTGAAGCACATCCAGTTGGTCATGGGGTATATTCTCAGATATCGTCAGCATTTCATCTCCGTAATGGAACGACAGCTCCAGTTGGAGTCGGCAGAAAAGCTGCAGGCAAGTCGAAAACAGCTTGATCGCAATGAACGCCGCATTGCAGAACTGAAAAGGCTGTTCATCAAGATTTACGAAGATAACGCCAAAGGCAATCTGAGCGACGAGCGATTCGATATGATGAGTCAGAACTACGAAGCGGAACAGAAACAGCTTGAAGCAGAGGTTGTCGCTCTGCGACAGGAAATTGAAGTACAGGAAAGACAGAACGAAAATATTGAAAGGTTCGTCCGAACGGCAGACAAATACGTGGACATCGAAGAAATTGACCCGTGTATGCTGCGAGAGCTGATAAAGGCGATCTATGTGGAAGCGCCCGATAAGTCCAGCGGCAAACGCAGACAGAACATCCACATCGAATATGACGGCATCGGCTTTATCCCTTTGGAAGAACTTGCGAAAAAGGAAACGGCGTGACTGAAGTCACGCCGTCCCTTGAAAACAGTCGTTTTCAAGCATTTTTCAAAATAACTGTTTTACGAAGCCCCGCCTAAGTGGGGCGGGCGTTGTAAAGCGATATCAGGTCTCGTCCTCGATGATTCCGTAGTCCCCGTCGTTGCGGCGGTATACCACAGCGAAGGAGCCGTTGGCGTCCTCATTGCGGAAGGCGAAGAAGCTGTGGCCCAGCAGATTCATCTGCAGGATAGCCTCCTCCTGAGTCATGGGCTTGATGGGGAAGGTCTTGGTGCGCACGATGCGGTACTCGCCCTCTTCCGGTCCGTCAGGAACGAAAGAAGCCACTTCCGCCTCATCAATGGTCCGCTCAAAGGCGCCCTGGCGCAGACGCTTCTCCAGACGGGACTTATTTTTACGGAACTGGCGCTCCAGAGAAGCTACAGCCGCGTCGATGGAAGCACGCATATCAGAGGAGCTTTCAGACACACGGAAGATGGTGCCGCTGGACCGAATGGTGACCTCCACCTGGTTACGGTCCTTCTCGATGCTGAACGTAATTGCGGCGGTGGCATCCTCCTTAAAATAACGGTCGAGCTTACCCACTTTCTTCTCCGCATAGTTGTGGATATAGTTGGGTATGTTCACCTTTTTGTCTGTAAACACAAACTTCATATCGGTCGCTCCTTTCACCCCCGAAGGGGGATCTGTGTGACAGGGGGAGAGGGTTCTCTCCCTATGTCAGCATTATACCATAGATAAGGAAAAATACCACCGATTTTTATGAAATATTTATGAAATTTTTTCGCACCTCTTTTACAGGAGCTTACTCCTTGACCACCTTACCGTCCATGACCACCAGACGCACCCGGCTGAGCCAGTTGAGAGGGTGGGCGCTGGTGACCACCACGTCGGCGTCCTTGCCGGGGGTAAGAGAACCCACCCGGTCGTCAATGCCCGCCAGCTGAGCGGCATTGATGGTGATACAGGCCAGGGCTCCCTCCGGGTCCATGCCGCCCCGGATGGCCATGGCGGCACACAGGGGCAGATACTGGATGGGGGTCTCGGGGTGATCGGTACACACCGCGGTTTTTACTCCGAACATCCGCAGGATGGCCGGAGTTTCAATGGTCATGTTGGCCAGCTCGGGTTTGGAGCGGTCTCCCAGACAGGGTCCGGTGATCACACCGGCCCCCTCCTGGGCCAGCAGTTCGGGGATGAGATGTCCCTCGGTGCCGTGGACAATAACATACTTCAGGCCAAATTCCTTGCAGATCCGGATACCGGTGGCAATATCGTCGGCCCGGTGAGCGTGGATCTGGACGGGGAGTTCCCCGTTGATCACCGGCAGCAGAGCCTCCAACTTGGCGTCGTAGTCCGGCTTGTCCTCGTCCTCATCCTGGGCCGCCCGCTCCAGCTTCTCCCGGTACTCCACCGCCTTGGCCAGATTTTCCCGGATCACCGCGGCGGTAGCCATACGGGTGGAGGGGGTCTCGTGGCGCTCGTTATAGGTGAGCTTGGGGTTCTCGCCCAGAGCCATCTTCATGGCGGCAGGGGCTTTGAGCACCATGGCGTCCACCCACTTGCCGTTGGTCTTCAGGGCGGCAAACTGTCCGCTGATGGGATTGGCAGAGCCGGGGCCGGTGAGCACCGTGGTCACGCCCGCCTCCCGGGCCTCCTGGAAGCAGCGGTCTAGAGGATTCACCGCGTCCACTGCTCTCAGGTGGGGGGTACAGGGATCGGTGGCCTCGTTGCCATCGTCTCCCTCGATGCCCACACCGTCGCCGAACATTCCCAAATGGCAGTGAGCGTCAATAAAGCCGGGGGTGATGTGGCCGCCGCGGGCGTCAAAGATCCGTCCCTCCCAATCCTTGGGACACTCCTCCATGGGGCCAACCTGGGCGATCTTATCGCCGCGGATGGCTACATATCCTCCGGGGATGGTCAGTCCGTCCATGGTATGGACCGTTCCGTTGATGATCAGCATAGGATTTCCTTTCTCGGGAGGCAGGATTCGACCTCCTTCCCGTTGACTGAAGTGGAATATTATGGTACCTTTTGGTTGCAGCTCACCAATCTGCACATTTCTCCCCCGCACACTGGGCGCCTCCTTCGGGAGGCGCTTTTCTTTTGCGGAAAAAGAAAACCGTGCGGACTTTGGTCCGCACGGTTTGATGTAAGATTACCGGCGGCCGCCGCCACGGCGGTTTCCGCCCTTCTTCTCCAGATAGCGCAGCTCAGAGAGTTTGCTGTCGGAAGCCTGCATAAACTGTCTCAGCCGATCCTCAAAGTCCGTGGGCTCCTTGGGGGCGGCGGGACGGGGCACATAGCCCCCGGAACGGGGCGCGTTGGAGCGAGGTCCGCCCTGACGAGGAGGTCTGCCTCCCTGAGCTCCCCCGGCGGCGCGCTGAGGCGGATCATTGACCTTCTTAATGGAGAGATTGATCCGGTTGGCCTGGTCGATGCCGATGACCTTGACCTTGACCTCCTGACCCTCCTTCAGATAATCGCTGACCTCATTGACATAGGAATAGGCGATCTCGGAGATGTGCACCAATCCGGAGCGGCCCTCCGGCAGCGCCACAAACGCACCAAACTTCGTGATTCCCGTTACCTTACCGTCCAAAATGGACCCAACACCAAACTCCATACTGACTGAAATATCCTCCTTGTAAATTTCCCCCTGAAACTGTGCGTCGGCCTGGCGGAAGCCCGCACCTCCGCCCGCACATCAGCGTCTCAGCCGGCTACGTCGCTGTACAGGGTCTCCCCCTGCTTGACATAGCCCCGCTCCCGGGCCACCCGCTCCAGAGTTTCGGGGTCATCGCTGTTGTCGATGGCCTCCTGAAGCTCCTGGTTGGCCAGGCGCTGATCCTCTACCTGCTGGCTCACCGTCTGCTGCTGCTCTTTGGTGCTCTGAATCTGTCCACGCAGATCCAGAAGAGAGGTAGCCAGATAGACCAGCAATACCACGATCACTACCTTGGTTAAAATCCCGGTTCGTTTGAGGCGCATGGTCTTCTCCCCCTCTCTCACGTTCCCGCCGGCGGCGGGCCGAGCGCTCCATTTCCTGAGTTATCTGATTTATTCTACCCCATTTTGCCCCAGAAAGGAAGATATTTTTTGCAAGTTTTTTGATTTTTTTCCGGAGCTGATTTAGTGCAATCAACGGGAGAACTAAGATTTTTAGTACAAAAGTGACCAGATCTGCCAAACGGTAGCCCACCCAGAGCACACCGGAACTGAGCAGCCAAAAATAGACGCAGCCCCCAAAGAACAAAAATACCGCTCCATACAGCCGCACCATCCCGCCCCAGGCCCACTGGGACCAAACAAACAAGACCGCTGTCAGCGTGATCCAGAACAGCAGATCCAAAAGCGGACCCAAAAGGGGCACATGGACCCGAACCCGCAGCACCCGGAACAGATCGTACAGCAGTCCGGCGGCCAGTCCCAGTCCGATCGCCTGGACTACCGCCCAGGCCTGGGCCGTCACATCCGCCGTCATCCGCCCAGCAGCCGGGCAAACAGCCCCACCCGCTCCCGGCCTGCGTCCTCATAGGACATGGAGTCCACGGTTCCTTCCACCTTCAGGTCTCCCCCGTCCAGAGACAGCTTTTCAATATGCAGATCCTCTCCCCGCACAACCAAGGTTCCCTTGACCGTGAGCATGACGATGGTATTTTCATCAAAGCTCTCCACTTCCTCCACACCGGAGACGGTAAGCTGTTCCCGTCCCTCCAGAAGAATGTGGTGGGCCACCTGATTGGGCAGTCCACTGTATTCCATACGCGCCACCTCATTTCCTTTTTGCCAGTATACGAGGGGGATGGCACGCTTATGACAGGTCGTCCCAATGCACAGAAAAGCCCCGCTGTTTCGACAAAACAGCGGGGCTGAAAGGATTACTCCAGAATGGCTCCCTTATCCGCAGAGGAGACCAGCTTGGCATACCGGGCCAGGTAACCGGTCTTGATCTTGGGCTCGGGGCAGACCCACTTGGCCTTCCGGGCAGCCAGGGTGGCCTCGTCTACCTTCAGAGTAATGGTATGGGCGGGGATATCGATGGCGATGAGATCGCCCTCCTCCACCAGGCCGATGGGGCCGCCGGAGGCCGCCTCAGGGGAGACATGGCCGATGGAGGCACCGCGGGTGGCGCCGGAGAAACGGCCGTCGGTGATGAGGGCCACGTCCTTATCCAGACCCATGCCCGCAATGGCAGAGGTGGGGTTGAGCATCTCACGCATGCCGGGGCCGCCCTTGGGGCCCTCGTAGCGGATGACTACCACATCACCGGCCACGATCTTACCGGCGTAGATGGCCTGAATGGCATCCTCCTCGGAGTCAAACACCCGGGCGGGACCCTCGTGGACCATCATCTCCGGGGCCACGGCGGACTGCTTCACCACACAGCCGTCAGGAGCCAGGTTGCCCTTGAGGACCGCGATGCCGCCGGTCTTGGAGTAGGGATTTTCAATGGGACGGATGAGCTCGGGGTTCCGGTTGACCACGCCCTCCAGATTTTCGGCAATGGTCTTGCCGGTGCAGGTCATCAGGCTGGTATCCAACAGACCGGCTTTGGCCAGCTCGGCCATGACCGCGTACACGCCGCCGGCCCGCTCCAGGTCCTCCATGTAGGTGTCGCCGGCGGGAGCCAGGTGGCACAGGTTGGGAGTCTTCTCAGAAATCTCGTTGGCCATGTCAAAACTGAGCTCAATGCCGCACTCATGGGCGATGGCGGGCAGGTGGAGCATGGTATTGGTGGAGCAGCCCAGAGCCATATCAATGGTCTCGGCGTTGTGGAAGGCGGCCTCGGTCATGATATCCCGGGGACAGATGTCCTTCTCCACCAGCTCCATGATCTGCATGCCGGCGTGCTTGGCCAGGCGCAGCCGGGCAGACCACACGGCGGGAATGGTACCGTTGCCCCGCAGACCCATGCCGATGGCCTCGGTGAGGCAGTTCATGGAGTTTGCGGTATACATGCCGGAGCAGGAGCCGCAGGTGGGACAGGCATTGTTCTCGTACTCCTCCAGGCCCGCCTCGTCCAGCTTACCGGCGTAGTAGGAGCCTACCGCCTCAAACATATGGCTCAGGCAGGTGCGGCGGCCATCATTCATTGTACCGGCCATCATAGGACCGCCGGAGACGAAGATGGTGGGGATATTCACCCGGGCGGCGGCCATGAGCAGGCCGGGAACGTTCTTGTCGCAGTTGGGGATCATCACCAGACCGTCAAACTGGTGGGCCATGGCCATGGCCTCGGTGGAGTCGGCGATCAGATCACGGGTGACCAGGGAGTACTTCATGCCCACATGGCCCATGGCGATGCCGTCGCACACGGCGATGGCGGGAAACTCCACAGGGGTGCCGCCGGCGGCACGGATGCCGGCTTTGACGGCCTCGGCGATCTTGTCCAGGTTCATGTGGCCGGGAACGATCTCGTTATAAGAACAGACCACGCCGATGAGGGGCCGCTCCAGCTCCTCCTTGGTGTAGCCCAGGGCGTAGAGCAGGGAGCGGTTGGGGGCGGCGGGAGCCCCTTTCTTGATGACGTCAGAGCGCATAATGAAGTACCTCCTCAAAAACAAAATCAGTTGTCTGATTTCTATTGCATTGTCTGACTATATAGTATAAGATAGGGATACGAATGTCAAGGACCATTTTGGATGCAGGAGGGCCCTATGGAACGAAAAAACCGCTGGCAGCAGGCTGCTGCCGCACTCTATAACCAGATTGTGGCGGAAAAGCGCCTCCAGCCTGGAGATAAGCTGCCCAACGAAGTGGAGCTGTCCCAGGAGTTGGGGGTGAGCCGGGCCACTCTGCGGGAGGCCATCCGCTCCCTGTGTGCCCAGGGCGTGCTGGAGGTACGCCGGGGCAAAGGCACCTTTGTCTCCCCTCAGGTGGATGAGATCGAGGACTTTGGGTTTGACCGGTTAAACGGCGTAAAGGGCCGCCTGCGTGACCTGTTTGAACTGCGGGCCATCTTTGAGCCCCAGGCCGCCGCCCTGGCCTGCCGTCGGGCCACCCAAGAGGAGCGCGCTGACATCCTGGCCAAGGGGGAAGCGGTGGCCGCCTGCATCCACTCGGGCGAGGACCGCACGCAGGCCGACCGGGCCTTCCACACTGCCATTGTCCGCTCCACCCACAACGAGTTCATGGTGCGCCTGTTGCCCATCATCAACCAGGCGGTGGAGGAGGCCATCTCTGCCGGAGAGCACGCCGAGGAGCTGGCCCAGGTCACTTTGCAGGACCATGCCATGCTCATGGACTTTTTCCGTAAGGGGGATGCACAGGGTGCGGAGTACGCCATGGCCATCCACATGCGCCACGCCATGGATGAGATGGAGTTGGAAGAGTAACGGAATAAGAAGTAAAATGGCCCCCGGCTTCACGCCGGGGGCCATTTCTCGTGTTTAATAAATTAGTTAGAAGCGGTGTCGGGATCGGTGTCGTCGCCCCAGAGCATGTTCTTGCGCAGCTCGGCGCCCACGGTCTCCATCTGATGCTTGGCCAGCTGGGCACGCTTGGCGTTGAAGAAGGTACGGCCATTCTTGTTCTCGGCGATCCACTTGCCGGCGAACACGCCGTCCTGGATGTCGGTGAGGACAGCCTTCATGTTCTTCTTGGTCTCCTCATAGGGCAGGATGCGGGTGCCGGAGACATACTCGCCGTACTCGGCAGTGTCGGAGATGGAGTAGTTCATCATGGCCACGCCGCCCTTGTTGATCAGGTCGATGATCAGCTTCATCTCGTGGATGCACTCGAAGTAGGCGTTCTCGGGAGCATAGCCGGCCTCGACCAGGGTCTCGAAGCCCAGCTTCATCAGCTCCACCACGCCGCCGCACAGGACAGCCTGCTCGCCGAACAGGTCGGTCTCGGTCTCGTCCTGGAAGGTGGTCTCCATCACGCCGCCGCGAGCGCCGCCGATGCCGGCAGCATAGGCCAGAGCCAGCTTATAGGCGTCGCCAGAGGGATTCTGCTCCACAGCGATCAGGCAGGGCACGCCCTTGCCAGCCACATACTGGCTGCGCACGGTGTGGCCGGGGCCCTTGGGAGCGATCATAGCCACGTCCACGTTGGCAGGAGGCACGATCTGCTTGAAGTGGATGTTGAAGCCGTGGGCGAACATCAGCAGGTTGCCCTCCTCCAGATTGGGAGCGATGTCCTTCTTATAGACGTCGGCCTGGACCTCGTCGTTGATGAGGATCATCACGATGTCGCCCCACTTGGCGGCCTCGGGCACGGTCATTACCTTCAGACCGGCGTTCTCAGCGTTGGCCCAGTTCTTGGAGCCGGCGCGCAGACCCACGCACACATCGCAGCCGGAATCCTTCAGGTTCATCGCGTGGGCGTGGCCCTGGGAACCGTAGCCGATAATGGCAATCTTCTTCCCGTTGAGATAGTTGATGTCACAGTCCTTGGCATAATACATCTTAGCCATGATCGTACACTCCTTTTTATAAATAAAATATATTCCAATTTCAAACAGACCGTCCGGCCTGTGGAATTGACGTTACAGTACGTTTTTGCCGTAGTTATACTCTTCCCGCAGCTTGTTGTCATCATAGATAGAGCTGCGGCCCCGCTCGATGGCAAGGGTACCGGTCTTGGCCATTTCCAGGATGCCGAAGTCATCCAGCAGGTCAATGAGGGCACTGGTCTTGTTTTTGTCGCCAAAGATGGCCACGGTGAGGGTCTCCCGGCTGACATCGATGATGTTGGCGCGGAAGATGTTGGCCATCTGGATTACCTCGTCCCGGGCGTTGCGGTCCACCGCCTTGACCTTGATCATGGCGAATTCCCGCTGGATGGAGGTCTCCTCGTCCAGGATCTTTACCACCATGACAGGAATCAGCTTGCGGCACTGGGCGGCAATCTGATTGACCATCAGCTCATCCCCCAGGATGACGATAGTAATACGGGTCACCCCGGGCTGGCTGGTCTCTCCGGAGACGATGGACTCGATGTTATAACCCTTGCGGGAGAACAGCCGGGCCACCTGGCTCAGCACGCCGGGAATATCCTGGACCAGCAGGGACAGGGTATAGAGCTTCTTTTCGGTATCAAAGGTCTTTTTCATGTCCCCGCCTCCTTACTTAAGCAAAAAGTCGGTGATGTGGGCGCCGCCGGCCACCATGGGCCGTACCATCTCGTCCATATCGATCTGGCAGTCGATCACATAGCCGCAGCCGCAGGAGAGGGCCTCCTGAAGAGCGGCCTCCATCTCGGCACGGTTTGTGACCCGCTTACCCTTCAACCCATAGGCCTCGGCCAGCTTGACAAAGTCGGGGCCCCGGTCCAGGGTGGTCTGGGAATAATGCTCGTTATAAATGAGGTGCTGCCACTGACGAACCATGCCCAGAGTTCCGTTATTGAAGACAACGGTGATAATAGGCAGGTTATAGTGCTGCACGGTGGCCAGCTCATGGCAGTTCATACGGAAGCAGCCGTCGCCGGTGGTGTGAACCACTACCTTGTCGGGGTTGCCCATCTTGGCGCCAATCGCTGCGCCCAGGCCGAAGCCCATGGTGCCAAATCCGCCGGAAGTCAGCAGCTGGCCGGGATACTCAAAGTGGAAGTGCTGGATGGACCACATCTGATGCTGGCCCACGTCGGTGGCCACGATGGTATCGTGGGGCACCGCCTTCTGGATGGCGTCCAGGATCTGACCGGGGGTAAGCTTATCGCCGTCTTCCACCGGCTGCTTCTCCCGCAGGGGGAGAATATGCGCCTTCCACTCCGGATGGCTGTACTGGGGCAGACGCTCATTGAGCAGCTCCAGCACCCGCTTGGCAGAACCCACGATGTGGTGGTCGGTAAGTACGTTTTTATCGATCTCAGAGCGGTCAATATCGATATGTACGATCTTGGCCTGGCTGGCGAAGCTCTCCGGCTGGAGAGCCACTCGATCGGAGAACCGGCAGCCCACCGCGATAAGCAGGTCGCACTCATTGCAGGCCACATTGCTGGCCTGGGAGCCGTGCATGCCGATCATACCGGTGGTGAGGGGATGGGCTCCGGGGAAGCCACCGCCGCCCATGACTGTAATGGCCACCGGCGCGTCCAGCTTCTCGGCAAATTCCCGGAACTGTTTGTCCGCCCGGCCCCGAACCACGCCGCCGCCGCAGATGATCAGCGGGCGCTCCGCCTGGGCAATCATATCCACCAGCTTGTCGATATCTCCCAGGTCGGGCTCAGGCGCCTTCAGACCGTGGTTCACCGCCAGTTCCCGAATGCTGTTGGTGGAGCGGTTCTTGGTCCAGGGGATGAACTCATAGTCGATCATGGCGTTGAGGAAGGTGACATTCTTCAAAAAGTCGATGAGCACCGGGCCGGGCCGACCGGTGGCCGCCACAGCAAAGGCCTGGCGCATCACGTCGGGGATGGTCTGGGGATCCCGGACCAGATAGGTGGCCTTGGTGATGGGCATTGCAATACCGGTGATGTCTACCTCCTGGAAGGAGTCCTTGCCCAGCAGGTTCTCACTGACGTTGCAGGTAATGAACACCACAGGGGAGGAGTCCATGTAGGCGGTAGCGATGCCGGTAGTCAGATTGGTGGCTCCGGGGCCGCTGGTGGCAAAGCACACTCCCACCTTTCCGGTGGAACGGGCGTAGCCGTCGGCGGCATGGGAAGCCCCCTGCTCGTGAGCAGTCAATACATGACGTATTTTATCTTGATAGTTATACAGTTCATCATAGAGATTCAGGATGGTTCCGCCGGGATAGCCGAAGACGGTGTCCACCTCCTGCTCCAGCAGGCACTCCATGATGGCCTGAGTGGCTCTGATTTTCATAGATTCAACTCCTAATATACAGGAACGTGTTTTTCTTCTTCAAACCGGAAGAGGCAAAACAAGGTTTTACACAAAGCTCTTTTGGTTCCTTTTCTCACGAGAAAAGGAACTTAAGGCAATACCGCACAGAAAAATGAGCCAACGACTGGCGAATATGATATATTAGAGGCATGGATAAACAGATGACGATTTCCGCATTCAGCGATGAGTTGGCGCAGGTGCGGACGAAGAAAAAAGAATTTCTGAGTCAGATCGAACGGATCGTCCCATGGACGGAATGGCTAGCCATGATTCAGCCGTGCTATTACAAAGGAGAGCGCGGCAATAAACCCTATCCTCTGGAGACCATGCTGCGGCTGTATCTGCTGCAAAACCTGTACGACCTGAGCGATGAGGCAACCG
>CDTY01000873.1_pt1 | contig 23647 bp, 20 predicted proteins | sample 557731 | NCBI WGS metagenome assembly CDTY01 (sample SAMEA3182101, study PRJEB8094) | gut metagenome | biome: human; feature: gut; material: Stool; isolation source: human stool | place: Canada | collected 2013-02-12
TCATTGCCGGAAAGTCTTTCTCTGATTCCCATATCTCATTCCCCTCCTTATTTCTCGTCCTTGACCATTTCGATGGCGCCGAAGGGGCAGGCCTTGGAGCAGATGCCGCAGCCCTTGCAGAAGAAGTAGTCGAACTCTCCGCGCTTGCCTTCCGCGGTCACGGGAATGGACATATCGGGACACACGGGAGCGCACAGCAGGCACTGCTTGCACTTGTCCCAGTTGATGACAGGCTTCATGGTGCGCCAGTCACCGGTCTCCACGGTGACGGAGGTACCGCCCTCATAGATGTTGCAGCCGGGGGTAATGTCTCTCCAGCCGATCTTCTCATTGATCTCGCTTGCCTTCTTGTAGCTCATCCTACCTGCACCTCCTCCATAGAACGCTTCAGAGCTTTCATGTTGCCCTCGATGACCTGGGGCTTGCTGGCGAACTTGTGCTTGAAGGATGCCTTCATGTCCTCGATGAAGTCATTCTCCTCCACAACGCCGCTGACCTTGACGATGGCGGCCAGCATGGGGGTGTTGGGGAAGTTCTTGCCCAGCTCCTCCTCGCTGATCTTGCCGGCGTCGATGGTGCAGACCTTGCCCTCATAGCCCTTGAGCAGGGGGCGCAGCTCGGCGGGGGACTTGCTGGAATTGATGACGATGGCGCCTTCCTTCTTCAGGCCGGCAGTCACGTCCACGGCGCTCAGCAGCGTCTCGTCCACGACCACCACGTAGTCGGGCTCATAGATGTTGGAGTGCACGGTGCTCCGCTCGGAGCTGATACGGTTATAAGCCGTGATGGGGGCGCCCATGCGCTCCGGGCCGTACTCAGGGAAGCCCTGGACGTACTTACCGGTGTTGAACGCCGCATCCGCCAGCAGCAAAGACGCGGTCTTCGCGCCCTGGCCGCCACGGCCGTGCCAACGGATTTCTACGATGTCTTTCATCTGTTTACCTCCTTGTTCTGGCGCCCCTGACGGAGCGCCCGATTCTCAACCCACTTACTTGCTAAAACGCTTAGTCCTTAGCGGCGGCGATGATCTCGATCTCGCAAAGAACCTTCTTGGGCAGCTCCTTCACAGCCACGCAGGAACGGGCGGGCTTGCTGACGAAGAACTTCTCATACACGGCGTTGAAGGCGGCGAAATCGCCCATGTCAGCCAGGAAGCAGGTGGTCTTGACCACGTCCTCGAAGGTCAGGCCATTGGCCTCCAGGATGCCCTGGATGTTCTTGCAGGAGCGCTCAGCCTGCTCCTCGATGGTGGTGCCAACGACCTCACCACTGCCGGGCATCAGGGGCACCTGGCCGGAAGCGAACAGGAAGCCGTTGACGGTGAGAGCCTGGGAATAGGGGCCGATGGCGGCGGGAGCGTTGGGAGTAGAAGTAACCTTGAACATAATAAATTCCTCCTATTGATTCAAAGTCCTAAATCCTTGTGTATCCACGCATGCCTGCGCCCCCCCCTTGGGGAGCGCAGGCTGCGGCATAGGGGTCATTTTAGACGTTGGCCTTTTCCTTCTTCTTGCCCTTATTGGTGAGAGCATCCATGAACACGGCAATGGCGCCGTCGCCGGTGACATTGCAGGCCGTGCCGAAGGAGTCCTGAGCGATGTACAGGGCGATCATCAGGCCGCACATGGTCTCGTCAAAGCCCAGCATGGACTGCAGAATGCCCAGAGCAGCCATAACAGCGCCGCCGGGGACGCCGGGGGCGGCCACCATGGTAACGCCCAGCATCAGGATGAAGGGGAACATCTTGGCGAAGGTGACAGGCTCGCCCAGCATCATCAGAACAGCAATGGAGCAGCTGGTCAGGGTGATGGTGGAGCCAGACAGGTGGATTGTAGCGCACAGGGGGCACACGAACTCGGCAATGGAGTCGCTGACGCCGTTCTTCTTGGTGCACTCAACCGTGACAGGAATGGTGGCGGCAGAGGACTGGGTGCCGATAGCGGTGGTGTAGGCCGGGATCATGTTCTTGATCAGGCCGAAGGGGTTCTTCTTGGCGGTGGTGCCGGCCACGGTGTACTGGAAAATCAGGATCACGATGTGCAGGGCGATAACCACCACGAAGACCTTCACGAAGGAGGTCATCAGCTCCACGATGGTGCCGGCATAGGTCAGCTTGGCAAAGATACCATAGACGTGGAAGGGCAGCAGGGGGATGATGACGCTGGCGACCAGCTTGGTGATGATCTCAGAGAAATCCTTGATGGCCAGCTTCAGGGTGTCGTTCTTGAGGAAGGACAGGCCCAGGCCCAGGATGAAGGAGATCAGCAGAGCCTCCATAACGCCCATGATGGGGGGCATTTCGATGGTGAACAGGCCGCTCAGAGCGGTCTCCTCAGCGTTCTGGGCATCGGTGACAAACATGTCAGCATGGACCAGACTGGGGAACAAGGCAGTATCCACCACAAAGGCCAGAGTACCGGCGATGACGGTGGACAGGTAGGCCACACCGGTGGTGGCGGCCAGGGTCTTACCAGCGCCGTCGCCCAGGTCAGCGATACCGGGCACCACGAAGCCGATGATGATCAGAGGAATGCAGAAGTTCAGGAAGTTGCCGAAGATGCTGTTGTAGGTGGCGCCGATCTGGATGATCAGTTCGCCGGCATCGCCGAAGTTCTGGCAGGCAAAGCCCACGATCAAGCCCAGAGCGATAGCGATGATCAGTTTAGGCAGCAGGCCTAGCTTCTTCTTTTTCTTTTCCATTGTTTTTCGACCTCCGGGCTCCTCACCGGAGGTCCCCCTCCTTAAATATTTATTATTTTTGCCGGTTTATTTTCCCAGCAAAGAATAACCTTTGGCTTCCAGAGCCTTCTTGATCTGGTCCACATGATCCTGATTCCGGGTCTCCAGCACCATAGTCACCAGGCAGGCACCCACGTCGGAGTCCTTGGCCTCGCGCTCGTGGTTGACGCTGATGATGTTGGCGCCGCACTCGGACACCACCTGCAGCACCTGGATCAGGTTGCCGGGCTTGTCGGCCACCTTGGTGGTGATCTCAGTGATCCGGCCGGACTTGGTCAGGCCCTTGGTGATGATACGGGACAGAGTGGTCACGTCCACGTTGCCGCCGGAGACCACACACACAGTCTTCTTCTCGGAGGTATCCACCTTGCCGAACATGCAGGCAGCCACGGTGGTGGCGCCGGCGCCTTCGGCCACGGTCTTCTGGCCCTCCATCAGAGCCAGGATGGCAGCGGCGATCTCGTCCTCGGTGACGGTGACGATCTCATCCACATACTTCTGGCACATGTCGAAGGTCATGTCGCCGGGGGTCAGAACGTGGATGCCGTCGGCCAGAGTGTCGCCATCGGGAACAGTGGTGATCTTGCCAGCCTTGCAGGACTCATACATAGAGGGAACGGTAGCAGCCTGAACGCCGATGACCTTGCAGGAGGGCTTCAGGCTCTTGATGGCCAGAGCGATGCCGCTGATGAGGCCGCCGCCGCCGATGGGGCAGACCACCTGCTCCACCTCGGGCAGCTGCTCGAGGATCTCCAGGCCAATGGTGCCCTGGCCGGCCATCACATAGGGATCGTTGAAGGGGTGAGCGAAGGTGTAGCCATGCTCCTTGGCCAGACGGTCGGCCTCCCGGGCAGCGTCGTCATACACGCCGGGGACCAGGACCACTTCTGCGCCGTAGTTCTTGGTGGCTTCCACCTTGCTGATGGGGGCACCAGCGGGCATGCAGATGATGGACTTGATGCCCAGCTTGGTGGCGGACAGAGCAATGCCCTGCGCATGGTTGCCGGCGGAGCAGGCGATAACGCCATGAGCAGCCTCTTCCTTGGTCAGAGAGCGGATCTTGTTGTACGCACCGCGAATCTTGAACGCGCCGGTCAGCTGCAGGTTCTCTGCCTTGATGTAGAGATTCTTGCCGATCTTGGGGGCGGAATCCAGGGGAGTCTTTCTTGCGATTCCCTCCAGGGCCTTCTGTGCGTCTTGGATCATTTCCAGTGTCAGATTCATGATGATTTTCTCCTTCTCTTTTAATTTGCAGGAATCGGGTATGTCAAGGGCATCGCCCTTTGGGCCTCGTTCAGCTTTCAAGAAAATCATATTCCAAAAACGCAGCAAAAACAATGCACATTCTCTCCAAATGTACCCCCCTGAAATACTAAAATATGACGAAGTGTCCTTGAAGTGAGAACATTTCTACATATAATGGAAACACGTGTCGAAAACACCTGCATTTTTTGTGCACTTTTTCACCTGGATAAACCCGGAAGATTCCGGCTCAAACACTTATTCTAGTCTTTTTCACGCTCCTTTCTTTTCCAGTTTGTCCGCCAGTGGCGGAGAAAAAGTATCCCATATGTACAGTTACGATTTTGGACCCGAGGGGAAGTGGTCCAGGCACCGTATCTGACAGTCTGGCAAGTGGAGGGTCAGCGGTAGGACACCACATGAATGCCGTACTCGGTGGCCCGGGCCTTCCAGGCATCCAGCTGCTCCTGGGTGGGGGTACCGAAGGCCTCGTCGGGCAGGTTCAGCCCCAGCTCCTTATATTTGGTCTCCCCGTAGCGGTGGTAGGGCAGGAACTCCAAAGAGGCGGTGGGGGCGTTGTCCCGCAGGAAGGCAAAGGCGCCGTCCATGGCCGCGTCGTCGCAGTTGACGCCCAGGATAGAGGGGATGCGCACCACAAAGGGCACCCCCAGCTGAGAGGTACGGCGGATGTTCTCCAGGATCACCGCGTTGTCCACACCGGTGAACTTCCTGTGCTGCTCCGGGTCGATGTGCTTGAGGTCCATGAAGATCAGATCCATCTTCTCCAGCACCGGCCGAAGCTTTTCAAAGTCGAACTGGCCGCAGGTCTCGATGGCCAGGGAAAAGCCCTCGTCGTAGAGCTCATCCACCATCTCCCGGAGGAACTCCGGCTGGGCCGTGGCCTCGCCGCCGGAAAAGGTGACGCCGCCGCCGGAGTTGCGGTAGAAGATGGCCTGGCGGCGGAGCTCCTTGAGGATATCCTCCGTCTCCATCCAGTGGACCATGGGGTTGTCCACGGTCTGGCCCTCCGGGTTGGAGCACCACGCGCACCGCAGGGGGCACCCTGCCATGAATACGATGGTGCGGATTCCCTCGCCGTCGTTGACGGAGAAGTTTTGCAGTTGCATGATATAGCCGCCCATAATCGGCCTCCCTTTCGTATATCCTATTGCGCCAGTAGGAAATGCGGAGGCGGGTGCGGGGCGGGACAATGGCGGTCCCGCCCCGCACCCGTTTATGGCCTTACAATCCTCAGGCGCTGGGGCGCAGATTAAAACTCGCTGTGCTCCGTGCGGGCAATGATGGCATCCTGCATAGACTTGGACAGGTTGACAAACTGGGTGGAATAGCCCGCCACACGGACCAGCAGGTCCTTATAGTTCTCGGGGTGAGCCTGGGCGTCCCGCAGCACCTTGGAGGAGATGCAGTTGAACTGGACGTGGAAGGCACCCAGAGAGAACAGGGTCTGGATCATGGCGCCCAGGTTGGACTGGCCGCGCTTGGTGGCCACCAGGTCGTGGTTCAGACGCAGGTTCAGCAGCGTACCGCCGGAGTGGACCTCCTGGTTGAGCTTGGCCGTGGAGCGCATGGCAGCCAGGGGGGTGGACTTGTCGGTACCCACGTAGGGGCTGACGCCCTCGCTGGAGGGCTCGCCGTTCTTGCGGCCGCAGGGGGTGGCGCCCAGGACACGGCCCATGGGGATGTAGTTGGAGATGCCCATGAAGGCGGTGGTGAAGGGCTTGCCGAAGATATCCTTATACTGGTGGATCTCGTGATAGTAGTGGTTGGCCACCTCTACGGCGATGTCGTCCACATAGTCGTCATCGTTGCCGTACTTGGGGCACTCCTGGGCCTTGGCCCGCAGGTCCTCATAGCCCTCCCAGTTGGCCTGAAGGGCCTTGACCAGGGTCTCCATGGTGCAGACCTTGTCCTCGAACACCAGCTTGCGGATGGCAGCCAGGGAGTTGGACACCACAGCCAGACCGATACCGGTGATGACGGGGCCCACGTTGTACTTGGCGCCGCCCTGGCTCAGGTCCTTGCCGGTCTCCATGCAGTTTTCGATGCAGGAGGACAGGAAGGGACGGGGGACCATCTCCTTGTGCAGACGCTGGGCCTCCAGGGTCAGGATGATGGAGTGACGGCACAGGTTGTCGAACTGCTTATAGAAGGCGGCCTTGACCTCCTCATAGGAGGTGAAGTCCTTGGCGGGCTTTTCGTCCAGGCCCATCTTCTCGCCGGTCATCAGGGAATAGCCCTGGTTCAGGGCGTACTCCATGGCGGAGCCGAAGTTCATGTTCACAGCGGCGGTCCACTCACCGGTCTTGCGGAAGTGAGGCACCACGCAGCCGCAGTTGTTCCAGTCACGGGCGTCGTCGGGCTCATAGCCGGCGTTGATGAGCATCTGATAGCCCACGGCATCGTTGTGGATGGCGGGGAAGCCGGTGCCTAGGGACACCAGGTGGGTCACAGCGTCCAGGAACTCCTTGGGGCAGTCGGCCTGAACACGGACGGACAGACCCGGCTGATGGGTCTTGACCTCCTCGGTGGCCTTCATAGCCATGTAGGTGACGGGGTTGGTGCCGTCCTTGCCGTCCCGCTTCTTGCCGCCCACGGTCAGGTTCTGGAACTGGTTATAGCCGGCGAAGTAGTCGGCGGTGTTGGAGGAGATGGTCCAGACCCACTCGGAGTACTTCAGCCACAGAGCCTCGATGAGCTCCTGGGCAAAGTCCTGGGTGATGGCACCCTTCTGGATGTCGGCCTCATAGTAGGGGTCCATGTACTGGTCAAACCGGCCGGGGTTCAGAGACAGGGGATTCTCGGAGAGAATGCCGCCGATCTGGACGAACCACAGGAACTGGATGGCCTCATAGAAGCTCTTGGGGGGATTCTCCGGCACGGTGCGGCAGTTGCGGGCGATGACCCGGAGCTCCTCGGCCCGCTTGGGGTCCTTCTCCTCGGCAGCCAGGCGCTCGGCCTCGTCGGCATAGCGGTTGGCATAGCGGATGATGCCCTTGGAGGTCCAGATGGTGGACTCATAGAAGTCCCGCTTGTCCTCGTCCTCAGGGTTGGCCAGATCCAGCTGGGCAATGTGCTCCTCAGCCTCCCGAATCAGGCCGCCGAAGCCCTTCTTGAACAGGACGTCCTGATAGTCGGGGGTGATCTCGCCCACGGCCTGGCGCCACTTGGAGTCGTTGTCGATGATGCCGGTGTCCACGCCGATCTTCTTGGTGTCCTCGGGCACCCGCTTCAGGAAGGCCTCCTCCAGGGACTTGTCCTTCCAGTAGGGGAAGATCTTCTCCCGCATGAACTTGCGCTGCTCGTCGGTCATCTCATAGGGGTCCTGGGGACGGCTGGAGAAGGTGTCCATCTCCTTGTCCACCCACAGCCAGGAGAATTCCGGCGTCAGGATGCCGCACTTGCGGTGCTCGCCGATGGCGCCCACCACCAGCTCGCCTTCAAAGATGTGGACCGTCAGCTGGTCGCAGCAGTCATAGAAGGCCCGGGCCCGGCGAATGCACACCGGCAGACCCTCGGTCTTCTTGTGGGACTCGGTCCACAGCCAGGCCCGCTCACAGGAGATGGCCGGCTTTGCATTCACATAGTTCTGTCTGATCTTTTCGATACGCTCTGTCACCATGTTCATACACCCCTTATTCTCATTACGGATTTTTTCTTTGTCCGTGCGTTATCTTGAATCTTTAACCTAACCATAGCACATTGGGTCCGGTCTGTCAACAGGCGGAAAAGCTTTGGGCAAATCTTTTTTATTTTTGGTATTTTGCCCTATTTTCTCCCGTTATTTCCGTCAAAAGAGCATATAATCCCGCTCTTCCCTTTCATTTTGTCCGAAATATAAGGTCAAAAGCGGGCGTTTTGTTGGTCAAAGGGCATCCCCAGCGTGCGCCGGGGATGCCCTTGAAGCAGTTGGGATTCTTTATTTGAGGTAGTTGACCGCGGTCTGGACATGGAACGCGGTGCCGTGCCAGAGGATGTCCTCGTCCACCTGGAAGGTGGGGCTGTGGACGGAGTAGTGGGTGGCGGGATCGTCGTTGGAGATGTTCAGGAAGGCCAGGACGCCGGGAACCATATCCATGAAGTAGGCAAAGTCCTCGTTGCCCATGGAGGTCTGCACGTTCTGCTCCACAAACTCGTCGCCCAGGACCTCGCGGACGGCGCCCACGGCCAGGTCGACCATCTCGGGGTTGTTCATGACGGGAGGCAGACCATCCACCCAGTCCACACGGCCCTCGCAGCGCATGGCGGCGCAGATGCCCTCCACGACCTCGGTGATGCGCTTGACATAGAAGGCGCGGGTCTTGGGATCGGTGGTGCGGATGGTGCCCTGCATATAGGCCTGGTCGGGGATGATGTTCCAGGCGGAGCCGGAGTGGACCTGGCAGATGGACAGGACGCGGGGCTCATCGCCGGGGATCTCACGGCTGGTGATGTTCTGCAGGGCGGAGATCACCTGAGCAGCGCAGGTGATGGGGTCATGGCCCAGAGCGGGCTGGGAGCCGTGGCTGCCCTCGCCCTTGATGTAGATGTCGAACTTGTCGCCGGAGGCCATCATGCAGCCGTTCTTGATGATGAGGGCGCCGGACTTGTACTGGGGCTGGGGCCAGACGTGCATGGCAGCGCAGGCAGTGACCTTGGGATTCTCCATGAAGCCGCCCTCGATGAGCATCTTGGCGCCGGTGATGCACTCCTCGCCGGACTGGAAGAACAGCTTCACAGAGCCGTTGAGCTGATCCTTGATCTGGGACAGGACCTTGGCGGCACCCAGCAGCATAGCGCAGTGGTTGTCGTGGCCGCAGGCGTGCATCTGGCCCTCATGCTGGGACTTGTAGGGCACATCCAGCTTCTCCAGCACAGGCAGAGCGTCCACGTCGGCACGCAGCGCGATCACCTTATCGGTGTTCTTGCCCTCAATGAAGGCCACCACGCCGGTATCCTGCACGCCGTCATGGACGACGGTGTTCTTCTGATAGGGAACGCCCATCTTGTCCAGCTCTGCGCAGATGAAAGCCTGGGTCTGGGGATTGTTAATGCCCAGCTCGGGGATCTGATGGAGCTTACGGCGCATCTCGATGACGTAGTCCTTTACTCCCATGCACTGTTCACGAATCGTTGCCATTGCAATACCCTCTTTCTAAAAATTTGCAATTAAAACGGCCGCTGCCGCCCTGCTTACCCGGGCGGTCCGAACGGTAACTACGTCAGCGGGAATGACGAGGGAACCCACATCTGACGCGGCGGCGGCACCGGTGCCTCCTCCGGGCTGCCAGCCTTATTCGTACGTTATAACGGCTCTACTCCCACTATATCCCTTTTCACAAATTTGTCAATTCCTTTTTTCTTCTCCCGGGGATTTTTAGAATACTACACAAAATCAGCGCCTTTTCTTGGGTATTTTGAGCAGGAAAACTCCGCCGAGCGAGGCCCATGAAATTCCGTGCGATAAAATAGAACGCGGCGGTCGTCTATTTTGGCCAAAAAAGGGAAAAGATGGTTGTCAAGGCCCACTTCTCGTGCTACAATGACAATGTGCTACAATGGCAATAAAGTTTGCACGTACTTTGCACGTACAATATGATATATATTGTCTATCAACGTCGGACCAGCGACAGGAAGGCTTGGGAACTATCGTGAACTCCTATGATTTTATGCCGGATATGAATTCGGTCATCGCGGACAATCTGAAAAATCTGCGTCGTGATATGCACCTGAGCCTCAGCGAGGCGGCGGAGCGCACCGGCGTGAGCAAGAGCATGCTGGGTCAGATCGAGCGGGGCGAGTCCAGCCCCACCATCTCCACCCTGTGGAAGATCGCCACCGGTCTCCAGGTCTCCTTCACCTCCTTGATGGAGCGCTCGGAGCAGGGCACCCAGATCCTCAGCGAGGCAGACATGAAGCCGGTCAGCAGCGACCACGGCCACTTCCGCCTCTACCCCATCGTGCCCGCCCACCGGGACCGGACCTTCGAGGTCATCGACCTGGAGCTGGACCCCGGCGCCGTGTCCGACTCCCGGCCCCACGCCGACGGCACCGAGGAGTTTGTGCTGGTGTACCAAGGGGAGCTGGAGGTGCGCCTGGGCGAGAAGGGCGAGGCCTGCTTCACCGTGCCCCAGGGTTCCGTCATCTCCTACCGGGCCGACTGCCGCCACACCTACCGCAACGTCTCCAAGGGCATCACCCGGGCGGCCATGATCATCAACTACGCCACCCACCTGCCCCGACAGGACACCCTGTAACATTCGTTCAATAAAACGCACCCCCGATCCACCAGCGGTGGATCGGGGGTGTTTTTTCCCGGTCAGGGGACCTCTCCCCTGCTCCGGTATCACTTTTAGAATCAATCGTCCGCCATCTTGGCCGCCACATCCGTGAGGAACTGGTCCCAGGCCTCCTGGTTTTCCACATAGTACAGCGGGCAGAGCTTGCCGGAGACGTCATAGTGGCGGATCACGTCGGTGGCCGGGTCCAAACGGAAGGTCTTGCACAGCCAGGCCGTCAGCTCCACCACCCGGTCATAGGTCACCTGGGAAAACTGCCCCGTCTCGTCGGGATGGCAGACTTCGATGGCCACCGTGTCGTCGTTGCGGGAATTGGAGGCGTAGGCGATCTCCGTCAGGGGGATACACTGGACCACCTCCCCTTCCAGGCCCACGATGAAGTGAGAGCTGGCGTAGACCCCCTCCTCCCCGGAGGAAAGGGATTCAAAATAGTTGCGGTTGGCCTGGGCGGTGGTGCCCGGGTTGCCCACATAGTGGATCACCACGCCGTTGATCTCCTCCAAGGGCTCCCCCGGCCGGGACCAGGGGTTGACGGTCAAATAGTCCTTTTCCACATAGTCCGGGGTCCTGACGTTCTCCGCCGGCAGCCCACTGCCCCGCAGCAAAAACAACACCACCCCCGTCACCACCAGCACCGCCGCCAGCACCAGGGCCAGACCCCGCCGACGGTTCCACTGTCTGCGGTGGGAGCGGCGGGAGCGACGGGCCGGGCGGCGCTGGGTCATCTGCGTTTCGGTCAATTCAACTCACCAGCTCTCTCAGGCTCTGGGCAGGCACGCCGTCTCCAATGACCGTCACGGCGGTCCCCTCGGCCAGCGGCGTCACCTCGGCGTCGGGCCCGGCGTCAGGGGCCGCAAGCATTTCATGGGTTTGCCCGCCATCTTCCGCATTCCAATCGGCCCAGGTGATCAGATCCGAATTCTGGACCAGGCCCAGCTCCAGCAGCGTCTCTACGGTATGGGTCATTTCCGGTCGGAGGGAGATGGTAATGGAATCGCTCTCCGCCCGGTCCTCTGCCCGGTCCTCCGTCCATCCGCCGGTGCGGATATAGCGGATCTCCAGGCTGACCACATACCGGTCCTCCGCATCTTTGCTCCAGCTGGGGCTGCCCCAGTTGCCCGCCGCAATGTCCTGAGCCAGAGCCGCAAGCACCGCGTCGGCGTCCCGGCTGGTGCCGTCCAGACCCGGGAAGTTGGTCACATCGCTGTAGAGCCACAGGCCCTCCGTCTTCCAACTCTCAGCCATCTCACCGGAGGGGTCCAGATGCAGCCGCATATATTTGAGGGCATCCGTCTCCACCAGCGCGCTGAGGCGGGCGTCATAGGTATCCGGCTGGTCCATCCGGGTCTGGGACAGGGGCAGCATATAGGACCGGGCCAGGCTCAGGCCATTGGCCAGCTCATAGCGCAGGCGCAGATAGGTGGTTTCTTCCTCCCCGGCGCCAGCGGCATACCACCTGCTCTGCTGGGACTGGATATAGTTCTTGTCCTCTACCACGGCCTGGTGCAGCTCCAGCACCTGTTTGATGAGGGCGTCATCCTCTCCGGCAATAAGGGTATAGTTGTTCTCGTCCAGATACAGCTCCACCTGCTCCACCTGGTCCAGGGCCGGAACGCGGCGCTCCACCCCGGCCACGTCAAAGCGCAGGCCCAGGCACAGCACCAACAGCACCGCCGACAGGGCCACCAGGCCCTTCCAGCTGCCCCGGAACACCTTCAGCGACTTGGCCAGCAGCATGGAGGCCACATAGTAACCAATAATACCGGAGAAGATCATGCATCCCAGCAGGGGAAGGAACTTCCAGGTCACCGCGTCGTACCAGAACAGGGCATACAGGCCCTGGCCACCCGCCAGGGCGGCAAAGAAAGCCACGCCATAGCGGAACAGCGGCTTCATCCAGCCCACTGCCACCACGTCGCCGGCACACTCACTGGCCCGGCGGCGATAGAGCAGCCAGGCGCACACCAGCAGCACCAGGCCCACCAAGGCGTAAGCCCCGATGGCCCAGCCCTTGACGAGATGCACCGCGGCCAGGGTCTGGTCGGTGTAGCCGCCGCCTCCGCTCTCCGCCACCCACACATCCTGGTAGACCCGATCCACGCTCAGGTGGCTCACCAGCCACACCGTGGGGGAGAGGAAATCCACCCGGCCCATATAGGCGGTGGTGGTGCCGAAAAAGCACAGCGTCACCAGGGCGGAGATCAGCGTCTCCAGAATCATGGCGATGAAGTGGAGCACAAAGTAGAAAGCAGGCATGGCAAAGACGTTGCCGGTGAGGAAAGCGCAGAGGGTGGCGGAAGCAAAGTAAAAGAGACTCAGCCCCAGCACGCTCAGCACCGTCACCCCCAGACCCACCGGGTCAAAGAGGCCAAAGGCCAGGGACACCACCAGGAACAGCGCCCCGCACACCACCCAGGGGATCAGGGTCATCACCAGGCCCGAGAGGGCGTTGGTGAGGAAAAGGCCCTTCCGGGTGATGGGCATGGAGTGGAGCATGCCCACACTGCGGCTGCCGAAGAGGTAGCCCCAAACCGCCAGGGCACACAGCACCGCATAGAGCAGCAGCACAATGGGCGCGGCAGCGGAGATAGCACTGTAATATACGTCCGTCAGGGACAGCGGGTTTTTGTCGCCGTAGCCCCGGACCAGCTCCGTGGCCAGCGCCAGAGGCGGCAGGATAGCCAGCAGGGAGGCCATGGTCCACAGCGGCCAGAATCGGGTCAGGTTCTTGCGAAAGAGCATGGCGTTAAAGCACGATGTCACGGACCGCATAGTCCACACCTCCCAGCTCATAGATAAAGATCTCCTCCAGCGTCAGGGGCACCGCGTCCACCAGCAACGGGTGATAGGGCGCCAGACGCTCCTGGGCCTCCTGGGCACTCATGCGCAGGATCAGGGTATGGACCCGGCCCAGACGGGAGGCGTGGAGCACCGGGATCTCGACGGGCACCGTGTCCATGCCCTCCGGCAGCACCACCTGGAGCTTGACCATGTTGTCCTGGAGCTGGGCCAGGGACCGCTCCAGCAAAATCTTCCCCCGGTCCATGATGCCCACATGGTCGCACACGTCCTCCAGCTCCCGCAGGTTGTGGGAGCTGACCAGCACGGTGGTGCCCCGCTGGGCCACATCGTCCATCACCAGCGACCACACCTGCCGGCGCATCACCGGGTCCAGACCGTCCACCGGCTCGTCCAAAATGAGATAGTCCGGCATGCAGCTCAGGCCCAGCCAGAAGGCAGCCTGCTTCTGCATGCCCTTGCTCAGGTGGCGAATGGCCTTCTTCCGGTCCAGCTGGAACACCTCCCCCAGCCGCTCGAACCGCTCCTGGGAGAAGGCGGGGTAAAAGCCCCGGTAAAAGCGCATCATGTCATTGACATTGGCCTGGAGGAAATAGTACCAGTCGTCGGGGATGGAGGCCACCCGGGCCTTGAGCTCGGCGTCCTCCCACACCGGACGGCCGTCCAGGCACACCGTACCGGCATCCTGGCGGAAGATGCCCGTCAGGCAGCGGATCAGCGTGGACTTGCCCGCGCCGTTGGGGCCCACCAGGCCGTAGACAGAGCCGGTTTCCACCGTCAGCGACGCCCCATTCAGGGCCGCAAAGCCGTCAAAGGTCTTGACCGCATCCTTGATTTCGATCATACCTGCGCCTCCTTCCACAGCTGCAGCAGCTCCGTCTGGGTCATCCCCAGGCATCGAAGCTCCGAGAGCAGTCCCTTCAACTCCTCCAGCAGCGTCTCCCGCCGGGCCTGGTCGGCGCTCTTGGGCCGGCAGGCAAAGCTCCCCTTGCCGGGGACCGAGTAGAGATAGCCCTCCGTCTCCAACTCGTTGTAGGCCCGCTGGATGGTGTTGGGGTTGATGGCCAGCTGGGTGGCAAGCGCCCGGACCGAGGGCAGCTTGTCGTCGACGCCGATGGCGCCGGTGACGATCAGCTTCCGCAGCTCATCCCGGATCTGCTCATAGATGGGGCGGGAGTCGCGGTAGTTCAGACTGATCATCCGATCACCTCCCATGGTGTATCGCGGTGGTCCGCGTGTGTACTATGCGTATTAGTACAGTTAATATAGCAAATCTTCTGTTCCTTGTCAAGGCGCCCTCCCCCCCTGGGAGGACTGGAAAAAGGAGGCGGGGCCTGCCTTTGGGGCAGGTCCCGTCCGTGCAGCCCCGCAGGGCTTTTGTGCGTTTTCTCAACGGCAGAGGTAGGAGAACCAGCCCTCGGACTGGTGGGTCTCCAGGATGTCCCAGCCGTTTTCCCGCAGGCCCTGGGCCACCTCTTCAGCCCGGTCATCGATGATGCCGGAGCAGAGGAAGGCGCCGCCGGGCTTGAGAAAGCGGCGCACCGCCGGAGCCAGGGCCAGGATCACGTCGGCCACGATGTTGGCCACCACCAAGTCGTAGCCCTCCCCCAGCCGGGCCTGGAGGGCCTCATCAGAGAGGATGTCCCCGGCCAGGACGGTATAGCGGTCCCGGCCCACGCCGTTGAGGGCAGCGTTTTCATAGGCCACGTCCAGGCACTTGTCATCGATGTCGCAGGCAGAGGCCTCCTTGGCCCCCAGCAGCAGCGAGGCGATGGACAGGATGCCGCTGCCGCAGCCCAGGTCCAGCACCCGCTCGCCGCCCTGAATCAGGCGCTCCAACGCCTGGAGGCACAGCCGGGTGGTGGCGTGGCTGCCGGTGCCGAAGGTCAGTCCCGGGTCCAGCACCAGCTCCACCCGCCCTTCTGCCAGGGCCGAGAGCACCTTGGGATCCTCCCGCAGCCACTGGGGCACCACCAGCAGCCGCTCCCCGATCTCCATGGGGTGGTAGTACTGCTTCCAGTTGTTTTCCCAGTCCGCGTCGGCCACGTCCTCCATGGTCAGCAGCAGCGTGCCGCAGTCCTGACGCCGGGCCTTCAGGTCCTCCAGGGCCAGGCGCACCTGACCCAGCAGGGCAAAGCCCTCGTCGCTGTGCTCCAGATAAAAGGTGATGCGGGACTTGCCGGCCATCTGCCGGCGCAGGTCCTCGTCCACATAGTCCCAGTACTGCCGGTTTTCCTCCAGGAAGGTCTCAAACTCCCCCTGGTCATCGATGATGACCCCGTCGATGCCCAGAGTGGACAGCAGCGTCTCCACCGGCTCCAGTCCGGCGGGCGAGGTGTCGATATGCAGCTCCAGCCAATCCATCCGCTTTGCTCCTTTTTTTACCAAGTTGATCTCCGCCCGGCAGCGGGCGGAGGATTTTGTCCGTGTCCACAGGATAGCACCCCCTCCCCTGCCCCGTCAAGGGTCGAAGAAGGACAAAAAATCCCCGATTCCCACCTTTCAGGCGGGAAAAAATCCCCTCTCCTTGACCGGAGAGGGGATGTTCGCTTTTGAAAAAGGTCCTCCCGCAGGCCCCCGACCTCCGTGGCGGGAGCGGCTTTGGGGGTGGCACGTTATCTCTGGCTGCCCAGGAAGAACAGCGCCAGGGTGCCGGGGCCGGAGTGGTTGCCGATGACCGGGCCCACGTAGTTGATATAGATCTGCTGCGTACCGAAGCGGCGGCGGATCTCGTCGGCCACGAACCGGGCGTCCCCCTCGCAGTCGCCGTGGCTGATGAACACGGTCTGGCTGGCGGGGTCGATGGCGGTCTTTTCCATGTGGTCCACCAGCTCCAGCAGCGAGGACTTGCGGCCCCGGGCCTTGCTGACGGGCACCAGGTGGCCGCCGTCATCCACGTGCATCACCGGCTTGATGGACAGCATGGTGCCGAAGAAGGCGGTGGCACCGGAGATGCGGCCGCCCCGCTTGAGGTGGTTCAGGTCGTCCACGGTGAACCAGTGGCACACGTTGCCCTTGGTGGTCTCGGCGAAGGTGTGGACCTCCTCCAACGTGCGGCCCCGCTCCTTCTCCTTGGCGCACAGATACAGCAGCAGCCCCTGGCCCAGGGAAGCGCACAAGCTGTCCACCACCAGGATCTTGGCCTGGGGGAACTCGCCCCGCAGGTCCTCGGCGGCGATGGAGGCGGACTGATAGGTGGTGGACAGGGCGGAGGAGAAGTTGATGCACAAGATGTCCTTGTCCTGGCTGAGGATCTCCCGCATCTTCTCCTCAAAGGCGCCTACGGACACAGCGGAGGTGGTGGCCAGCTCCCCGGCTCGAATGCGGCTGTAAAAGGTGTCGAACCCGATCTCGCTGCCGTCCAGCAGGTTGCGGTACTCCTTGTCTCCCATGTGGAGGCTCAGCGGCAGCACCACCAGCCCCAGCTCATCGGCCATCCGGGCGGTCATGTCACAGCAGCTGTCAGTCATGATGACGAAATCTCTCATCCTTGCGTCTCTCCTTCCCCGGCCTCCATGTGCCGGCTCTTCTTTTCCCGCTTTTCCCGGCGGGTGGGGGCGGACTCCGGGCGGCTCTCGCGGAGGATGCGCACATAGTGCCGGCTCACCAGGCCCGCGGCATAGGACAGCAGGGCAAAATGCAGCGCGCCCCGGGACAATGACGCCTGGTCCATGTAGCCCTCCATCTCTCCGGCGGCGGAGCGCAGGGCCTGGTCCAGGCTCTGGCAGAACTCCTCATACAGCTCCCCCACCGGTTTGTCGCCGGCGGTCTCCTCCTCCAGCAGCAGCGCCATGTCCTTGGCGGGCATCACCTGCTTGAGGATGCAGATGGCGGTGAGATAGGCCAAGTGGTCCCGGCTGTATTTCTTGCCCGCGGCCCGGGGCACCAGGCCGCTTTTGGTATAGTTGTTGACCATGGCAGAGGTCAGACTGTCGCTGCCGTCCACCTTGATGAGCTGACGGTCCATGTAGGTCAGCACCTGGTCCATATATAGGGGAATATCCGGCAGCGCGTCCCAGGCCAGAGGCCGTTTCTCCTCCAGCTCCCGGCGCAGCTGCTCCAGCTCCTGATCCATAGGTATGCTCCTCTCCTCTTTACGATCTTCAGACGGAGGTATCATAGCACACTTAAGCGGTTTTGTAAACCACATTCCATGGAGGTGAGAACCACTTGCATCCCAAAACCTGGCCCCGCCTCCGGGGGCGGAAGCGGGGCCGGGGGTCTATTTGCCCACGCAAAAGCGGGAGAAGATGGCGCTGACGATGTCCTCCTTGGCGGTGCGGCCGGTGAGCTCCCCCAGGGCGTTCATGGCGTCCTCCACGTCGGAGAGCACCGCGTCGGGAGTCAGGCCGCCGGCAAAGGCGGCCCGGGCCCGCTCCACCGCTCTCAGGGCCCGGCGGGCGGCGTCCTCCTGCCGGGCGTTGGCAAGGAGACACCCGGTGGGGGCCTCCCCGGCGGGATAGAGGGCCGCCACCGCCTGCTCCAGGGTCTCCAGGCCCTCCCCTGTCCGGGCGGAGACGGGGATGGCCTCCGGGAACCGCTCGCTTACGGCGGGACACACCGGCAGATCCGCCTTGTTGCGCACCACCAGCACCTTGCGGCATCCAGAGGCGGCGGCAAAGGCCTCCTCATCCTCGGCGGTCAGGGGCTGGGACCCGTCCACCACCACCAGAGCCAGCTCCGCCTGGTCCGCCGCCCGGCGGGCCCGCTCCACGCCCATGGCCTCGATCTCGTCGGCGGTTTGGCGGATGCCGGCGGTGTCCGTCAGCCGCAGCACCACGCCCCCCAGCCGCACCTTCTCCTCCACCGTGTCCCGGGTGGTGCCGGCGGTGGCGGTGACCAGGCAGCGGTCGGTGCCGGTGAGGGCGTTGAGGAGAGAGGACTTGCCCACGTTGGGCTTGCCCAGCAGCACCGCCGGCAGACCGGACTTGAGGATGCGGCCCCGGCGGGCGGTGGACACCAGCGCCTCCAGGTCCCGCTGCCAGACCTCCAGGTCCCCTTTGAGCTCCTCCGGCGACACGTCCTCCAGGTCCTCGTCGGGGTAGTCCACCACGGCATAGAACCGGGAGGCCACCTCCAGAAGGCCCTCGTAAATGCCCTCCACCTTCCGCCGCAGAGCGCCGCCCTCCTGGGCGGCGGCCAGACGGGCGGCCTCGGCGGTCTCCGCGTCGATCAGGTCCATCACCGCCTCCGCCTGGGTCAGGTCCATGCGGCCGCTGAGGAAGGCCCGGCGGGTGAACTCCCCGGGCCCGGCCTGCCGGGCGCCGGAGGCCAGAAGCACCGACAGCGTCTCCCCCAGCACCACCGGCGAGCCGTGGAGATAGAGCTCCACCGCCTCCTCCCCGGTATAGCTGTGGGCGGCGGAGAACCACACACCCAGGCCGTGGTCCAGCAGGGTCCCCTCCTCTGTCTCCACCGCGCCGTAGACCATGGCCCGGGGGCTGTTCTCTGCGAAGTCACGGCCGTTTGCAGGGTGGAACACCCGCCCGGCCACGGCCACGGCGCCGTCACCGGACAGGCGCAGGATGCCGATGGCAGAGGGAGCGAGTGGAGTGGCGATGGCGGCGATGCAGTCCATAGGGGTCTCTCCTTTTTTCCTGATCTCCCCCGGCCCAAAGGGCGCCTTTGGGGGAAGTTTTCCCCAGTATAGCAGAAAACTTTCCTGATTTACAGAAGGCCTCGACTTTTTTTGTCTGCTTTTTCAGGAAAAATCCGCTACTCTGGGAGAAAAGAGGCTCCTTTTTCCCCAGATGGACAAGGGGGCCTTCCACCGGAGGAGGTGATCTCATGGTACTGCGGCCCAAGGGGGCCCGGGTGGTGCTGCTGCCCATTGACCGCATCGTGCCCAACCCGGGCCAGCCCCGGCACCATTTCGACCAAACCGCCCTGGAGGAGCTGGCGGAGTCCATCCGCCGCTACGGCATCTTGCAGCCCCTCACCGTCCGGCAGACCGCCGGCGGCTGGGAGCTGGTGGCCGGCGAGCGGCGGCTGCGGGCCGCCCGGCTGGCGGGCCTAAGGGAAGTCCCCTGCCTTCTCTCCCAGGCGGACCGGCAGGAGTCTGCGGCCCTGGCCCTGGTGGAAAACCTCCAGCGCCAGGACCTGCACTACCTGGAGGAGGCGGCGGCCCTGCGGCGGCTGGTGGAGGACTACGGCCTGACCCAGGAGGAGGTGGCCCGGCGGCTGGGCAAGTCCCCCTCCGCCGTGGCCAACAAGCTGCGTCTGCTGCGGCTGAGCCCGGAGTGCGCCGCCCTTTTGGTGGAGTACGGCCTCTCCGAGCGCCACGCCCGGGCGCTGCTGCGGCTGGAGGACGAGGGCGAGCGCCTGGCAGCCCTCCGCCACATTGCCCAGCGGGGCCTGAGCGTGGCCCAGACCGACGCCTACATCGCCCAGCGGCTGGAGGTGCTCCAGCGCACGCCGCCCCGGGGACGGAAGTCCTATGTACTCAAGGACGTGCGGCTCTTTCTCAACAGCATCGACCGGGGACTGCGGCTCATGCGCCAGGCGGGGGTGGAGGCCGGCGTGGAGCGGCGAGAGGAGAAGGATGGGGACCTGCTTTTGACCATCCGCATCCCCGGCGCCCGCCGCCAGGCCCGCACCGGCTGAGCGAGCGGGATTGTAACGGCTTGTTACAAGATTGTAATGCTTTCTTCCTTCCCCGTGTGTTAGAATCAATACCGGAAGCCGGTTCCAGGACCGGCCCTGAGATATCATACACACAACAGGAGGTTCCTCATGGAAAAGGGAAAGCGGGAAGCCGTCGCCGCGCCGGCCAGACGGAAGCGGTCCGGAGGCGGGAAACTTCCTCTCATCATATTGGGTATCCTGGTGGCCATCGTGCTGGCCGGATACATCGCCGTGTGCGCCGTGGCCGCCGGCTCCAGCACCATTTTCCCCAACGTCAGCGCCCTGCTGCCGGACCTGGTGGTGGGCGGCATGACCAAGGACGAGGCCCGGAGCTATCTGGAGCAGGAGCTGCCCGGGGCCATGGAGCGGTGCAGCTACTCCTCCTCTTTGGCGGATGAAAGCGGCTCCTCTGTGACTTCGGAGACCGAGCCCCAGAGCACCGAGGAGACCGGAGACAGCGCCCAGGGGGCGGACAATCAAAGCGCCGTCACCCAGGAAGACCTCACTGAGGCGGGCACGTACTCCTTCACCCTCAGCGACCTGGGGGCCCAGGCAGACCTGGACGCCCTGACGGACCAGCTCTATCAGGTGGGCCGCACGGGCAACTTCTTCACCAACGGCTGGACCTATCTCAACCATCTGCTGGGCCGGGACTGCCTGGTGAGCCCGGAGCAGGACGACCTGACCCTGGACGAGGCCAAGACCCAGGCCACGGCGGAGCGCCTGGCCGGGGACTTGAGCTATGAGGCGGTGGACACCGCCTGGGAGACAGGCGAGAACACCATCACCCTCACCAAGGCCAAGGACGGCCGGCAGGTGGACAGCGGCGAGCTGGAGACGGCCATCCGCTCCCTGGTCTACGACGGGGACGAGGCGAAGCCCTGCGGCTTCACCGTGGCGCCCGCCAAGTCCATGACCGCCCAGGAGATCCACGACGCCGTGGCCGGAGAGATGAAAAACGCCGGCTACGACTCCGCCACCGGCTCCATCATCCCCGAGCAGGTGGGCGCCGAGTTCGACGTGGACGAGGCCCAAAAGCTGCTGGATCAGGCCCAGCCCGGGGACACTGTGACCCTCTCGGCCCAGATCGAGGAACCCACCGTCACCGCCGCAGAGCTGGAGAAGGTGCTCTTCCGGGACGTGCTGGGCACCTACACCACCCATGTGGGCGGCACCTCCGGCCGGGTGAACAATGTGCGCCTCTCCGCCAAGGCCATCAACGGCTATGTGCTCAACTCCGGGGACGTGTTCTCCTACAACACCGTGGTGGGCAAGCGGACCACCGCCAAGGGCTACTCCTCCGCTCCCGCCTATGTCAACGGCGCCACGGTGGATGAGGTGGGCGGCGGCATCTGCCAGACCTCCTCCACCCTCTACATGGCCACCCTTTTGTCCAACCTGGAGATCGTCACCCGGGCGGCCCACCGCTACATCCCCTCCTACATCACCCCCGGCATGGACGCCACCGTCTCCTGGGGCGGGCCGGAGTATGAGTTCCGCAACGACACCCAGTACCCCATCCGCATCTCCGCCTCCGTGTCCTCCGGCAAGAACCTGACCGTCACCATCTACGGCACCAAGGTGGACGACACCTATGTGAAGATGACCTACGAGAAGCTGGGCACCATCCCCTACGAGACCATCTACGAGGACGACCCCACGTTGCCCGAGGGCACCGAGAAGGTCAAGCAGACCCCTTACACCGGCTCCAAGTACCGCACCTACCGCAACGTGTACAGCGGCGACGGCAAGCTGATCTCCAGCACCTTTGAGGCCTCCAGCAACTACAAGTCCCGGGACAAGATCATCCTCCGGGGCACCAAGAAGGTGGAGCCGGAAGTGCCCGATCCCGGCACCGAGACCCCCGGCACCGGGACTGAGACCCCCGGCACTGGTACGGAAACGCCGGGCACCGGCACCGAAACCCCGGGCACCAGCACAGAAACGCCCGGCACCGGAACCGGCACCGAGACTCCAGGCACTGGCACGGAAACGCCCGGCACCGGGACTGAGACCTCCGGCGCCGCCTGAGGCCCTTTTTCCCCTCACGCCTGACGGCGGGAAGCATCTGCTTCCCGCCGTTTTGCTATGCAAAAGCATAGCAAAATTGGCCATGTGCCGCTTTCAGCGGCACGGCCATGAAATCAAAGCGCATGGGCCGGGACGGCCCATATGCGCATAAACTTCATGCGCCGCAGCCTTTGCTCGTTTTCGTGGTGTGCTCTTGGCGCATGAAGTTTTATGCCCGTCCACACAGCCTCCCCAGGAAAAGAAATTTATAAATTGTTGATTTTTTCTCCGAAATGCCCCACTATAATAGAGATAAGCAGTGCGTTTTCCTCCCGTCCGCCGCCTTTTCAGGCAGGCCGGGAGGCGTGGACTGCTCTGGTGCGCCCGGTCCTCTTCCGAGGGCGGGCGTCTTTTGGAAAGGAAGGGTCTCATGTGTTCTTGCAAAACCTCTTGGAGGCGGCATCTGCTCCGGGTGGTGCCCCTTCTTGTCATGATCGCCCTGGCTGGGGCGGTCCTTCTGGCCGGTGACCGGCTGGACCCGGAGACACTTGTATCCTATGTGCCCGCCCGGCCCTGGCTGGCGGCGGGCGTACTGGTGGCGCTGTTCGCCCTCAAGAGCCTTTCGGTGGTGTTTCCCACCTGGATCTTGGCGGTGGTCAGCGCCCAGCTCTTTTCCCTGCCCGCCGCCCTGGGGATATGCGCCGCAGGGGTGGCGGTGGAGGTATCTGTGCCCTACTGGATCTCCCGCTTTTCCGGGGCGGGCACCCTGGAACGGCTGGTGGAAAAGCACCCCAAGGTCGATGCCATTCGCTCCTTCCGCCTGGGCGGCGACTTTCTCTTCGCCTTCCTCACCCGCATCGTGGGACTGTTCTCCTGCGATCTCATCTCCATGTACATGGGAGCGGTGAAGCTGCCCTATCTGCCCTATCTGCTGGGGTCTGTGTGCGGCTTTTTCCCCCATGTGGCGGCCTATGCCCTCATGGGCGACGCCATCGCCGACCCCACCTCCCCCCAGTTCCGGCTGGCGGTGGCGGTGTTGGCGGGGCTCATCCTTCTCTCCTCCGGGGCCTGCCTCCTCTTTCAGCACCATCATCCCGACAAGACAGCCCGAGTGTGATTGGAAAATATTCACAAGCCTGTCTAAATTTTACTGTAAAAATTTACTGATTATTCACAGCTTTCGCCTTGACAAACCTACATTTTGTTTTCTATCCTATTCCACAATGATTCATTCCCTGTGGATAAGGAGGAAATATCATCATGCAAGAGGTCAAACCCACTCCAAAACCGCCCAAAAAACCGCTGATCTTCTACTACATCGCGGCCATGGTGGTGGTGATGCTGCTCAACGCCCTGCTGTTCCCCTCCATGCTGGAGCGGCAGGTCACTGAGGTGTCTTACAGCGAGTTCCTGGACATGGTGGACGAGGGAAAGGTGGACCAGGTGGCCCTGGACGAGAGCGAGGGCATGCTGGTCTTTATCTCCGGCGAGGGTCGGGACGCCCAGTACTACAAGACCGGCATCTGGCCTGACGACGGCCAGCGGCTTCTCAATCAGCTCCGCTCTGACCCGGACATTGAGTTCCGCTCGGAGATCCCCACCCAGGCCAATCCCCTTCTCAGCGCCATTATCACCTGGGTGCTGCCCATTTTGTTCTTCCTGGTCATCGGCGAGGTGCTCTCCCGCTGGATGGTGAAGAAGATGGGCGGCAAGATGCCCACCATAGGCAACGCCATGTCCTTCGGCAAGGCCGACGCCAAGATCTATGTGGAGGCCCAGACCGGCAAGACCTTTGCCGACGTGGCCGGCCAGGACGAGGCCAAGGAGTCGCTGATGGAGGTGGTGGACTTCCTCCACGAGCCGGAAAAGTACGCCGCCATCGGCGCACGGTGCCCCAAGGGCGTGCTGCTGGTGGGCCCTCCGGGCACCGGCAAGAC
>CDTY01038770.1_pt1 | contig 23161 bp, 17 predicted proteins | sample 557731 | NCBI WGS metagenome assembly CDTY01 (sample SAMEA3182101, study PRJEB8094) | gut metagenome | biome: human; feature: gut; material: Stool; isolation source: human stool | place: Canada | collected 2013-02-12
GACATATTTTAAAATATCTCAGACATAATTTTTTTTCGCTCCTTGTGTTTTTTTTGTGGCGGAGTGGGGGATTTTATTCGCGAGACTCGTTTTTCACGTCGTTCTTACCCTGTGTTTTCCTTTTCAGTATGTTGCTCAAGGTTTGCAGCGGGGCGGTGCGGCGTATTGTTTCGCGCAGTTCCGTTCCGGCGGCTTTCTCACGCCATACGAATATGTCGTGCTTGTCTTTGGGGCGTATGTAGTCGAACCATGCAAAGTTGCTCAGGAAAAACTGTTCCTGCGGGGCGAGGTTCAGGGGGTAGAGTGTCCCTTCGGCCGGTGCGCTCCATATTTTGTTCATCTTGCGGTTTTTCATGTACATGCGCATCTCGGAGGTCTGCATTCGGTTCAGCCCAATCATTATGCTGTCGCTGTCGTAGGGGTAGTATGCCACGTCGACATTGCCTACCACCTTGCTCCAGTCCATCTGTCCGTCCTTGAAGTAGGCGAACATTTCGCGGCCGGCCACCTGGTTGTAGAACATGCTGTCGAGCTTTTCGGCAAGCAGCGCCTGCCGCTCAACGTGTGCGCTGTCGATTGTTGAGTCGTTCATGTAAACGTATATCACCTCGCCCAGCAGCTGCTGGTTGTTGCTCCATACAATGGGGTTGCCGTACATGGTCATGCGCTTTTCCTGCGAATCGTATTTGAGCGAGTCGCATACGCTTTGCACGTCCACCCTGAAAGCGCGCGCATGGTGGTATCCGTGTATCTGGCGGTAAACGCTGTCGGTATTAATGTTGTAGGTGAATATCTTGAACGTGTCGGCGTGCATGAACAGGGTGTCGGTTCCCGAATAGTCCCTTACCACGGCGCTGTCGGTAGCCATGGCATAGCCTGTCTTTTCGTTGTATATGCAGATGTCGCCGGTGAGTAGGTTTTTGTTTTCCTTGTCGTTGTATATGATGTTCTTGTAGGCCCGCATGTCGCCGTTCTGCTTGTCGTAGAACATGCTGTCGCCCGTCATGGTGCTTGTTCCGTTTATCACAACCGAGCGGTCGTACAGCTCGGCGTAGTCGGTATTCGTGTTGTAGAATCCCCTTTCGGTGTATATCCGGCTTCCGTCGCTGTTGATATTCGACGGTCCTATTATGTGCGTAAGTTTTGTGAGCGTGTTATAGTGCAGCGTGTCGGACGTCAGCACGAATTTTGGGTTTGTCAGCTTTACATTGTAATTGAAGATAGCTTCCCTTGTTTGCGGGGAATACTCGCCCCAGTCTGAAGTAAGCACGTTGTCGTTGTCGTACAGCCGGCCGCCGTCGAAGAAGTAGCCCAAGTCGTAAAGGCGGTCGTAGTTGAGGCTGTCGGTTATCAGTAGCGATTCCCTGTGCTTGAGGTGCACGTTTTTGCGCGCTTGGGCAATTTGTGCGTCGCCGTCGTATTTCAGGTATTCGCTTGTGAGCGACAGCGTGTCGCCTTGTACCATCTTTACGTTGCTGAACGCCTCGAACGAGTTTGTTTCTTTGTAGAAATATGCGCTGTCGCAATACAGCTTGACGTTCCCGTGCAGGAATTCCACGTTACCGTTCAGGATGTTGGCGTTCGGATTGTCGAGCATCTTGTACCTGAGCGTGTCGGCGTGGATGAGGTATATTTTCTCGCCTTTCGGGCGCGGCTTGTTTTTCTTTACGGGTGTGGCTGCTTCCGATATGGCTATTGAAAACAGTAATGAAAAAAAGACCATAAGGCACAGGCCGCATTTTAGCAGCTTGTGCCTTGTGCAAGCAGGTTCTGTTTTCCTTGTTTTCATTTCTTCACCCAGTTCGGATATTTGAAGTCGCAGTCACGCCAGTCGTCCTTGATTCGTATGTAAGTATTCTTTTGCTTGTCGCGAATCCATTTGTCGATTACTTCTTCCTGGCGTTGTTGTTCTACTATTTCCTGCAGGGTCTGGAAGTCTTCCGTTATTGAGGCATAGTGTTCTTCGTTCTTGCTTTTCAGTTTCACTATGGCGCACACTTGCTGCCCCTTGTCGTTTATCATCTCGAACGCCTTGGATACTTCGCCCACCTTCATCGTGTTTACTACCTTTGCCACGTCTTGCGGCAGGTCGCGCAACTCGAACCACGGTGTCATACCGGCGCGCGGGTTGTTGGGCGAAACGCGCCTTCCCATTATGCCCTTGTTGTTGCGTGTGTCTTTGTCGTCCGAAAATATAACGGCGTCGTCGAATGTTACCTTGTTGTCGCGTATGTCGTTGGCAAGAGAATCGAGGTTTTGTATGCTCTTTTCGATTGCAGAGTATTCAATTTTCGGTTTGCGCAGTATGTGGCGCACTCTTATTTTGTCGCCGCGGCGGTCGATGAGCTGTATGATGTGGTAGCCGTATTCGGTTTTCACAATGCGCGACACTTTTTTGGGGTCGGTGAGCGAAAAAGCTACGTTGGCGAACTCTGGAACGAACTCGGCCTTGCCGCTGTAAGGAAGCTCGCCTCCCTGCCTGCGGCTGCCTTCGTCTTCGGAATACATTGTGGCCAGCGTGGAGAAGTCGCTTTCGCCCGATGTTATTCTTTGCGTATAGTCGCGCAGGTCGCTTTCGATGTGTTCTATTTCCTCGCGCGAAACTTCCGGCGTTTGTGTTATGATTTGAACTTCATAGCGTGTGGGAATAAGCGGAAGGCTGTCCTGGGGCACGTCCTTGAAGAAACGCCGCACTTCGGCCGGGGTAACTTTTACCTCTCCCGCTATTTTTTGTTTCACCTGTTCAACGATAAAACGGTCGCGTAGCTGGTTCATCGTCTGTTCGCGAATCTGTGCCAGCGGCTTGCGCATATATTCTTCGAGTTTCTCCTTTGAACCGGCCATTTGTATCATGTAGTTCATGCGGTAGTCCAGCTCGGCAAGCACATCGGCGTCGCTTACTTCGATACTGTCGATTAGCGCCTGGTGTAGAAAGAGCTTTTGTATGGCGAGTTCTTCGGGAATCACGCAGTAGGGATTGCCGTCAAGCTGCATTCCGTTCAGTTCGGCGGCCAGCCTCTGTTCTTCTACTTCGGATTTCAAGATAGGCTCGTCGCCTACGACCCACACTACCTCGTCTATTATGTTGTCTTGTGCAACGGCCGTTGCTGTTAAGAGAACCGCGAGCGTTGCGAGAATATATTTGCGGAGTTTGTTCATTCGTGCTTTTGTTCTTTGGTTGGTTTTGCCCGTGCCTTTTATAGGCTTGCCTGTAAGTGGCTATCAGTGGTTGTTTACGGTTTTTACAACGTCATCGAATACCTCTATCTTGCTTGCGGCACGCAGCTTGTTTAGCCATTCCTTTTCCTTGTAGTCCTGGTAGTCGGACACTACCTGCGCGCGTACGTCGGCCAGTTCTTCGGGACCTTTTTTAAGGATTCGTCCTTGCAGCCCAACGTAAGGGCGTGCCTTGTTTTCGGCTATTTTTATGTCAGGCTTGTCGAATATGTACTTGTCTACAATTTTGTTGTCGCCTTCTTTCCAAATGTTGTAAACGGCCGACGCCTTGAGCTTCTTGCCGTCGGTGTATCTTTTCTTCAATTCGGCATTCCAGTTTTTGTGCTCATATTTCTTGAGCAGTTTTTTCACTTCCTTTATAAGAGATTCGTCGGAGGTATGGATGATAAAGCCTTTGAATCTGGGAATGTCCCACTTGTAATCCTTTTTGTGTTTCTTGAAGTACTTTTCTATTCCGAGGGTATCGGTCTCGGCGGGGTCCCACGCATTGCGCTTCGACACTTCAAAGACGAGCAGTCCGTCGTAGTAGTCGCGTATCAGGTTTTTCATTCCCGGGTCGTCGGCTTCATGCTCTTTCAGTACCTGGTCGAGCACCTGGTCTTTTGTCAGTTTGCCGCCCGATTGGTTAATGCGCTTTTGCACGGCGCTGTTGAACGCCAGTTTTTGCAGGCCTTGTTTGTTTAGTGCCTCGATAAGCTGTTCTTTCCTTTCTTCATAAGGTTCGAGCTTGTTGCGCGATTTCATAAGCACGATATGGTATCCGGCGCGCGTTTGGAAAGGTTCGGACATTTGTCCGGGTTGCAAAGAGTAGCACACTTCTTCCCATTCTTTCAGCGTTGCTCCCGGTCCGAATTCCGGCAGTTCCCCGCCGTTACGTGCCGAGTTGTAGTCCTGCGAATATTTTTTAGCTGTTTCGGCAAAGTCTGCTCCGTTTTTGAGCAGGCCGTAAATCGAGTCGATTTTCGCTTTAGCCTGTTCCTTTTGCCCTTCGGTGGCTTTGGGTTGCACCATTATATATATGTGTGCCACCCGGAGTATGTCCGAGTCGCCCACCTGCGCCTTTATCTTGTTGTAAATGCTGCGGGCCACGGAATCCTCGAATGCCTCGTCGGTGAGGTATTTTCTCAGCAGCCCGTCGCGGTAGCTGTCGTATTCTTTTTTGAAGGCTTCGGCCGTGTCGAGCTTCTGCTTGCGTGCCTCTTGTATTTTCAGGCGGTAGTTGATGTACAGGTCCACGTAGTCGGCCACGCTTGTTCCCGCTGCCTTGTTTTTGTTGTAGGAGTATTCGAATTCCGAGCGGTGCACGTCAGTCCCGTTTATTTTCATTATTACGGGGTCGTCGGTTGTTTGTGCCGGCAGCGCGGCCGGTGCTATGAAAAGGCTTAGGATTAGGAGCAGTCGTTTCATTGTGCTTTTGTTTGTTTTGTTGCGGGACTCTGGTGCCGCCTTACTTTATAGAGGAACTGTAGTTCGGGGCTTCGCTGGTTATCGTGATGTCGTGCGGGTGGCTTTCGAGCACGCCGGCGTTTGTAATGCGGGTGAATTTGGCATTATGCAGCGCCTGGATAGTAGGAGCTCCGCAGTAGCCCATGCCTGCGCGCAGTCCGCCCACCAGCTGGTAGATAACTTCCTGCACTGTGCCTTTGTAGGGCAGGCGGCCCGATATGCCTTCGGGCACGAGTTTGCGCGTGTCGGTTACGTTCGACTGGAAGTAACGGTCTTTCGAACCGTTCTCCATGGCTTCGAGCGAACCCATTCCGCGGTATGCCTTGAACTTACGTCCGTTGAGCAGTATTGTGTCGCCCGGCGATTCTTCTGTTCCGGCCACGAGCGAGCCTACCATTACGCAGTCGCCTCCGGCTGCAAGGGCTTTCACCACGTCGCCCGAGTAGCGCAGTCCGCCGTCGGCTATCATTGGTATGCCGGTTCCCTTGAGTGCGCAGGCCACATCGTAAACGGCCGTAAGCTGCGGTACGCCCACTCCGGCCACAACGCGCGTGGTGCATATAGAGCCCGGGCCTATACCTACCTTTATGGCATCGGCTCCGGCTTCGGCGAGCATTTTTGCGGCCTCGCCCGTTGCCACGTTGCCCACCACGATGTCCGTGTCGGGGAATGCGGCCTTTGCCTGGCGCAACTTGTCGATAACGCCCTTTGAGTGCCCGTGCGCGGTGTCTATTACTATTGCGTCGACGCCGGCGTTGATTAACGCTTCCATGCGGTCGAGCGTGTCGACCGTAACGCCTACACCCGCTGCAACGCGCAGGCGGCCTTTGGCGTCCTTGCAGGCCATGGGTTTGTCCTTGGCCTTGGTTATGTCCTTGTAGGTTATAAGTCCTATAAGGTGGTTGTTATGGTCTATTACGGGAAGTTTCTCAATTTTGTTTTCCTGCAGTATTTGCGCCGCGTCGTCGAGGTTCGTCTTCTGCGTGGTGGTAACGAGGTTTTCGCTTGTCATCACGTCGTCGATTTTCTTGCTCATGTCGCGCTCGAAACGCAGGTCGCGGTTCGTAACGATACCCACAAGGTGGTTCTCCTCGTCAACAACTGGAATGCCGCCAATGTGGAACTCGTGCATGAGGTTCAGCGCGGCGCGCACCGACGAGCCCCGAGCTATCGTTACGGGGTCGTAAATCATGCCGTTTTCGGCGCGCTTCACTATTGCAACCTCGCGCGCCTGCTCCTCAATCGACATGTTCTTGTGTATTACGCCTATACCGCCTTCGCGGGCTATGGCGATAGCCATTTTCGATTCCGTCACCGTGTCCATGGCAGCGGTAACGAAAGGTATTTTAAGTTCAATATTGCGTGAAAAGCGTGTTGAAAGCTGCACGTCGCGCGGCAGAACTTCTGAATAAGCCGGAATGAGGAGGACGTCGTCGAAGGTAAGACCGTCCATAACGATTTTATCTGCAATAAATGAAGCCATAATGTTTTTCTTTTTATTGCGCGCAAAAATACTCAAAAAAAACGACATTCGCGTGCACCCCGGTTCTTTTTAACGTATCGCAACGTGCGTTTTTTTGTCTGCGTTTAACAAATGCCGCCAAGCCCTTTGTTCATGCGGGTTTGCGAGGGAGCGAAAATTAGTGGCTCGGATTTTGAAATCCGAGCCACTAATTTCAAAAAGCAAGCCACTAATTTTTTATTTGCTCCAAACCCCTCCCCGCAACGTGCAAAAACGGCGTTCCGCTTTTTAACACTTGCGGAACGTTGTTTTCTTTGTGGCAGTAAAAGTTTGTAATGGGGATAATGTTTCCCGTTACTTAATGGTCTGCATTCGCGTGTCACCACAGGGCGAGTTTGCCGCCGGGGCCGAGGTCGAGCGTGGCGGAGCCGAACCCTAATGCCTTGAACACGCGGCTCATCGTTGGGAGGGTGATGACGCATTTGCCGCTCTCGAGCTTGGAGATTTGCGACTTCTTTACGCCTATTTTCTCGCCTAATTCCTCTTGCGTGAGGTTCTGTCTGAGCCTTTCGGCCTTTATGGTCTCGCCTATATGGTATGCCTGGAGCTCTTCCTTGAGTTGGGCTTCCATGGCGTCACGCTTTGGAGTACCTATTGGTCCCCATGCTTCGTCAACGAGTACGCTAAGCGGAGTCAATGTCATCTTTTTTTTCATTATTGTTTGTTTTTATCGTCAAAATATTCCTTTCTTATGGCTTCTGCCTTTTTTATTTCTTTTTTCGGCGTTTTCTGTGTCTTTTTCACTATTCCGTGTGTGGCAACGACAAGCGCTTCCAGTTCCGTATCCCAAAAGGCGAAAAAGCGGTAACATGTACCGTTGAACAATGTACGGAATTCCCAGATTTCAGTGTCTTCCAGTTTTTTGAATATATCCTTGTTTATTTCTCCTCCTTCAATTTTAAGGAAATTGTAGGTTATTTTCTGCTGGACTTTTTCGGGTAGGGAAGAGAAAAATTCCCTTGCCATATCCAAGAATTCTATTCTTAGTTTTATCTTGCCCATATATAATTTATGTGTGATGTTGCAAAGTTACGGTAAGGTTTCCATTTAAGCAAACTTTTCAATGCGCTTTTTCTTGTCTGTCGTTTGAGGGTGATTTGCTGTTGTAACTTCGGGCGAAGTGAAAGCATGTATAGCTACCGCGCGGCCACGGTGCAGGAGTGTGCGCTTTTTGTCTGCGTTTAACATATTGCGCTTCGGCCTTTGTTCATGCGGGTTTGGGAGGGGGCGAAAATATGTCTGACATATTTTGAAATAGGTCAGACATATTTTAAAATACAAGGCACATATTTTTTATTTGCTCCAAACCCTGTGCCGCAACGTGCAAAAACGACGTTCCGCTTTTTAACACTTGCAGCGCGTTGTTTTACCCGCTTCGGCAGTAGGGCGTCGTGCCTGCCATGTAGTATGACACAACGCGGGCAGTGCACTGCCTTATGGCCGCCGCCGGGCGGGCGTTAAATAAAAATAAGCCATATAATTGTGCTTAAATGAAATGAAAAAGCTAATTTTGCACACCGTTTATGAAACAGTGCCGCCCGACGGTACGGTATCACGAATACATAATAAAAACAAACATAAAACTAACAGATGGACATCAAATTAGAAAACGTCGACAAGGTAAGCGCGCTGCTTACCGTAAACGTTAAGGCCGACGACTATAATGAGAGCCTGGAAAAATCGCTCAAAGACTATCGCCGCAAAGCCCAGATGAAAGGCTTCCGCCCGGGTTGTGTGCCGATGAACATAGTAAAGAAACTCTATGGCCCGGCAGCAAAAGCAGAGGAAATATCAAAAACCGTAAGCAAAGGTATTGAAGATTACCTGAAAGAAAACAAGATAGGCATTCTCGGCCATATCCTCGAGAACAAAGACCAGAAACCGCAGGATTACGAGAAGGGCGACGAGTTCGAGTTCCTTTTCGACATTGCGCTCGCACCTAAATTCGAGATAGCGCTCACGGCCGACGACAAACTGCCTTACTATGACATACAGATAACCGACGAGTTCGTTGACGAGCGTGTAAAGGAATACGCCCTCTCACGCGGAAAATTCGAACAGGCCGACAGCTACGAAAAAGGCGACTACATGAAAGGCGACCTCGTGGAACTCAATCCCGCCGAAGGCGAAGAAGCGCTGAAGGTGGAAGAAGTGCTCATCTCGCCCGAATACCTCAAGGACGATGCCCAGAAAGCACTGTTCGACAACGCAAAGAAAGGCGACGTGATAACCGTTACGCCCTCGAAAATGTATGACGGCGACGCACAAGTGGCTGCCATGCTGAAGATAAAGACCGAAGAAGTTGCCAAGCACGCAGGCGAGTTTACCTACACAATAAACGAGATAAACCACCGCGTACCGGCCGAGCTGAACCAGGAACTGTTCGATAGCGTACTGGGCAAAGACCAGGCTAAGGACGAGAAAGAGTTCCGCGAGGGAATACGCAAGAACTTCGAGGCGTCGAACGTAACGAACAGCAACTACAAGTTCCTGATGGACCTCCAGGACTACGCAATGGAGAAGGCAGGCGAGATAGAGTTTTCGGAACCTTTGCTCAAACGCCTCATGAAAGAGAACAATCCCGACAGGGACGACAAGTTCATCGACGAGAACTATCCCGCAGCAATACGCCAGCTCAAATGGCAGGAAATAAAGAACCAGCTTGCAGTAAAGGCCGGCATAAAAGTGGAGAACAATGATATAAAAGAGGCCGCACGCCGCACAACGCGCGAACAGTTCGCACAATACGGCATGAACCTGCCCGAGGACGTTGTTGAGAAATATGCCGAGGAAACGCTGAAGAAAGGCGACCAGATAGAGCGCCTTATCGACGACGTTATCGACAACAAGCTGATTGACTCTTACAAAGGCATAATGACGCTCGAACACAAGAGCGTAACGCTCGACGAGTTCAACAAGCTGCTCGACAAGAAGTAAGAAGCACGCCGCCTGCACCGTTGCAGGCCCGCAAATAAAACACTCCGGCTTCCCGTAACGGCCTGGCATGGCTTAGGCGGGAAACGCCCGGAAAATATTACAAACAATGCCCGACATGGAACGATATGTCGGGCATTGCTTTTTACCCGCCTGCCACAAATACGGAAAGAATACCTACAGACACCGGCTGCACGGAAATGAAAAACGACATGCCCGCCGGGCGCAGAATACGTGAGTCTGAAAATGTCCGCATTTTTCAGGCTGTTTTCAAACGGGTTTTCAGTTGGCGGAAAATATGTCTGAGATATTTTAAAATAGGTCAGACATATTTTGAAATATGTGCCTTGTATTTTTTCTTTGCTCCCATGTGGGGTGAACGCGCTGAAAACCAGTTTTCATTTTTCCCGGCCTGAAACCACCCTTTTACGTGCTCGGTTTTCCACCGTTCCTGCTTGCTGTAACTTTGTCGGAATGTCATATTGCGATAGGCAGCCTCTCCGGCCCGGGACGCCTTATCCGCACCATTGTACTTTACCGTCCGTTAAGCTCCGTGCAGAGCGTGCCTTGCAACCGGAATTTGCAAATAGCCATGTAGGAATAACCATACACAGTAAAAAAAGCCCATAAAAATTTTGCATATTTGGAGATTTACATAACTTTGCTTTTAGTGGTGATTAGGCCTTAATACCTGCAATACGGACTTGCGGCACTATATTTGCAGCCTTCGCACAACGGCATAAACGCAACCGCACACATTATTATATATAAAGGATATTTTTGAGATGAACGAATTCAGAAAATACGCAACCAAGCATCTTGGGATAAACAGCATTGTTCTCGACGACGTGATAAACGCCCAAAACCAGTACCTCAACCCATATATATTGGAAGAACGCCAGTTGAACGTTACGCAAATGGACGTGTTCTCGCGGCTTATGATGGACAGGATAATATTCCTCGGCACACAAATAGACGACTATACGGCCAACACGCTGCAGGCACAACTGCTGTACCTCGACTCGTGCGACCCCGGCAAAGACATATCCATTTACATAAACTCGCCGGGCGGCTCGGTGTATGCCGGGCTGGGCATTTACGACACAATGCAGTTCATAGGCTGCGACGTGGCCACGATATGCACGGGCATGGCGGCCTCGATGGCGGCAGTGCTGCTCGTTTCGGGAACCGAAGGCAAACGCTCGGCGCTCAAACACAGCCGCGTGATGATACACCAGCCCATGGGCGGAGCACAGGGACAGGCCTCCGACATAGAAATAACCGCAAGGGAAATACAGAAACTAAAGAAAGAACTCTATACCATCATAGCCGACCACTCGCATACCCCGTTCGACAAGGTATGGGCCGACTCCGACCGCGACTACTGGATGACTTCGCAGGAAGCGCTGGAATACGGGATGATTGACAAAGTGCTCGAACGTAAGAAAAATGACAACAAATAAAAAAGAAAACCATTGCTCGTTCTGCGGAAGAAGCGAACACGAAGTACGCCTCCTGCTCTCGGGCATAAACGGGTTTATATGCAACGACTGCCTGACCGAAGGCGCACGCGTGTGCAAGGAAGCGCTGCATGAAGCCGAATACGCTAACGCGGCCGCGCAGGAAACGGAACTGCCGCCCGCCCCAAAGCCAAAAGAAATAAAGGAATACCTCGACCAGTACGTAATAGGCCAGGACGAAGCCAAACGTTTCCTTTCCGTAGCCGTTTACAACCACTACAAGCGACTGACACAAAAAACAGAAGACGACTCGGTTGAAATAGAAAAGTCGAACATACTAATGCTCGGGCCTACGGGAACAGGCAAAACACTGCTGGCAAGAACCATTTCGCGCCTGCTCGACGTGCCGTTCACCATAGTGGACGCAACAGTATTTACCGAAGCCGGATATGTGGGCGAAGACGTGGAGAGCATACTGTCTCGCCTGCTGCAAGTGGCCGACTACGACGTACGGCGCGCAGAACGGGGGATAGTGTTCATTGACGAAATCGACAAGGTGGCGCGCAAGAGCGACAACCCCTCTATCACCAGGGACGTGAGCGGTGAAGGCGTGCAGCAAAGCATGTTGAAACTGCTGGAAGGAACAATAGTGAACGTGCCGCCCGAAGGCGGGCGCAAACATCCCGACCAGAAATACATACAGGTTGACACAAAGAACATATTGTTTATTTGCGGAGGCGCGTTCGACGGAATAGAGAAAAAAATAGCGCAAAGGCTGAACACTCACGTGGTAGGTTACGACTCCGTGCAAAACCAAATGAAGATAGACAAGGAAAACCTTATGAAATACGTAACGCCCCAGGATATAAAATCCTTCGGACTGATACCCGAAATAGTTGGGCGGTTGCCGGTAATAACATACCTCAACCCGTTGGACAAGGACACCTTGCGGCGAATATTGACAGAGCCGAAAAACTCGATAATAAAACAGTACACCAAGCTGTTCAAAATGGACGGCGTGGAACTGAAATTCGACGACGACGCGCTCGACTATATCGTAAAGAAAACAATCGAGTACAAACTCGGGGCACGCGGCCTGCGCTCGATAGTAGAGACAATTATGAATGACGCGATGTTCGAAATTCCCTCGAAAAAGATAAAACGCTACACCGTAAAGCTCGAGTACGCAAAAGAACAAATGGCCAAATCGCAGAATCTGAATCCACAGGCTATAAAACTTGCCAGTTAAACGATTGTAAAACGCCGGAAGCGTAATGAAAGCCGTGCCGGCCTTAGGATTTTCAAAAAGAGGCAAACATCGGGTTACACTACATGCACTGAACAATATATTAACCTATAAAATACAGACCTCATGAAAAAGTATTTGCTTACCGCATTAATAGCATGCATATCATATCTTGCCAGCGCACAGCGTACCCAACACGCATTAGGCTTTCACATAGGCGGCTCGACAATCGACCTGGAATACCAGTACCACATGAGCGAAAAGAACTTCCTTGACTTCACAGTGGGTGTGTTCAACCTCGACGACGGCTTCCTCGCACAGGGAATATACAACTGGAACATACAGCAATGGAGTGATTGGACTCCCGACTTCGCTACATGGAAACTCTGGGGCGGCGTGGGAGCCGGAGTAGGCTTCGTCGACCACAAGCACCACGACAACAGCCTGATGTTAGGCCCTGTGGGAACAATAGGATTCGGCTTCACACTGAAAGCCGCGCCACTGACTTTCGGACTCGACTACCGGCCCATGGTGGCAATAGCCCTGGGACACGACTCCGGCCTTGTTGACCACGGGTTCTTCAATATCGGCGTAACCATGACTTATCGCTTTTAAAACAGTTAAACAATAAACAAAAACACATCGGAAGCGGCAGAATCTTTGCCGCTGCTTTAAACAGCTCACCGCAACACTTGCTAACAAGATATTTACCGCATTTTATGCCTGTAAAATGTTTTTCATAAAACCTTGCAGATACTCGTAAAAAACAGGCCTGCGAATGCCGCAAATCAAAATATTTAATTATTTTTGTTTGACGACGAAAAGAAAAACACACGATATGGCGAAAGAGATTAACTTGACTGAACAGTTGAAACACTATTTCGGTTTCGACAAATTCAAAGGTGACCAAGAAGACATAATCCGCAATGTGCTCGCCGGTAAAGACACCTTTGTGCTCATGCCAACCGGCGGAGGAAAATCTCTCTGTTACCAGCTTCCCTCGTTGCTGATGAAGGGAACGGCAATCGTCATATCCCCTTTGATTGCATTGATGAAAAACCAGGTAGACGCCATGCGCAACATAAGCGAACAGGAAGGCATAGCCCATTTCATCAATTCAATGTTAAGCAAGGTGGCCATCGAGCAAGTAAAAGAAGACATCGTATCCGGAAAAACCAAACTCCTGTACGTAGCTCCCGAATCGCTCACAAAAGAAGAAAACATCGAGTTCCTGCGTTCCGTCAACATCTCATTCTATGCCATAGACGAAGCGCACTGTATTTCGGAGTGGGGGCACGACTTCAGACCGGAATACCGCCATATACGTTCCATAATCGACGAAATAGGGCGCGCGCCCATTATAGCGCTTACGGCTACTGCCACCGACAAAGTGCGAAGCGACATAAAACGTAACCTGGGAATAACCGACGCAAAGGACTTTAAAAGTTCCTTCAACCGCCCCAACCTCTATTACGAAGTAAAAGCCAAAAGCAAGGACAGCGAAAAGGAAATAATAAAATTCATAAAGCAAAACTCAGGGAAAAGCGGAATAATCTACTGCCTCTCGCGCAAAAAAGTAGAAGAGCTTGCCGAAGTGCTGCGAGCAAACGACATACCCGCCGAAGCCTACCACGCAGGAATGGACGCCTCGGCGCGCTCGAAAACGCAGGACAACTTCATAATGGAGAAAATCGACGTCATCGTCGCAACGATAGCTTTCGGAATGGGTATAGACAAGCCGGACGTAAGATTCGTGATACACTACGACATTCCCAAAAGCCTCGAAGGTTATTACCAGGAAACAGGGCGTGCCGGGCGTGACGGACGCGAAGGAAAATGTATCGCTTTCTATTCCCAAAAAGACATACGCAAGCTGGAAAAACTAATGGAAGGCAAACCCATTGCCGAACAGGATATCGGCCGCCAGCTCCTGCGCGAGACGACAGCCTACGCCGAAAGTTCCGTGTGCCGGCGTAAATTGCTGCTGCACTATTTCGGCGAAAAGTACGACAAGGAAAACTGCGGCAACTGCGACAACTGCCTACACCCCAAAACAAAAATCGAAGCCGAAGAACACCTGCTCAACGTATTGTCGGCAATACAGGCTACAAAAGAAAACTTCCGCGAAAACTACATAAAAGACATTTTGCTGGGTAACGAGACCGACGAAATTCTCGCACACCACCACGACGCACTCGAAATTTTCGGAGCAGAGGAAGACGAGGACGAGCACCTGCTCAACGCCGTCATAAACCAGGCCGTGCTGGCCGAATACATCATCAAGAACGTTGAAGACTACGGAGTGCTCAAGCTAACAGACAAAGCATATAAATTCATCAAAAAACCAACATCCTTTATGATAACTAAAGACAACGAGTTTAATGAAGAAGAAGACGTTGCTCTCCAGGAAGGGGGCGCCAACGCGGTAGACCCTACTCTCTACCAAATGCTGCGCGACCTGCGTAAACACCTTTCAAAGGAGCTCGACGTCCCCCCATACGTTATTTTCCAGGACGCTTCGTTAGAAGCCATGGCAACGATATACCCCGAAACCATCGAGGAGCTGCAGAACATCCCGGGCGTCGGAGCCGGAAAGGCCAAACGCTACGGCAAGGAGTTCTGCGAACTAATCAAACGCCACTGCGAGGAAAACGAGATAGAACGCCCCGAAGACATGCGGGTGCGCATGGTGGCAAACAAGTCGAAACTTAAGATAGCGATAATACACGCCATCGACCGCAAGGTCGACCTCAACGACATCGCCATGGCAAACGGCATTGAGTTCAACGAGCTGCTCGACGAAATGGAAGCAATCGTATTCTCGGGCACAAGAATTAACATCGACTATTTCCTGTACGACAACATGGACGACGACCGTATCGACGAGGTTTATTCCTATTTCAAGAGTTCGGAAACCGACTCAATCGCTGCTGCTGTCGAAGCGCTCGACGACGACTTCTCCGAAGAAGAGATACGTCTCGTCAGGATAAAGTTCATCTCCGAAATGGCAAACTGACAAACACACCATTTTCGGCGCGCGGCAGGAAAAGCCGAAGACGCAGCAAAGAACGACAAAAATTCGGGCAGATACCCTTACGGTAGCTGCCCGAATTTTTTATTTTAGCCCGCAACGTTCCCGCCCACACATTATATAATATATGGCAGGTGCCGTTGCCGGCCGACCGTTTCCCTGTAGAATTTCGCACGCCCGCAGCCGCTTTCCCGCACAGGAAGCATAAAAAAGCACATATCCGTAACATTATTAATTACGTCCGACATATTTCAAAGTTATGTCGGACGTATCTTTTATAGCAGCGGGAGTTTACCGGGAGAAACGACACTCTCATTAATTCATTTAAAAAATCAAATCATGGCAACTTTAAGAATCAAGTTCCGCCCCTCGACGGTGGCAGGCCGTCCGGGCAGTATAATTTACCGCATAACCTGCCGCAATGTCACGCGCTACGTCGTAAGCGGCTGCAAGATATATCCCGAAGAATGGGACGCCGCACAGTCCGAAGCAATGCCCGTTCACGCCGCGCGCACGGGCACGATAATGCTCATAAACCAAAAACTCCGCAACGACGCCGCCCGTATTGCCAACATTATCGACTCCATGAGCGACAATCCCGCCCTCCTCACGGCCGACGGCATAGTGGCGCGCTTCAGGGAGCCGGAAGCGCCGCCCATGTTCCTCGATTTCATGAAAGGAGTAATCCGCCAGCTTCGTGAGCAGGACAAGGTGCGTTGCGTTGAAACCTACACCTCTACGCTCAACAGTTTCACCGCCTTCCGCAACGGCTGCGACATACCCATAAGCGAAATCGACGCCATGCTCCTGGCGGAATACGAAACCTACCTCAAGGCGCGCAACGTGACGATGAACACCGTATCGTTCTACAACCGCATACTGCGCGCCGTCTACAACCGCGCGGCCGACAAGGAGCTTACCCCGCAGCGCAACCCCTTCCGCCACGTTTATACCGGAGTGGGAAAAACCGTAAAGCGGGCCATACCGCTGGGCTACATCAGGAAAATCAAGAACGAGGACCTGGCGCTCAAGCCGTCAATGGATTTTGCGCGCGACATGTTCATGTTCTCCTTCTACACGCGCGGCATGGCGTTCGTCGACATGGCTTACCTCAGGAAAAAAGACCTCCGCGGGGGAGTGCTCACCTACCGCCGGCGCAAAACCGGCCAGCGGCTGCACGTAAAATGGGAAAAGTGCATGCAGGAGATAATCGACAAATATCCCGCTTCGCCCACCGGCTACCTCCTGCCCATAATCACCCGCAGCGGCAGGGAACGGACGCAGTACCGCAACGCCCTGCACCTTGTCAACAGCCTGCTCAAGAAGATTGCGCTGCTCGTTGGCCTGCACACCAACCTCACCATGTACGTCACGCGCCACTCATGGGCCAGCATAGCGCGCAGCCAGCACATACCCCTGTCGGTAATAAGCGAAGGCATGGGGCATGACTCCGAAGCCACCACGCAGATTTACCTTGCCTCGCTCGACCGTTCGGCCGTAGACAAGGCAAACCGCTCGATACTCAAAAAACTCTGATTTCCCGTCCGGGCAAGACGCAAATTCCCGCTGCCTCGTTTGTCGTTATTCCTACGCTGCGTTTTGCCCCGGTTTTCAGGTGCCCGAAAATATGTCTGAGATATTTTAAAATATGTCAGACATATTTTGAATTATGTGCCTTGTATTTTTTATTTGCTCCCATGTGGGGTTTACAAGCTGAAAACCAGCTTTCAATTTCCTGCACAAAAACGCGCACATTTTTCATGCCGCGTTCCGCGTCGGCGTATGTCGGTTTTCAAAACAGGATAAGAGGAAAAAAATTCAGGAAAATTTTCCCTCTCTTACCAAGAGATATGCAACTCTCTTACCAAGAGACAGATAGTTAAGTGCAAAAATACGTTACGAGCGAATAACGACCAAATTTTTATTGCTCTTTTTTTCACAAAATGAGTTATTATTTCAAGTTTGTTTAACTATTGAAAACACTGCAAGCCCCGTCAGCAGGGACTTTCTGACACCTTGTAGCTCTCTTGGTAAGAGAGCGATTAAAAAAAATCAAAAATGCGAGCGAAAGTTTTCTTAGTATCCGCCCTGCTGGTGCTCGGTTGCTCCCACATGGCAGCACAGGAAAATTCTAAAGAGTTTTCTGTTGGCTTCCGCGTTGGAAACGCCGTTTTGAACTCCAACCTCACCGGCAATTCCGAAAGCCTTGCGGAAATAATTTCTTTTCTTGAAGACATCAGGAACGATTCCACCCTCGAGCTGGAAAGTATAACATTCTGCGGTTCGGCCTCGCCCGAAGGCTCAATGGCCATAAACCGCAAGCTGTCGCAACAGCGCAGCCGCGCCCTCGAGGAATATGTGCGCAAACACGTCACCCTGCCCGACAATATCGTAAAACGCACCGACGACATCACCGCCTGGGACTACCTGGCGCAGCTCGTAGAGCAGTCCGACATGCCCCACAAGCAGGAAGCCGTAGACGTAATGCGCAACGTGCCCGAATATACCTACGACAACCGTGGACGCCTTGTCGACAGCCGCAAGAAACACCTCATGGAGCTACAGTACGGCCGCACATGGCATTACATGCTCCGCAATTTCTTCCCCTCGGTGCGCAACGCCAGCATAGTGCTCGTAACCGTGAAGAAAAAACAGGAAACACCCCCGCCCGCACCGGTCGAGACACCCGCTCCGGCTCCGGCCGTAGAACCCGAGCAGGCGGTAACGCCCGCGCCGGCTCCCGCACCGCAGCCCGAGGAGAAAAAGCCGTTTTACATGGCCCTGAAAACCAACATGCTCTACGACGTGCTCGCAGTGCCTAACATCGGCATAGAGTTCTACCTCGGCAACAACTGGACCATAGGCGGCAACGTGATGTACGGCTGGTGGAACTCGCGCAGCGACAAACGCTACTGGCGCATTTACGGCGGCGACATCGCAGTGCGCAAATGGTTCGGCCGGAAAACCGAAGAAAAACCCCTTACCGGGCATCACCTCGGCCTGTACGGACAGATTTTCACCTACGACTTCGAGTGGGGAGGCAAAGGATACATGGGCGGCAAGCCCGGCGAAACCCTCTGGGAAAGCCCCAACTACGCATTCGGCGTGGAATACGGATACTCGCTGCCCATTGCGCGCCGCCTTAACATCGACTTCACCCTCGGCGTGGGATACTGGGGCGGAAAATACTACACCTACAACCCGCGCGACGGCCACTTCGTTTGGCAGTCCACACGCAACCGCCACTGGTTCGGGCCTACAAAGGCCGAAATATCGCTCGTCTGGCTGCTCGGCCGCGGAAACAGCAACAACACGAAAGGAGGCATGAAATGAAACGCAACGCAATGAAATACATTCTCCTGCCGGCCATGCTGCTGGCCGCATATTCCTGCGAACACAAGGAACTATGCTTCGACCACGACGAACACGCGCCCAAAACCGAAATACTCGTCAAGGCCACATACCAACAGGAGTGGGAAGTGCCCGCACAGGGCGGCACCGACTGGGAAAACTACCCGTCGTTTGCCCAACGCTTCGGCTTTGAATACGACTCCCTGCGCCCCGCCGTGCCCGAAGGCCTGCGCGTGCAGGTGTATAACGACGACGGCACAAACAACGTGGTAAACCTCGAGCCCGAAGGCGGCACCGTGCAAATGCGCCCCGGCGAACACTCGCTGCTCTTCTATAACAACGACACCGAATACATCGTGTTCGACGACATGAACTCATACGCTTCGGCACGTGCAACCACGCGCGCCGTAACACGCTCCACTTATCTCGGCAGCCAGTACATGGACAATGCGGCCGACAACACCGTCAACCAGCCCGACATGCTCTACGGCAACTACATGGAAAGCTACACCGCCGTGCGCCAACCCGAAACGGCCGAACTGCCCGTAACAATGCACCCGCTGGTGTTCACCTACGTGGTGCGCTACGAGTTCAGCCACGGACTTGAATACGTGGCGCTGGCACGCGGGGCACTTGCAGGCATGGCCGAATCGGTAATGCTCAACACCGGGCGCACGTCGGCCGAAGCCGCCACCATACTCTTCGACTGCACCCTGCAACCCTACGGCGCGCAGGCCTGCGTGCGCTCTTTCGGAGTGCCCGACTATCCCAACGCCCTCTACAAGACGCGCGCCGCCACACGCACCTACGCCCTCAACCTCGAGGTAAGGCTCAATAACGGGCAGATGAAAACGTTCGACTTCGACGTAACCGACCAGGTGGCCGCACAGCCCGAAGGCGGAGTGATAGTAGTTAAGGACATCGAAATCACCGACGAGGAAGGCCAGGCCGGCGGCTCCGGCTTCGACGTCACCGTAGACGGGTGGGGCGAATTCGAGGACATCGAGCTGCCCCTGCGCTAATCCGCAAAGCCGCATGGGCAAAAGGGAAAAACAACACGGCACGTAAAAGAAATTATGTCCGACATATTTTAAAATATCTCAGACATATTTCGAAATAGGTCAGACATATTTTTTCCGGCCTCCCGAACCCCTCGAAAAAATGCGGACAAAAACGGAAAACTCCCCCAGGCAAACCAAAACAGAACCTTGATTCATTCATTTATATTATTAATAATTATGTCTAACTAAAAATTCACTGACATGAAAAAAGTATTTTTAATGGCAGTTGCAGCCGTTGCCATGCTGGCAAGCTGCAGCAATGACGAAACCACCGGCAAGGCCGTGAAAGGCAACGCCATCCAGTTCGACGGCTTCGTAAACAAGAGCGTCAAAGGCGTTGATGACGACATTACGAACGACAATCTCAACAACTTCCAGGTATGGGGCTTGATGAGCAAGGGCGAACAGACCGGTAAACCGTTTGACGGAACAACCGTTACCAAAAGCGGTTCCGACTGGACTTACACTACTCCCGTTTATTGGGAAAACGGATACAACTACAGCTTCGTAGCCATTGCTCCTGCCGGATTCGGCACTTTCAACGCGCCCAGCACTGTAGGCGAGCACGGTTCTATCGACTTTGAGAACGGCGAAGGTACTACCGACCTTATCTACGCCATCGACGGCACTTATGCAACCAACGCCGTTAGTACTACAACTGTTTGCCCTGGTCCTATCGGCTTCACTTTCAACCACCTGCTTTCGCGCGTTATGTTTGAGTTCAAAAACGCAATGGACGACAATTCTACAATCAACGTAACCGGCGTTACTATCACCAACGCAAACACCAAGGCTACCGCTACTCTCGGCGCGACAGCTACCTGGGCATTGGCAGATGACAATGCAACAGCAGCACTCAACTTCGGCGACGTGCTCCTCGACGCAGAGGCTACCGACTATGCACCCGGCGCAGCCAAGGCTACCGACCACAAGTACATGATTCCCGCAACAAGCGCAGACCAGAAGTACGTTGTTACTTTCGTCGTTACACGTCACCACAGCGGCGTAACCGACCAGTACAACCACGAGGTTGAGATTCCCGCTGTTACCATGGAGCAGGGCAAGAGCTACAAGTTCACGGCTGAACTTAACGCACAGAACATAACCGGCGGCGACCCCGACGATCCTGATAATCCTCAGCTTTGCCCGATTCAGTTCACCGCTACTGTTAGCGACTGGGACGGCTTCAACGAAACCGAACTCGTATTGCCGAGCGCAGGCAGCCAGGAGCCTTAAAACAGGCACAACAATCCCGTTCAACTCGTTTCATGATATATAATGATTTAATAGGTTGAACGCTCTTTGCGCGGAGCGATGTGTAGGCCGCCCGCGTAAGGACAAATACAGGGTGCAAGGGGTTGAATGTTCCCCTTCCACCCACAAATAGCCGGGAACAAAGACGCTTCACGGCATAACGATACAAAAACAAAAGATATGAAAGCAAAAAAGTACCTATACCAAACGGCAGGAAAGGCGGCCGCACTCGCCGCATGCCTGCTGCTGTTTTCGTGCTCCGGCGATGACTTGGCCGACTACGGCAGCGCCAACGGCGGAAAGCACAGCGACAACATCTGCTTCAGCATATCCGCAGCCGACAAGGCCATGGCAAAAGGCGCGTCCCTTGCCGACTCCTCCAAGGCTGCCGGCGAATACACCGCCGCGCGCTTCGTAATGCGTTCGCCCGACACCGACGACACCCTGTGCGTGCAAACCGTTATTTCCGACGGCATAAACGTCACTTCGTTCGAGGGCGGGACGGCAGCAACGCGCGGAGTGCCCGTAACGTCGCTCGAGACATACGACTCGTTCCACGTGCAGGCGCACTGCACCGACAACGGTGCTCCCGTGTCGCAGTTCTACATGGACGACAACGCCACTAAGTCCGACGGCACCGTATGGAGCACGTCGCAGGTACGCTACTGGCCGGGCGAGAACCGCACCCTGCAGTTCTTTGCCTGGGCACCGGCCGACGCGGCTTTCACCGCCACACCCGGAAGCCCCGAGAGCACAACGTTCGAATACGAAGTGCCCGCCCTTGCCGCCGACCAAAAGGACATCGTAGTGGCAACCACCGACCCATACGTCGGAAACTACGAGCAGCAAGTGCCACTTACGTTCAAACACATCCTTACAGCCGTTAAGTTCGAGACAGGCAGCCAAATGCAACCCGGAACAATAAAGAGTGTCGCCTTGAAAGGCGTTAAAAAGAGCGGCACATACACGGCGTTCCCCACCGGCAACACCGGCGAAGGCACATGGACGCTCAATGACGCCACAGCCGACTACACGCAAGAGTTAAATAAAACCACAACCGGCACAGAAACCAACGGAACTCCCGTAACTGCCGAAGAAGGTACGTTCATGATGTTGCCGCAAACGCTGCCCGACGGCGCAGAAGTGGAAGTAGTGTTCCAGGACGGGACATCCGGCCAGGAACGAACCATGTCCGCCTCTATAGCCGGCACACAGTGGCCGCAGGGTAAGACTGTTACCTATACACTATCCATAACGCCGACATACGAGCTGGAATTTATCTCCGAGCCCGAGCTGCAAGACGCACATTACATCATCTATCCCATACATATAAAGGCCAACGACGTGCCAGGCGGCTGGACAATAACATCTTCCGACCCGGATAACGTTACCTTGCGCACCGACCTCACCATTCTTACCCGCCGCGGCTTCTGGATTGAAGAGGATAAAGGCACCGCTTCCGTCAGCAGCACCGCACAAGGTGACGACATAACAATCTATGCGTTCCTTACCGAAAACGCCGGCGAGGAAAACCGCACGGTAACGCTCGAAATGCGCCCCACCAACCTGCCCGACGCTGCCCCGCAAACATTCACGATAGAACAGCTCTGCCCGAGCTGGAACGGCAACCTCGGCTGCGAACGTATCGAAGAATACGACGAAGGCTTTACCGGCTATCCCTGGGGATTCAAGTGGGATAAAGACCTAATAATTTACTATGATTTTGGGTGGCTGTTTGATAATTTAGGATATAAAGCAATAACATTTTTCTATTTGACTTTTTTCCAAAACAATCCATGGGTCTCTCAAGATATTGGCATTTTCCATTATGGTGTACGGTTTAACTTTGGTCAAATGGGAGCTCCCAATGTAGCCTTAGACGCTAATAACGGCAGAGAAAACACTTTGGATTTGTACAATTACAATGGATTAAACGAAGCATCATCCATGATGGAAATGTTTGAGGAATGGGGAATAACACCTGATACGGAGTTGCCCAGCAATCCAACAATATTTGCCGCACGTACTTGTGCTTTGAAAAATAAATTCAATAAAGAAGTTACTACCTATGAAGGAGAAACTGTTGAACGTGCGGTTCTTTATCCTGAAAATCTAAAGTGGTATCTTCCTGCTCAAAATCAAGCTCCGCAGATGAAAGACGCAAATTATCCCTTAAGCGGGGAATATTGGACTTCCACAGGAATCAGTGATAATCTAAATGCGTATAAATACACCGTGGGAGGCTCTACTTCGGCTGTAGACCGTAATACTTCTCTTCATGTTCGCGCAGTGCGAAGTAAATAAAAGGAATTCATATATTTTGAGTGCACCATACTCAAACGACGTCCCGCCCGCTTCTGTTTAAATGGAAGCGGGCGGGATTGTTTTCAGCCTTTTGTGCCTGTGTTTTTGTTTTCCCTGTTCCTGTTCCGCAGGGCGGCAGGTGTACAGCAAACAACTTATCACAAGTGTTAAAAATCGGAACGTCGTTTTTGCACGTTGCGGAGAGGGGTTTGGAGCAAATAAAAAATATGTGCCTTGTATTTTAAAATAGGTCCGACTAATTTTAAAATATCTCAGACCTATTTTCGCCCCCTCCCAAACCCGCATGAACAAAGG
>CDTY01043155.1_pt1 | contig 23149 bp, 16 predicted proteins | sample 557731 | NCBI WGS metagenome assembly CDTY01 (sample SAMEA3182101, study PRJEB8094) | gut metagenome | biome: human; feature: gut; material: Stool; isolation source: human stool | place: Canada | collected 2013-02-12
TACCGCAGTGATAGAGCTTATGTGTAACAGCCAACGCATTCAGGCTTGCCTCTATATCGCGCAGACTATTCTTATCAGCATATTGAGCCAGGCACATAACCAGCAACTGGTCATAACAGGTGAGGTTTCTCACCCTGTAATTGCCTCTGTACTTGGCAACAATATCATTGAATTCCCTACGAGGTATGAACTGCATAATCTGTGCGAATACGATCTTTCCGAAATTCATGTAACACGCTTCTTTGATAAAGACTGCAAAGTTAGTCAATTCAAATCGTGTACATGAAATATCGAGTCTAAATCATTCTATTTTAATAACTTATATTTAAATCGTCTCGTTTTAACGGGACACTAGTGTTTCATTTTGTTTAAAGGTGTTTAAAGGGGACAACCATCGAGGTGCTACGGCACTTCGGTGGTTTGTTTTTTTTATACCCGGTGTAATACTTTCGGCGGATAGCGTGTCACATTGGTAGCATTTTAACTGTTTACAAGTGTAAAAGAGACGCTTAATCTCTAAAACAATGTTATAAAACACACACTTCTTTCCCCTCCTGTTTGCGCACACGGAAAAAAGTATTACCTTTGCAATGCAGTTGGGAAATTGCTCTTATAAAAGAATAAAAAGATAAAGTTTTCAGTATAGGTAATTAGTTAAGAGGTAAAAAGATTGAATTAATTCATAGGTAAAAGTTTTAGATTAAAGTAGGTAATTAGAAAAAGGTAAAAGTTAAACATTAAGTGTTATTTAATAGGTAATTGAAGTTTGTTTTTTAGAGGTAAAAAGAAAGATTGATTTTCAGGTAACAAAATTGATGCAAGTAAAAAAGAAAAGCCTTTGGGCTTTTCTTACACGAGGCGAGGGGTTCGAAAGAGCTTGCTCGTTTTTTTTATTTCTGTATTTTATGCTCACTTTTTGTATATTCTGTCCAAACTCTTCCCGTTTTTTGTATCTTTGTAACGAATGTCCTGCAGGCAGGCTTTCCGGAACATAGAACAACAGGTTTAAATTGCATGGATTTTGGAACACTTGTTATATACTCTTGATTGGTTGCTATACATTTTATTCGCGATAAATGTGGCATATCTGCTGGTGTGCAGTCTGGCATCGCTGTGCCGTTACAAACCGTTCGTTACCGCACCGGCCCGGACAAGCAAGCGTTTTGCCGTGTTCATTGCCGCTTATCGCGAAGATGCGGTTATATTGCCTACCGTGCATGCCTGTCTGGCGCAGGATTATCCGGACGACAGATATGATGTTGTGGTTATTTCGGACCACATGCAACCCGAAACCAATGCGGCTTTGTCTTCACTTCCCATAAAGCTGCTTCAAGTCGATTTTGAGAAGAGCACCAATACCAAATCCCTGCAAGCAGCCCTCGGATATCTGGACAAAGCCGCTTACGACATAGCATTGGTAATAGATGCGGATAACATTATTGCTCCTTCCTACCTGTCCGAGCTGAACGATGCTTTCTCCGTGTCCGGCGTCCGGGTGGTACAGACACATCGTGTGGCCAAGAATCTGAATACCGGTATGGCCTATCTGGATGCAATCAGCGAGGAGATAAACAATTCCATATTCCGTTTGGGACATGTCAATTTGGGAATGTCGGCGGCTCTGATAGGTTCGGGGATGGCCTTTGAATATCCCTTGTTTTACGATGCGATGATGGATAATACCTCTGTGGGCGGTTTTGACCGCGTGCTGGAAATGAAGCTTCTTTATAAGGGCATACACATTCATTATCTGCCCGATACTATCGTCAGGGACGAGAAGATACAGAAAGCGAACAGCTTTTACAAGCAGCGTCGCCGTTGGCTGTCCGCCCAGTATTACAGTTTCTTTGAGTTTGCCAATCACCTGCTACCTGCCATTCGCAGCGGGAAGTGGGACTTCTGCGATAAGCTTTATCAGCAAATCTCTCTTTCCAGAGTGTTGCTGCTGGGCTTTGTGTTCATAATTTCCCTCGCACATTCCCTGTTCGCGTCTTCGTCGGTCTGTAAATGGTGGGGGATTTTCATTCTGTTGCTGTTGGCGCTGGCTCTCGCCATTCCCCGCAAATATTGGAAATGGCGTTTGTTGAAAGCGGTTTGTTGGGTTCCTTACTCTTTCCTGCTGATGCTTTTGAACCTGTTCCGGCTGAAGGAAGCGAACAGGCGGTTTATTCATACAACGCACGGAGTAGATTGAAAAATTATGCCATGGAACGGAACGTCCCCGAAATATCAGTGATAGTGCCTGTATATAACGTCGAGCAATACTTGGCCGAATGTATAAGTAGCATTTTATCGCAAACGTTTACTGATTTCGAGTTGCTGTTGGTAGATGACGGCAGCCCGGACCGTTGCGGGGAAATCTGTGATGAATATGCGGGTAAGGATAAGAGGGTAAGAGTTTTCCATCAGGAGAATGCAGGGTTGAGTTGCGCCCGGAACAAAGGGCTGGAGCACGCATCGGGGACTTATATTGCATTTGTCGATTCGGACGATTACGTCACTTCCACCTATTTGCAGGAGCTTTACGCATCATTGCCTGCCGATAAGTCTCAAAGAGGAACGGTAATCTGCGGGTTCGATAAACTGTTTCCCGACGGTTCTTTGCATACCGTTCATGTTCCGCAACAAACCATCTTGCCGATGGACTGTTCGCGTGTGCTTGCAGAACTGGTTGGAAAGTACGTAATGTATGCCTGGGCAAAGCTGTATGACAACAGGCTGATAAAGGAACACGGTATCCGGTTTGTTCCTGCTGTGTCGGGATTGGAAGATATGCTCTTTATGCTCGACTATCTTCCTTATTCGGATTTTCTGCTTATCCGCGATACTTCCACCTATATATATAGGGTGGGATATTCTATGGCTACATTATCCACTTGCATAAAAGATTTCCGCAGCGAATACGCCGCTTTTTCCAACTATCTGGAAAGAGTATGCCGATATAAGGAAACATATCGGTTGGAGGATTCCTCTTTGGTCGGGGTATGGGATTCATTAACGGTGTTTTTTCATAAAATCCTGTTGGCAATCTATAAGAAAGAGAATCATTATAGCCGAAAAGAGCGGATTGTTTTTTTGCGTCAGTTGCTTTCATCCCACAGGAGGTGGATAGAAGAATGCTTCTCTCCCCGGTATAAGGCGGATAAGTTCTCAAGGTTTTTGCTGGTCAATGTCGGTGCGGTTGCTTTTGATGCATGGATGCGCTGCCTGTGGGGAATTAAGTTCTGGTATATGTTTGGAGCGGAAAGATGATGGAACAATGTGTCATATCTGTAATAATACCGGTCTATAAGGCAGAAAAATACCTTTCCCGTTGTATCGCAAGTCTGCTTGCCCAGTCTTTTACAGCTTTTGAATTGTTGTTAATCGATGACGGCAGTCCTGACAACAGCGGCAAGATATGCCATGACTGGGCTGAAAGAGACTGCCGCATCCGTGTGCTGCATCAGAGGAATGCAGGTGTCAGTATGGCCCGCAACAAGGGGCTGGATGAAGCGAAAGGAGAGTATATCGTTTTTGTCGATTCGGACGATTATGTAGGTACGGACTATCTGAAACATCTCTATGAGGAAAGGCCTTTGAATCTGGACTCCATTGTTGTACAGGGATTTACAGTCGTGTCGGAGCAGGCTGACAGGCAATATACAACCTCTTTTATTCCGTCGGTCTATACCGGTAGAGAAGTCAGGGAGCTGTTTCTCAATGATGAGATGCGGGATATGCGGGGACCGGTTGCCAAACTTTTCAGCCGGGTTCTCATTGAGCGGTTGGGGCTACGCTTTCCAGCAGAGGCTTCTTTCGGTGAAGATACGATATTCAACTTTCAATATTTGTTTCATTGCCGGCAGGTGGTTGTAGGCAGCCATGTAGATTATGTCTATTGCGACGTACCCGGTTCTTTGACAAAGCGTCTGAATGATTTTGCATCGGAGTATGCAACTTTCAAATTATATAAATCGATTACCGTACGGCTTGCCGGAAAGTTAGACTTGAATGTGGCGGATATGAGAACTGCTTTCTCCTTTGTCGTGCTGTTTTTCCAGCGTGCATTGATTGCCGACTATCGCTCTGCCGGGAAAGTTCCTTTCTCATTACGGACACAACATTTGCACCGGTTGGCAGTGGAACAGCACTCTTTTATGAAAGAGTTTTATCATCCCGGATATAAAGCGGACAAGTGGGGCAGGCAGTTCCTGTTGCATGGTTTCTGCTTTTGTTATAATCTCTATATGTCCGTACTTTGCAGTTGCCGGTTCAGGTACGTATTCGGTTATCCCGAAAAGGCATAGGGCAGGTTTGGTTTCATTTTACGATAAGAAGAAATGGAAATTCTATATTCAATCATTATTCCCCATAAGGACATACCTTACCTGTTGCAACGGTGTCTCGACTCCATTCCGCCAAGGGACGATGTGCAGATTATCGTGGCAGATGATGACAGTTCTCCGGATGTTGTGGACTTTGCTCATTTTCCGGGCAGTGACAGGACGGATGTGGAGATTCTCTTTACCAAAGAGGGCAGAGGAGCCGGTTATGCCCGTAATTGCGGACTTGCCAGAGCCAAAGGCAGATGGCTGGTATTTGCGGATGCCGATGATTTCTTTCTGCCCGGCTTCCTGAACGTATTGGATACTTACCGGAATACGGACTATGACTTGATTACGTTCCGTGCGGAAACAGTCGATTCGGATACACTGGCTCCGGTTCCGTCACGCCAGGTCCATAACGGGAAAATAGCGGAGGATATGGACCTTGAAATTCTGAAATACCGTAACGATGTACCTTGGGCTAAGATGGTTTCCGCAGAATTGGTGCGCAGATACCGTATTTGCTTTGATGAAACGGTTGCCGCCAACGATGCCATGTTTGCCGCTTATGTGGATTATCATGCCCGTAAAGTAGCGGCATGTTCCGGGTATGTTTATTGTGTCACAGTCAGAAAAGATTCATTGCAGTATGGAGTGCGGTCAGACACTCTTCTTGCCCGTGTAAAGGTTGCTTGCCGTTACAACCGCTTTTTGCTGGATATAGGGCGTAGCGATAAGGTACTTTACAGTTATTCCCGTGTGACGGATTGCCGCAAGCACTTCGGCAGTAAAGGATATTGTAGAGCTTTGTGTATTTATCTTCGGTTTGAAAGTTGGAAAAACATATACAGGACTTTTGCAGAGCTGTTAAAAAGTAAGTTTCATTGTGCTTCCATAACCAAGGTTTTATAAATAATGTTTTACAATGTCAGAATCCCGCCTCCATAAAAGCTATCTGAATGCGCGTGTCAATGTATTCTTTTACCTTGTCACCCTTTTCATCTCCTTTTTCTCCAGGAAGATATTTCTTGAGAAACTGGGGGCGGACTTTGTCGGGCTGACGAGTACGATGCAGAACCTGCTTGGCTTTCTCAATCTGGCAGAACTGGGTATCGGAGCTTCCATCGGCTATGTGCTTTACAAACCGATTTTCGACGGAAATCGGGACAGGATAAAGGAGATTGTTTCGGTACTGGCTTATCTCTATCGTAATGTAGGACTGCTGATTTTGGGTGCGGGACTGCTTTTGGCCTGCTTCCTGCCCTATATATTCGCCGATGCCGGCATTCGCCTCGGAGTAATCTATTTTGCTTATTTTGCATTTTTGACTTCCGCTCTCATCAGTTATTTTGTTAATTACCGGCAAACCCTGCTGGGCGCCGACCAGCGCAACTATGTAGTCACTGTTTATTTTCAAACGGCCAATATCGTCAAGATTCTCCTGCAAATAGCATTGGTATGCTACGTGGGCAGTCTTTATCTGTGGATAGCCATTGAACTGACATTCGGCATTTTGTATTCGTTCATACTGAACTGGAAGATAAACCGGGTATATCCGTGGCTGAAGTGCAGTGTGTCGGAAGGCAGACTGAAATATCCGGAGAATAGGATTATTGTGCGTAAAGCCCGTCAGATGTTTGTACATAAGCTGGCGGGAATGGGCAGAACGCAGCTTTTGCCTTTTCTGGTCTACGCATTTACTTCATTGAAACTGGTGGCGTATTACGGCAACTATATGTTGCTGCTCACCAAGCTGAATCAGTTGGTCGATAACTTTCTGGGCAGTACCGGTGCAGGGGTGGGCAGTCTGATAGCCGAGGGGGATATGAAGCGTATCCAGCAGGTATTTTGGGAGTTAAGCTCATTGCGCTTTTTGATAGCCTCGTTTCTGACGTTCGCGTTGTATCATCTGATGGACCCGTTCATTATGGTGTGGCTGGGCGAGGAGTACATACTGCCCCGTTCCGTCTTGATTGTGATTCTTACCAACTTCTTTATCAGTCAGTTCAGGGGTACGAACGATCAGTTCATTTTCGGTTACGGACTGTTTCACGACACATGGGCACCGGTTGCCACACTGGCGATAGCAGTAGCGGTGGCATTGGCAGGCGGCTATTTGTGGGGACTTCCGGGAGTATTGCTGGGAGATATAGCCAGTTCGATAACCGTTATCAGTATCTGGAAGCCTTATTTCCTTTACAAAGAGGGGTTTAAAATGTCCGTGAAGTCATATTGGAAAAATATATTCCGGTATCTGCTGCTTGCCGTTCTTTCATGGGGGCTGACGGATGCGGTACTTTGTTTCCTTCCGTTGGCGGAGCCGTCCCGGGGATATGGCATGTGGATTGTATATGCGCTGGTCTCCTCTCTGGTATTTCTGCTGATATTGTGCAGCAGCTTCTATTGCTGTTCGGCAGGGATGCGTTCGCTGGTGAAGCGTTTGCGGCGTAAATAGAATGCATACATGTGGAGTTTATTATAATTTATCCCCATTAAACTGAAAGTTTATTCCTATTGAACCGGAAGTTTATTCCTAATAAACTATGAGTTTAATGGGGATAAACTTTTATCGGTACTGAACGAACATTCCCCGATAAGTGCCGCATAGCGTTGCCTTGGCAAGTGTGCCTTGTCCGTGCAGCAGATATACGGCTGCTTTTTTAGGAGCGGCGAGGATGCAGAGGTAGGTGCAAGACAGGTATTTCCTGATGCCTCGCAGATTCCGGCGGGCGAAGAGCACGCGGGCGCGCGACAGGTAGAACTCCCGCATCGGACTGCCTCGCTTCGCCGTCATGCTCTCTTTGTGGTAGACTACGGCAGTAGGTTCATACCATAGGTGGTAACCGGCTTTTCTAAGCTGTGCAGACCAGTCCAGCTCTTCGTAAAAAAGGAAATATATTTCGGTCATGGGGCCTGCATCCTGTAGCGCCTGCCGGCTTACCATCATGGCGGCTCCGTGCAATGAGGCGGTTTCGCAGGGAGTACGGAAGCGCGGGCCGTCCTGTTGCATGAATCCGATGGATGTGTTGCGCAGTGTAAGGGAACTTAGAGGAGTGAAGCCTGCATATTGCAGGATGTCCGGACAAGCGGCGAATTTCAACATGGGCGATACGCCGCCGTTACGTTGCGGGTCGCACTCCATGCGTCGTACCAACGCATCCAGTACCGGTTCTTTGATGAGCGTGTCGTTGTTGATGAAAAAGAGATAATCTCCTCCGGCGGCTTTCAGTCCGGCATTGTTGCCACCGGCAAATCCGTTGTTGATGTTCCGCACCACTTTGACCGGAGGAAAGGAGGCGGGGTTGTCCGATGCGGGGCTGCCTGATAAGGAGCCGCCCGGTACGAGATTACTCCTGTATCGTTCCTGTATTTCTTCCGCTTCGGGCAGGCGCGAACCATTGTCCACAACGATGATTTCGTAGTGCGGATAGGTTTCGTGGTTGCGGAAAGAGTCTATCATTTCGCAGGTATCGCGCAGCCCGTTGTAGTTGACGGTGATGATGGAAACAAGCGCTTTCATGGTCTTTTCCTATTTTTTCTTCAGCCAGAACACAGCCCAGTTTCTGAAGCTTACATATTTTCCGAGCCGCAGGCGTCTGAAGCGGCAGGCGGTTTCTATTTTTTCAAGCAGCGACATCCGGTGTCCCGCCCAGATTACATCGTTCAGGGTGTAGGACAGGTATTTGCGGATGACCGTTTTCCATTCGGGATGTTCTTGCCCGAGTGCCTGCATTTGGGTACATACGGTGGTGTATCCCTCGATGTTGCGCATTCCGAAGCGACTGGTCATAATGGAGTGGGGACGTATCCTTCGCCCGAAGAAAGCCTTGGGAACGTAGCACGTTCTTTGTGCATTCAGATAAATCATCATAGTGAAAGAATGGTCTTCGTGGATAATGCCGGGATGAAAGCAAGTGAAGCATTTTTTCAGGAACAGGCGATTGACCATGCACAGGTAAACGGGAGTGAGGAACAGGCGGTTGCTCAGCTCATAATCCAGCATTTCCATGCCGGAATGTACGGATTCGTCTATTTTCCCTTTTCTGTCATAATTGGGAATATTCTGGCTGTCAGCCGACTCCGTCAGCGGTTTTGCATCGAAGAAGATGAAGTCCAGTTCTCTTTTCTCGCACAAATCATGGCAGTGCCGGAGGGCTTGCGTATCCAATATGTCGTCACTGTCCATAAAATATATGTACTTGCCGGTAGCATGCAGCAATCCTCGGTTGCGTGCAACGGATAATCCCTGGTTGGGCTGCGCGTACCACCGGATTCTTGCGTCGCGTTTCGCGTATTCTTCGATGATGCCGCGGCTTCCGTCGGTAGAGCCGTCGTCGATAAGGATTATCTCCAGCTCTTTCAGGGTCTGGCCGCAAATGCTGTCCAGCGCCTTGCGCAGGTAGGCAGCCGTGTTGTATATGGGGATGATAACGGAAACTTCGGGCATGGTATTTTACTTTTTTATTCGGACAATCTGTTCATACACTTTTTTCATCTGTTCTTCCCAAGAAAGGTGTCGGATGGAATCTCTTATTTCCCGCGGTGTCACGGTCATGTGCTGGCAGAACTCTATCAAGGCGGGGATGCTGACGGGACTTTCGTCGGCGGGCACTTTCAGCGTGTAGGGCATGCGGTCGAAATCATCGTCCGTTTCGGAGTAGACGAAGCCGAACCCGCGCGCTGCATATTCCCTGTTTTTCAGGGTCTTGATGTTGTATATGCCGCTGCGATGCCGTGCCAGACTGCCTATGGCAAAGTCTGCCCGGTTGAAAAGCGCGTCCAACTCCTCGCCATGCTTTGCTCCGTACAGGGTGACGAACGGCTGCAGGCTGTACCGGCGGATGAGTGTTGCAATGTCTTTCTCTTCCCGCCTGCCGCTCGGTTTGCCTATCAGATGGAAATAGACTTTATATTCGGGGTTGTTGCCGTAATATGCTCCCAGGCCTTTCAGCAACCGGTCGAAACCATGCCAGAAGTGGATTTCGGCAACTCCTATCAGGTGGAGTTCCTTGCTCGTGCCGTGCCGGGGAGAGCGCAGGGGGATGCGGGCGAAATCTATTCCGTTGGATATGCGGATGGTGGGGCGACCGAATATCCGGTCATCGCTGGAGAAGGTTACAATGAAATCGACGTACCTGCAGAACGCATGGCGGAACAGCTTGTCCGTGTACAACTGTACTTTCTCCATGCCGGAAGAATATTCGTGGTCATAGGGATATGTGGGTATCTCCAGCAGCACTCTTACACCCTGCTTTTTCAGCATCCTCACGAAGTGTATGGTAAAGGGGGTGGCGTTGTGATAGGAGCGGATATATACGCATTGTATGCCTTCCCGGCGAACGTATTGCAGGATAGGGGCGAACGACAGCCGTTTTTTTATTTTGGCGGGTATTCCTTTGCCCAAATCGGCAAGCACATCTTCGTCTATCATCCACTTCCGGCTGCCGTCGTTGCCAACCTCGTAGTGGCAGGTGCGTACATCTGCCCCGCATAGCCTGAGGGCGTCCGCCTGGTATCTGATTTTCTTACTGATACCGTTGTATTCCTGAAATCCGTAAAAGACAAGAAAAAGGGTTTTCATGGGCGGAGGTCATTTATATGTCGAGTGATTGATATACCTGAATCAGCTCATCGGCTGTCTTTTTCCACGAGAATTGCTGGGCGCGCAACAGTCCGTATTCCCGTTGCTGCCGATAGAGCGCGTCTTCATTTTCGAGACGCAGCACTGCACCGGCTATTTCTTCCGGCCGACAGGGGTCTGCGGCAAGTATGTCCGGACCGCCTATTTCGGGCATGGAAGAGGTGTTTCCCGTAATGACGGGAGTGCCGCAAGCCATAGCTTCCACCAGAGGGATGCCGAAACTCTCGCGCAGCGAGGGGTAGAGGAAAGCGAATGCTGCATTGTACAGCGTGGCGAGGTCGGCGTTGTGGATATAGCCGGGATAGAATAGGTGCCGTTTCAGGCGGTTACTGATGTTTTCCTGTTGCAGCAGCCTGTCTATATAGGTTTCGTTGAGGTCTGCGATGAGCAGCGGACGCCTTACGGACGATTTTTCCAGATAAAGGCTGTAGGCTTTCAGCACCCGCGCCGTATTCTTTTTAGGGTCCGTGTTTCCCAGGAAGAACAGGAAGTCTTTTTGGGGGATGTAGCGGTTTACTATCTGCATGTCTATGTTGTCCATCGGACGGAAATGTCTGCTATAGCCGTTGTAGATGGTCGTAATGCGGTCGGCGGGAATGTTCAGGGCTTCGCGGATGCGGTTGCGTTCGAAGTGCGAAACGGTAATGATTTTCCGGCATTTCTTCAGAATCCGTGGTACGGTGAGGCGGCGGTAGTGCCGGCCCATTTCCTGATAAAGCGAGGGACTGCGCTGTTGGCGGGGTTCCAGATAGATGATGTCGTGGAGTGTCAGCACCAACGGAACCGGACAGCAGAGCGGGGCTGTGTTGGACGTGCAATGCAGCAGGTCGGCCCCTAAACGTTTCACCGCCAGCGGCAGGGCTATCTGTTCCCAAAGCGGGTAGGTGGAACACGCCACTTCCACAATGGAGAGGTTGGCAGATTCTTCCAGGCAATGGTCTTCGCCCGGAGCCACGATAATGTAGTATTCATTGCCGTCGTTCCGTTTCTGCAATTCGCGGATGGTTTCCAGTGCTACGAAATCCATGCCGTGCTTGTCGGGACGGAAAATCCGTTGGGCTTCTATGGCTATCTTCATGCTGTGTACTCCTTATTTCTTTTTATAGAAGAACCGTTTTATATGGCTGAATACGGCTGTAAACATAAGTACCGGGAGCGCCCAGATGGCTTTGCGGAGACGGCGGCTGACTTCTCCTTCGGGCAGTGCCATGAGGAAGGTGAGGATAAGCGTTGCAAGCAGTACGTACCACTTGGGAGCCCAGGTCCAGTTCAGCAGGGTGACACCTGCCGTGCATAGCAGAATTAGTGCGATAAGCAGGAAACGGGAAGGCATCAGCCACTGAAAAAGTTTGAGGGCATAGTCCCATTCACCTTTCAGCAATACCAGCGGGAGATACTTCAATGCAAAGAATGTGCTGGTATATTGCGAACGGATCCAACTGATGCGTTGCGTCTGGTAGCCGTCTGCATTATCTTCTTTCTTGCTGTAACATACCACTTCCGCCAGATATTCGGTGTAGATGTTCTGTTCCAGCAGTACGGTTTCCATCGCCTTGCTTATATCGGAGCCTTTCAGCTTGGGAGCACGTTCATGGAACATGGCGAAATCGAATGCCATTGCCGAACCTATGAGAGCCGAGGAAAAGCCCATGCGGGTATGTGCCAGACGGAAAAGGTTGTTGTTGATTTCTTCGCTGGTGGCATTGAGAACAGCGATGCTGGTATTCAGGTTCTCCGCTATGCGGTGTGCCTGGATGGAATCGCAACCGGAGTAGTAGGCGTTGTTGAACATGCTGAGGGCGTTCGGTACGATATGGTTGTCGGAATTGAAGATGACAATCAGGTCGTATTCGTTGGGAGCGTAGCGTTCCATAACCTGCTGGATGGCGTAGACTTTGGTGCAGTATTCCTTGTCGGGCACTACGATGTTTACGGGCATTTGCAACAGGGTGACAAGGTCCTCTTCGGGCAGTTGGGTGGCTGCTACGGCAACGTCGTATTTGTCGCGCGGGTATTGCTGGGTGTCCAGAAAGCGGTTGACGGATTCAATTACTTCTTTCCCGTTGCGCAATACGGTAAAAAGCACTAAGAAACGGTGCTGTACGGCTGCCGCCGGATAAGGGTTCTTGTACTTTCCGAGCGAGAAGAGTGCGCAGAGAAACAGGTAGGCTACCGGAATAGCCAGCAGCAGGAATAGGACGGAATCTGTCATTTGTAGCGCATTGTTGCTCTCATCCATCCACCAGTCTATGCTGAATATGTTAAAAATGTTGGACATCATAGCATCGAATCTTTTTTAGTTGTGGTTAATAATGCCTGCTGTTTTTCAATCGTCAGACGTTCGTCTATATATTTCCCGTTCATCAGTATGCCCAGGAACATAATCATCATAATGCCGGTGGGGAACTGGGTGAAGAATGCGTTCCCGTAGGCGCTGAGCATCATGCCGAATATGCCGCAGGCAAGTGCGGTGAGCAGGTGGCGCAGCTCGTCATTCCTTATTTTGAACATGATGCAGTAGCATCCCCATAGCAGGCTGCCCGCATAAATCAGCAGGTAAAGGAGAATGCCCACAACGCCCGTTTCCGTCCATATCTTGACGTAGGTGGAGTCGTTGGGGATGGTGGTTGTCAGCCTGCTTCCGAATCTCCGGGCTTCCACACCGCCCAGGCCGAGCCCCTCGCCGAACGGTCTGTTCCTGAGATACTCCGCCAGCTTTTTCTGGTTCTGCTTTCTTACCAGATAGGACGCGTCTTTATTGGGACGGAATGCCGTGCGCATGCGCCGTATCATGTAGTTGCTTTCTCCTACGTATGTAAATGCGAAGAAAACATAGATGCAAATTCCTCCCACTGCGGCAGTACTCATCAGTTTGATGTTCTTGCTGATAAGCGCAAAAAGCAACAGACTGCCCAGGGGCACTACGATAGCTCCTCGGGTACCTGTAATGAACATCGAGTATAATGAGAGTGCGGAGATGGAAAAGTAATATACTTTCAGGCTGGACTTCTTGCAGAACAAGCCGGCAATACCGAACAGCGCGCAGGTGAATCCCATGTTGGAACCGTAATTCCCTGCATCGGTAAAGATGGAGAAGTAGCGGGTGATTTGGGGCAGCAAGTGCGTCTTGTACATGCCGCTTTCCATCATGGCATTGTATTCGACGGCGTCGAAACCGATGAATTTCTGGCAGAGGCCTTTCAGTATGGCGATGAGCGTAAGTATGGAGAACAGGAATATCAGCCGGCTGATTTGCTTATAGGATGTTGCCAGCAGCACCGTGATTAGAGACACGAGAAACGTATTGTAAATGAATCCCCTGGAATAAATCCATGCTTCCAGGGATGCGGTGGGGTTAACGACTTCCATAAGGCAATACACCGCCAGTACGGCACCCCCTATGGTGAGAGTGTTGACGGCCCGTTTCCAGGGAAAACGGTAGTGCAGCGCAGTCTGGACGATGACGATGAGAAGCACGCTCCACCAGATGATGTCCGACAGTATGCTGAGTCCGTCCTGCCCGCTGTAACGCGCCAATGGGGTGAAGAAATAATTGAAAATGAATAGCAGGAATAGGAAGCGTTCCGGTTTGCGAAGATGCAAAATCAGAATACACAAGAGGGCGGGCAGTGCCGCCACCAGTCCTGCTATCGCTAAATTTTGCTTCAAAGTAGCTGCGACGATACATCCTAAACCGATGCAAAGTACGGCAAAGGTTAAGGCGGGAGATGATATGTAACTTCGCTTGATACTCATTTTACAGCAGCTTTTTTAGCGGTCAGTCCCAGTTGGGACAATCGGCTGACGAAGCTGTGGAGAGGTGTCTTGGGCGGTAATTCGCCGGTGAACGATTCCACGACTTCACGGTCGGCATTGTTGAGATAAAGTGATAACGGAGTGTCACCCAGCATTTCTTTAATGGATTTCAGGTTGATATCATCGTTTTTGCCCCATAAACGGCAGGCGTTGGCTATGAGCAGGTTGACATCGGCTTGTTTCAGTACGGTCAAAGGCAGGCTGGCAGTGCTTATGGACGGGTATTCCACAAGAATGATGTCCGGTATCTGCTCGGCGGAGTTCAGTTGCCAGAAATCGGATAGTTGTTGTGCCCGGACATATTTCTTGTCGTTGGTCTCAAAATCGACATCGTGTTTTACGATACGGGTGCGGAGTCCCACGGAAGCCCAATGGTCGGCAAAATATTTGGCCAGAAAACTTTTACCTTCCCGCTCTTCCATACTGAGCAGGTTGATGACGGTAGGGCGTCCTGTTGCCAGATACTTGTCGAGCTGATGGCAGGAATAGGCGGCGGCACGGCGGTTGCATACTTTCAGGAATCCTCGGAACTTCAGGTTGCTGATACCGTTGAATGCGGCGATGACGGGCAGGCCGCTAAGGCGGTGACTGCGTTCGGCATCCCGTAGCGTGCGGTCTGTCAGTTCAATGATGAGGAAGTAGAAAGTAATGAATATCAAACTGCCAATCAGAGCAGCCACGACGTAGAGCAGGCGCTTACGGCCGTTATCGGTAAGCGGGAACTCGGGCGGAGCGATGATTTGCAGGTTGGCAGTGGTCATTTTTATGTTTTGCAGGCGGAGCCGCGCTTCGGACAGTCCGCGGAGCTGTTCACGGTAGGTGTCTTCGGCTATGCCGATGGCACGTTCCTTACGCTTTACTTGAGTGCCCACTGGAGCAAATTCCCGATATTGGTTCAGGATGTCGTTCCGGCGTTCCTGAAGGACTTTCAGTTCGGCCTTTGTCTTTGCCTCGTTGATACATGCCATCAGCCATTCTGTTACCATATTATCGATACCGACACCCTCTTTGGTGAAATTGTATTCGTTGAGGTTGTCTGAAATCTGGCTGATTCTGTCTTCCGAGCTTTGCAAATCGGTTTTGTTCCGTCGCAACTGTTCGTTGTCTTTTAGTTCCGTATCCGTTGAAAAGATTTCCTGCTCCAGGATATTCTGGTTCAGTTCCGTAACTTTTTCAAGTTCTTTGAGCAGCTTCGTGTTATCGCGTATAATCTTGGCGCGGATGTCCATTTTATCTTCCAGCATCCGACGGAGAGCCACGGCACTTTTGTAGGTTCGTTGGGCAAGTTCCTCACGATCGTCCAGATTGTATTTGGTTACCGCCAGCTCTTTACTCTGATTGTCGTAGTTGATTACCGAATGCTCTACATTATAGTGCATCAGGTTGTCTTCTTCTTTGTTGAGGTTGGTTTTGGCAAGTCTTACTTGCTCCTCAAAGTAAGCGATGGCACTGTTCGTGGCGCTGAAACGGAGTATTTCGTATGCTTTGATAAGTTCGTCCTCTAAAATCTTGATGGTGTTTTGGGTGATACCCGGGTCGGGACTTGTGTAGGTGAAACTTATCAGGTCACTTGTGCCCAAACGTTTCACGGTTATCTGCTCGAGTGCGTGGAAACTGTAAAACTCCGTAGGACGGCTGAACATGGAGTATACAAAGTTGGCGGCACTTTCCTGACGGTATGCTTGCAGGTTCCCGACGGTTTTGTCCAACGAGGAACGGTCTACCAAAGCCAGCACTTCTTTGGGTGTATGCTGCAGGAGTTGGCGGTAGTGCTTTGCCTGGATGTACATATTATCCTGCCACTCCTCGCCATATACAAGGTTCGTGGCAAGCAAGCGGAGAGAGACCTTCTCCAATGTGCTTTTGGACTTGGCTATGTTGATGAGATTGTCGAAAGTGCTGCTGATGTTTTCAATCTTACTGCCGTCAATATTGGTAACATTGGTTACACCGGCATAGATATTGCTGTTTACAGTATAGCTGAACGGCAGGAACTGGGTGAAGTACGCCACCAGTGCTGTGACAATAAATCCACCCCACAACAGCCAGTAACGGATGCGGTAGAAGAATTGTGCTATAAACTGTATTATATCCATAAGATTTTATTTCCCTTTGATTATTTTTACATTTGTCAGCATCTCAAGTAAAATGATGGCGTTATGCAGCGAAACGCGTGCTTCGGCATAGGAAGTCACCGCTCCGGAACGGCGCGCCCGCTCCAGTGACAGCGAGATGATGTCTATTTTACCTTGTATAAAATTGTTCTCCGAGATTTTCATCTGAGCGTTGTAGAGGGCGGCATTCTCCGCTTTGGCTTTGATGGTTGCCAGTTGCGCCGTTACATTGTTATATGCTTCCAGCACTTTGAGCCGCCGTTCTTCCATTACTTCTTCCTGCGTGTATTGAAGCTGCTCGATGTTGTAACGATAGTTCTTCAGCCGGAGCGGACGGTTGAATAAATCGCCGAGACCTACACTGAAGCTGGCTCCTACGTTGAAGGTGTACCGGGAACTGGCTGTGGTGGACTGATACCAGTCGTTGTAGGAATCGCTGTTGTCGTTCAATACGTTGTAACGCCCGTATGCATAATTTCCGTTCAGCCGGAAGTAGTTCCACCAGTTTCTTTTTTCTATGCGGTATTGGTTCTTTACCTGCTCTACCTGGGAGTGTGCCCGCTTTACAGTGGCGTTTTCTATGACGGCATCCATAAATACGGAAAGGGGCGGCAGATCAAAACCTTCGATATAGTGTTGCGTTTCCGGTAGCTGGTTTCCTGAGATACTCTTCTCCAGAATGGCATCGCTTTCTTTCAGTGCCTCCAGAATTTTGATGCGCTCTTCACGGGTCATGTCCGTCTGGGCATGGATGGACTGGGGCAACAGGAACAGAATAAATGTAGCTGTACAGAGATATGATAGGGGATGTGTATGGGCTTTTATCATTTGTCTGTTTGTTTTTTTAGTTTTAATACTTACACGTTCTCTTTCTGTACAAAAGCGGTGAACGTTTTTAGAAGTATCTTCATGTCCAGCCGGAAACAGAATTCTTGTGCATATTTAATATCCAGTTGCTTTCGTTCTTCCGCCGACATCTTACCGGCTCCGCCACGCTTTTCCACTTGCCAGAGCCCGGTCAGTCCGGAAGGAGCCATGAAGCGGTCTATGTATGCGTCGCTGGTCAGCAGTTCGGCCTCATAGAGCGGAAGCGGACGGTTGCCTACGATGCTCATATCGCCTTTCAGAACGTTGAATAGTTGCGGAAGTTCGTCAATGCTGTATTTACGGATGAAACGGCCGATGCGTGTGACGCGCGGATCGTTTTCTATCTTGACAAACGGGCTTTCTTTGGATTGGGCCTTTTGCCGGAAAAAATCTTTTTCCGGTATGATGAAGTCATCAGAAATCAGTAAGTTTGCTTCTTCATCGGAAGAGCCTGTGAGGTCGTCGAACCGGATGTCGGGGGTATCGTCTGCCGCTTCTTCTTCCATTTTGTACTGGTTGAGGGCATTGAGTTCCTTCAGCTTCTTGTCCGCATTGGTGTACATGGAGCGGAACTTCAGGAAGTTGAATATCCGGTAGTTACTGCCTACACGTTGCGACTTATAGATGACTTTACCCTTACTTTCGAGACGGATGGCAATGGCAGTGCCGATAAGTAACGGAGATAGTATTATCAGGGCGCATATGGCAAACAAAATGTCGAACGCACGTTTCCATGCGGGCAGATGAAATGTGTTAAGCATCTTTCGGTGGCTTTGGCTGAATTCCTGCATTTTATGCTTTTGACGCACTTGCAGGAACTGGGTCATTCGGTGGATGCTCGTTTCATCGGCTTGTGGCGGCAGTGTATTATTGACGCCTGCCTGCAGATAGGCTTTGCGGGCTTCTGCCGGCAATCCTTCGGTGATAAGTATTATGTATACGCGTGGAAACCTCTTGTGGAGGCAGGTGATGTCAAGGCAATCCTTTTCTGTGTCGGTTTGCTCGTAAAGGATGGATGTGTTATACCGTTCGCGGATGCCGTCTATGATTTTGGCAGCTTTACGGGCACCGGAGACAGTAACGAACATGCCATTGGTAACCTTGCTCAGGTGGTCGATGGCAGTCTGGCTGTTTCCTATGTAGATATAATATAGCATATCTTCCTTTCAGTTCTTTTTCAGATGTATTTCTTGATGCGTGCCCTGAGTTCCAACGGGTTGAATGGCTTGAGTATGTAATCTGCCGCTCCGGCTTCGAGCAACTGGATGCGTTCGACGGTACTTTCCTCACTGGAGAGCATCACTACGGGGATATGTTTGAACAGCTCGTTCCCTTTCAGATAGTACAGGAATTCATTGCCGCGCATGTGGGGCATGTGAATGTCGGAGATGATAAGGTCGGGGACATTGCCTTCGTTAAGCCACTCAAGAGCCTTTAGAGGGCTTTCAAAATATTCCAGGTCGTATTCTGTCCCTAAATAAATCTTAAGTACGCGGCCTATGGTGGCTTTGTCATCAACCAGTAAGATTTTTTTCATTGTTCTGTTTATTATAGCGTTGTTGCTTTGTTTGTTTACTATGCAGTAATAAAAAAACTGTTGTTTTATTGAACTCGTCCGATTACTGACGACAATGAATATTTGCTAACCTGCTTTAACGCAAAATGAGAAAAAACGTGAGAATATGTTTGCCGGTGTATTTCTTCACGTTTTTCGGGTTGCCGTATAGATTGGCCATATTTCAGTCTCTATTGAGCGGAGTCAAATTTTCAATAGGATATACGTCTTTGTTGTGTGACTGATACCAGTTGTTGTCTTGTTGTCCGCCGGTGGTAATCCACGACCGGAACTTGTCATATACCATAGTGACGTTTCTGTTCTCAAAAGGCCATGCAAATTCTTGAGGGATTACAACAGCCCAGGCAAGGTTTTCTTTGCTGAGATAGTATCTGTTTTCGGCAACGGATGAGTCGTCATTACCGCTATTGAAGTAATGAGTACCGCCCAAGTCTGTCGGAGCAAAGCCCGCTACGTGTACTTCCGTACGCCTCCTTTGGGTTGTGGAGGGAGCTGTGATGGCGAAAATATCAATATTGTTGATGTTCAGGTCTTCCGGCTTTACATTGGCGGAGACGGGAAATTCCATGATGATGTTATATTCCTTGGTATCTTTTTTGAACGGACCGTTTTCAAGGGTGTTGATACGCTTTTCAGTATCGGTATACTGACTTCCCCACAATTCGGTGCATGCATCACTGAAGAGGAGATAACTGGGGATGCTTTGCTTATTCTCGAATGATACGTCTTTTCCATTGGTTCTGAACTTGTCGGGCTTTATATCTTGAGAGAGTTTAGTGAAGCGGATACCGGCCCCCAATGTCTTGGCTGCACCTGCGGCTCGCAGTTCAAGAGTCATTCTGAGGCGTGTCACTATACCGTTTTTATCTACTTGCAATTTTTTTCCGGACATTACGATTACAAGGTCGTTCATGTCAAAATCGCCATATACAGGCCAATTGTCCTCAAAAGCAAACGTATACACGTCGCTGTCTTTGATTTCGATGGGGAAGTCGGGGTCTTTCTCTTCTTCACCCTTATTGCCTTCGTCATAGATTCCGCCGCAAGTCTCGATGGTGTATTTGGATTCATCATAACCGGTATTGACGCTTTCGTTCTTCTTAAACGGGTGATACTGGCTCAGACCCTCTATTTTTCCTTCTATGACCAGATTGTTGCTTAATAATTGGACGTTGGTGGGCTCTTCGAATTTAATTTTTTCGGCCTTAATCATTGACTTGTCATTGTTGGTGACATTCACTGCCTGGAAAATGACGTCACCGCGTTTTACTTCGAACTCTCTGGCTTTAATCATGGAGCCGTCTATCAGCGTGAATTTGGAGTCGGTCAGGCTTTCTATTTCGGGTACAGGCAGCCACTCTGTGTCAGTTTCGTTGGCACGGCCGGCGGTAATGGCCCCCTTGTTTAATGTTACGTTTCTGAACTTGAATTCCTTTTTCACAATAACGGTGCAGCTATTGTATAGGACATCGGATGATGAGTTTGTAAATTTAGATGTTTCGATGAAGCCATCGTTGTACACAGACAGGCCACCCTCTATTTCATAGCCGCTTATCCGGGCCTCATAATGGTTGATGATGACGGTTGCGGTGGAGTTGTTGGTTCTTGTCTTACCGTCAGTTTCATCGAATCTGACACTGCCGTAATTGAATAGCCTGCCGCCATTGAGTTTTATATTCGTAGCACTGTTTAAGTCGGCCTTATTCAAAATCCTGGCATCGATGAAGTTGAGTTCATGAGCGTTTAATGTGCCGTGATTGATGACGTTGCTGCCGTTGATGGTAATTTTGTCGGCGACTTCGATTTTTCCTGCGTTGAATAGTTCCGGTTGCTTGCCAAGATTCATTGTCAGGCTTCCATTGGCTGAAATTGTACCGAAATTCTTGGTAGGACATCCTAAACTGAGAGAAGTGCATTCGAGGCTGCCGTCATGTTGCAGGGTAAGGGTGTTTTCATTACCGATGGTGAGATTATTTGCAATGATTCTGCCTCCACCCATTACATATATATCGAGGTTTGAATTAAGGCTGCTCCAACCGCTTAATTTCCAGACGCCCTGTACGAATACAGTTGCTCTGCCGCTGTTTGTTTTTAGCTGGATGGTATAAGGAGAATCCGATGTGTATTCTTTTCCTATGATATACTTCGCTCCGTTGGCAAGTGTGCCTGTATTCCAAGGGTCAATGTAACCATCCGATACACTTGGAACGGCTGGTATCACTTCCGCTTCCTTATATTCTTTATCGGCGATTTCCGTTATGCCGGCTGCCTGTGCCGCTTCGAATGCCGAGTGGGAATTACCGGCAGTCTTGTTTGCGGCTCTTGTTCTTGTACCGGTTGAAACATTGTACAGTTTGCATTCCAATATACCTCTGTTTTCAGGGATACTGTATTCGTATACTTCTTTGCGTTGCTTGGGATCGGTTTGACGGATAAACAGTCTTGTTGCGGCTTTGGAGACGTTGATTTCCGCGTTGTAATTTCCGTTCTTGTTGGCAGTACCCACCGCAATGGGGACAGCGCTTATGTCGGATATCGGGTTGGCGGTAAAGATTTCAATAAGATACTTATATCGCCCGTCAAATTCATCGTTTATCTCAACATTCAGATTTACGGTGTTGACCATGGACCAGTCAAAACCATCGGGGGCGGTAAAGTCTTCTCCTAAGGGATTTTCTTTCGGTTTTGTCTGAATGCCCCTTTCAGGATCGTACACATCATCCGTACAACTGGAAAGTGCCAAAGTGCTGACAATGGCTACCACAACTGAAAAACGGTAGAATAATTCCATAGGCTGATTTATAATGTTTTTATGTTTTGTTTGCTTGTTGAATAAAATAATCAACTTTTAATTGAATATGCTGCAAAGATAGCCATAATATTCGGATTGTTACTTGTAAATATTGTCTTTTTTGATAATGCAAGGCGAATATTTTGCTAAATCCGACCATTTACCCGTTTTGAAAACTTGTAAATATTGTCTGGAGCGAATAAAAAGGAGAAGTCTGAAAGGGAGTAAAGAGGAAAAAAAAGAGGAAATTACTCTTTGGTAATTTCCCCTGCCAAATCCGAATTCATCCGGCGACGGATTTCCGCCTGGCTCAGTCCGTGCCCGAGCAGGAACATGAGTTTGGTAACAGCGCATTCGGGCGTACTGTCGTAGCCGCTGATAACGCCAGCTTCGAGCAGATGCAGTCCGGTTTCGTAGCGTCCCATCTCAACACCGCCGCTTTGGCATTGGGTAATGTTGACAATGACGATGCCTCGTTCTGTTGCGTCCTTCAGTTGCCGGATGAACCAGTCCTTTTGCGGTGCATTGCCGGAACCGAATGTCTTGAGAACCACTGCTTTCAATCCCGGAACGTGAAGTACAGAATCGATGATGCTTTCCTGAATACCCGGAAACAAGGTGAGGACTACGACATTGGTGTCGAAAAGGTAATGCGGCTTCATCGGTCGTGCAGGGTCGGGGCGACGGATGATGTGTTCGTTGTAACGGATATGGATTCCTGCTTTTGCCAGAGCGGGGTAATTGAAAGAGCGGAAAGCGTTGAAATTTTCGGCATTGATTTTGGTAGTCCGGTTGCCGCGCATCAGCTCATTTTCAAAGAAGATGCACACTTCGGGGACAAGGGCTGTGCCGTCCGGACGTTTGGCGGCAGCTATTTCGATGGAAGTAATCAGATTTTCCTTTCCGTCCGTACGCAATGTCCCGATGGGTAGCTGCGAACCGGTAAGGATAACCGGTTTCGCAAGGTTTTCGAGCATGAAGCTGAGTGCCGATGCCGTATATGCCATAGTGTCGGTTCCGTGCAGGATGACAAAGCCGTCAAAGTTTTCGTAGTTGTCATTTATAATCGCGACAATTTTGGCCCATAGGGAAGGTTCCATGTCAGAGGAGTCGATAGGCGGATCGAACTGATAGGACGAGATGTGATAGTTGAAGCGCTTCAATTCGGGAACATGCTTGAGCAGGTGGGCGAAATTGAAATTTTCCAGTGCACCTGTTTCCGGATTTTCTATCATTCCGATAGTTCCGCCCGTGTAAATCAAGAGAACGGAAGGATAATCTGCTTTCATAAATATCTCTTTTTTCTTTTTTTCGGGCACAAAGATAATGTAAACCGATAACAGAATAAAATGAACTTGTCCATTTTTTATGTTGAAATGTAGCTTATCTTCGTATTATTCACAGAGATACGTAAAAAATGGAATTTAAGTTGTCTTACTGTCCTGCCGCTTTACCGCTTTTACCTAAATCTTCTTTCAGATGTGAGATGGCTTTTTGTGCGTTTCCTTTGTATTCGTCGAGCAGGGTAACGAAGCGGCTTCCGATAATGGCTCCAGACGCATGGGAGCAGGCTGTATCGAACGTCTGCCGGTTACTGATGCCGAAACCTACCATGCGTGGATTGCGCAGGTTCATATCTTGAATCTTCTTAAACCTTAATTCCGCAACACTTTGATTTAACTTTATTTATAAGTTCCTGAGCAACAAAAAGTTGCTCAGGATTTTGCCATGTCAGATTTTTCACTTATCTTAGTGTTGCAAATCAAAACAAGCGTAAATCGTAACAAGACATGGCAAAGGTACAAATAAAATCTGAAAAACTCACACCTTTTGGAGGAATTTTTTCAATCATGGAGCAATTTGACTCCATGCTTTCACCTATTATCGACCAGACACTTGGTCAGAGATGCCGCAGTATCATCGGATACCAGTACAGCGAAATTATTCGTTCTCTGATGAGCGTATACTTCTGTGGCGGTTCATGCGTGGAGGATGTAACATCGCATCTGATGCGTCATCTCTCGTATCATCCGACCT
>CDTY01022844.1_pt1 | contig 23021 bp, 20 predicted proteins | sample 557731 | NCBI WGS metagenome assembly CDTY01 (sample SAMEA3182101, study PRJEB8094) | gut metagenome | biome: human; feature: gut; material: Stool; isolation source: human stool | place: Canada | collected 2013-02-12
ATATTATTTAATTTCAATTCTTTCAACTGTATCAATTGCTGTCTTTAACATTTCTTCTATGCAGTCATCGAGATGTTTCTCATCATTTTTAATGATATTAAGATTTGGCTTTGTAACCGGATGCTTTGCTACAAATATTGTACAGCAGTCCTCAAATGGCTGGATTGAAGTCTCATATGTTCCGATTTTTTCAGATAAATCGATAATTTCCTGCTTATCAAAACCGATAACCGGACGGAATACAGGCATCTCACACACTTCGTTTGTACAGTAAAGGCTCTGCATTGTCTGGCTTGCAACCTGACCGATACTCTCACCTGTAATAAGTCCGAGGCAGCCGCTCTTCTTTCCAAGTTCCTCTGCAATCCTCATCATATATCTTCTCATTATAATTGTAAGTTCATCGTGCGGACACTTTTCATAAATTGCAAGCTGGATATCTGTAAAATTAACTACATTAAGTACCATAGGACCTGAATATCTTGACACAAGCTTAGCAAGGTCAACTACTTTCTGCTTTGCCCTGTCGCTTGTATATGGAGGTGCATGGAAATATGTTGCTTCAATCTGGACACCTCTTTTTGCAATCATATAGCCTGCAACAGGACTGTCGATACCACCCGATAAAAGAAGCATTGCCTTTCCGGCTGTTCCGATAGGCATGCCTCCCGGTCCCGGAATCTCAACAGAATAAATATTTATTTTATTTCTTATCTCCACCTGTAAAAGAACTTCAGGCTTGTGAACATCTACTTTAAGCTCAGGAAATGCATCAAGAAGTCTTCCGCCGAGTTCCATATTTATCTCCATTGAATCCATAGGATAATTCTTGCGTGCTCTTCTCGCATTTACCTTAAATGTAATATTTTTGTCTGGATATGTTGCATCAAAATATTCAACAACATGTTTTGCAAGGTCATCAAATCCGTTATCTTCAATCTGGACAACCGGACAGATTCCGATAATACCAAAAACTCTCTTTAAAGCTGCAACCGCTTCATCATAATCAAAATCTGAAACTGCTGTTGCATAAATTCTTCCGTTCTCTTTCGTTACGTTAAATTCTCCATCTACTTCTTTTAGTGCATATCCTATCTGACGCACAAGTGCATCTTCAAAAAGGTATCTGTTTTTTCCCTTAACACCTATCTCACCATATTTAATCAAAAAAGCTTTGTACATTTTTCTCTCCATTTACATTCTTTTATATTTTCTTAACACAGGAAGCAGTTCTTTTAATGCCTCCAGAGTATAATCAAGCTGTTCTTTTGTCGTCTCAAAACAGAAGCTGAATCTTATTGTTGAATCAAGCAGTTCTTTTTTTGTTCCTATTGCGACAAGTGTCGAACTGAGTCCCGGCTTGTTTGATGAGCATGCCGAACCTGATGATACATATATATTTTTATCTTCCAGTGCATGCAAAAGAACTTCTGCACGTACACCTTCGAATCCCGCACTGACAACATGCGGTGCACTTTCACGTCCTCTCATTCCATTTATATGCACACCATCAAGCTTTTCAAGTTCTGACACAAAATAATCTCTTAATTCATACATTTTATCGACTTTTTCATCAAAATCTTTTGTATAAATAAGTTCTGCTGCCTTTCCAAGTCCAGCTATTCCGGGAACATTTTCTGTGCCGGAACGCATTGCACGCTGCTGTCCTCCTCCGAGTATAAGCGGCTTTATTTTGGTCTTATCTTTAATAAATAAAAATCCAGTTCCCTTTGGACCGTGAATTTTATGTCCACTTACAGAAAGGAGATCGATATTCATTTTCTTCGGATATATACGCATTTTACCATATGCCTGTATTGCATCAACATGGAAAATTATATCTTTATTGTAATCTTTTACTATTTTCCCAATTTTCTCAACAGGTTCAATTGTTCCTATCTCGTTATTTACAAGCATTACAGATACAAGTATTGTCTCTTCGTCAAGTGCTTCTTTTAAAGCATCAACAGATACGAGCCCTCTGTTATCAACAGGAAGATATGTCACATTAAATCCATTTTCCTCAAGGTATCTGAACGGTTCTTTTACAGAAGAATGTTCGACGCTTGAAACTATGACATGATTTCCACGTCTTTTATTAGCAATGGCACTTTCTATAATTGCCATATTGTTTGACTCTGTTCCGCCAGATGTGAACAAAATCTCTTTTTCATCACATTTAAGTGTTTTTGCTATAATCTGTGCAGCCTGTTTAACCTGCTTTTCCGCATCAAAACCTTTTGAATGTTTTGATGAAGGATTGCCGTAATCATTAAGCATAATATCTGTTACGACCTTTGCAACCTCATCGGCAGCCCTCGTCGTTGCAGCATTATCCAGATATGCTTCCATTTTTTCACCTCATTCGCATATTATATTAATTTATTTTTCATTCATATACATAAGTACTGACATAAGCATCATTCCTGCCGTTTCGGTACGAAGAATTCTCTTGCCAAGCGTAATCTCTTCCCAGCCTTCTTCTTTTGCCTTTGAAAGCTCGTCCAAATCATATCCGCCCTCAGGACCAATAAATATTCCTATACTTTCATTGCCTTTCAGGTTTTCTATGATTTTTTTCGTCTTTGCCATTCCATCGGCACATTCATATGGAAGCAGTTTAACATCTAATTGCTGCGACATTTCCAATGCCTCGTTGAATGTGCATACAGGCATAATCTCCGGAATTATGCTTCTTTTACTCTGCTTTGCAGCTGACTCGCTAATCATATTCCAGCGTTTTACTTTCGAATCCGCTTTTTTCTTATCAAGCTTTACAACACTGCGTTTCATGGAAACAGGAACAATTCTGTATACTCCGAGCTCTGTCATTTTCTGAATGATAAGCTCCATTTTATCGCCTTTGGGAAGTCCCTGGAACAGCCATACTTTTATGCCCAATTCCCTGCCTTCTTCATCAATGCTGTCTATTTCGGCTCTTATATTATCATCTGTCATCTCACTGATGTGACAATAATAGTCTACATTGCTTCCGCTGCTTATAAGAAGTTCATCACCCGTTTTCATTCTTAAAACATTTTTTACATGATTGACATCATCACCTGTAATATCAATATAAGTATCATGGATATTTTCATGCTGTGCAAAAAAATGATACATTATATACCTCTTTTCCTTGCTGTTATATTAACCCACTCACCGTCGTGATTTATCTCAACTATCTCAAGCTCAGGATTCTTTTTGAAACACTCTGCCACTTCCTGCTCTTTTGTATCAATAATTCCTGATGTTATAAAATAAGCTCCCGGCTTCATATGCTGTGTAATCTCTGCTGATAAAGGTTCAAGCACATCTGCAAGAATATTGGCACAGACTACATCATAACACTCATATCCGCATCTGTCCTGCACTGCCTTGTCGTCAATAATATTGCCCTCTATAACTTCAAGCTTTTCCGGTGCAATATCATTTTGCTGTGCATTTTCTTCCGAAGCAATAATTGCATTAGGGTCAAGGTCTGTTCCAAGTGCATGATTTGCACCGTATTTTAATGCCACAACAGATAAAATACCGCTTCCGCATCCTACATCAAGGACTTGCTCGCCGCCTTTTATATATTTCTGAAGCTGTAATATTACCATTCTTGTTGTCTCATGTGAACCTGTTCCGAACGCTGTACCCGGGTCGATTGAAAGCACCTGATGTCCTTTCATCTCGTCTGTCACAGATTCCCATGTAGGCTTTATATAAAGGTCTCCTATTGTAAATGTATGCCAGTACTGTTTCCAGTTGTTTATCCAGTCTTTATCTTCTGTCTGGCTTTCTGTTACGGTTGCATCACCAACATTTACAAAAGTTCTTAACTCTTCAAGACCTTCTTCAACCTTTCCAAGTATTGTATTATCATCCTCATCGGCGTCTATATAAAAATTAACCTTTGCCGTTCCGTCATCCGGCGGAAGTTCAGGAATGAAATCTACAAACATCGTTTTTGCTTCTTCCTGTGTAAGCTGTACATTATCCTGAATTTCTATTCCTTCAATGCCAAGCTCTGCAAGCATGCAGCTTATGAGGTCAACTGCCTCAGTTGTTGTCTTAATCGTATATCTGTTCCACTTCATATTTATCTCCAATTCCAATCAATTTTCAGAAAAAAGTCTCTCACCATTATTACTTTAAGCGTCCTTTAAAAATGCTTTGTAGCTCTTATATGCCTCATAAAGGTCAACCTTGCTTATAACTTCGTATGGTGCGTGCATATTCTGCACACCGACACCTGAATCAATAACATTCATTCCGTAATTAGCAAGTATATAAGCTATCGTTCCGCCGCCGCCAAGGTCAACCCTGCCAAGTTCGGCTGTCTGAAAAGAAACATTGTTATCATCCATTATTTTTCTTAGTTTACCAATATATTCTGCACTGGCATCATTTGAGCCACTCTTGCCTCTTGAGCCTGTATACTTCATAAATACTACGCCTTTTCCGAAATATGCTGTGTTCTTCTTTTCATTTACATTGGCATAATTCGGGTCAAATGCAGAATTTACATCTGATGAAAGCATGCATGAATTAGTGAGTGTACGTCTTAATTTCAGTTCGGAATACTGTCCGCATCTATCCATCACTTCTGCAACCATATTTTCAAAAAATCTTGAATGCATGCCGGTCGCACCGACACTTCCTATTTCTTCTTTATCTACAAGAATGCATACACTTGTCTTTTCAGGTTTTACCGATTCAAGCTGTGCTATAAGTGAAGGATATGCACACACTTTGTCATCATGTCCATAACCCATTATCATGCTCTTATCAAAGCCGTAATCTCTCGCCGGACCTGCCGGAACTACGCAAAGCTCTGCTGAAAGAAAATCTTCTTCCTCTATTCCATATTTTTCTTTCAAAAGTGAAAGTATATTTGCCTTAACTCTTTCCTTTTCTTCCTTAACATCCTGATTGTTTTCACTGTCATAATCATCTGTTTTCTTAACTGCCGGCATGCTTCCAACAAGGACATTTAAATCCTCACCCTCAACTACTTTATCTGCCTTTTTTGTCATCTGCTCAGATGCAAGATGTATAAGAAGGTCTGAAACTCCCACCACAGGATCATCTTCTTTTTCACCTATACAAACTTCAACACTTGTTCCGTCTTTTAATGCAACAACACCATGAAGTGCAAGTGGAAGTGCTACCCATTGGTACTTCTTAATGCCTCCGTAATAATGTGTATCCATTAAAACAAGACCATTGTCTTCATATAACGGATTCTGTTTTATATCAAGGCGCGGTGAATCAATATGTGCTCCAAGAATGTTAAGTCCTTCTTCCATAGGCTTTTTTCCTATTGAAAAAAGAACTATAGCTTTATTCATATTAACGGCATATACTTTATCACCTGCTGAAAGTGTCTCGTTATTTTTTATAACTTCATAAAGGTCTTTATATCCCGCTGCCTTTGCAAGCTCTACAGACTCCTTTACACATTCGCGTTCAGTTTTGCAGGAAGAAATGAATTTCCTGTATTTTTCAGAAAATCCAAAAACATCTTTCTTCCCTGATTCATCATACTTTTCCCATGCATTCTTTCTTTCCATTGTACTGCCTCCGTTTCTGCCTGAATGGCTAAAAGAATAATTTATATATCCAGTGTAAGCTGGTTATCATCATCTGAATTACCGCTTTCCAAATCACGCTGCTGTGCTTCAAGTTCCATCTGTGCCTCATCCTTGAACTTTTCAACAAGATCTTCGCTGATTACAGGAAGTTCGTCTATTGACTGAACACCAAAGCTTCGTAAAAAATCCTCTGTAGTACCGAAAAGCATTGGTCTTCCGGGAGCGTCAAGACGTCCAAGTTCCTTTGCAAGCCCATATTCTACAAGCTTATTTACGGCATGGTCGCAGCTTACGCCTCTGATTTTTTCAATCTCAAGTTTCGTTACTGGCTGTTTATAAGCTATAATTGAAAGTGTTTCAAGCAAAACATCCGTAAGAACATATTTTCTTGGCTGGCTTGCAACTTTTATAAGTTCATCATAATATTCTGTCTTTGTACAAAGCTGGAATGCATTTTCAAGTTCAATTATTCTTATTCCCCTGTTTGCGGCCTCATATCTATCCATCATATTATGTACTATTTTTCTTGTTGTATCAACGTCATGCTCTATGGCAGCAGCAAGTTTTTCAACCTCAACCGAATCGCCCATCGTAAATAACACTGCTTCTATAACAGCTTCTATTCTATCCAAATCCATTTAAACCAATTCCTCTATTCTTCAACTATTATCTCATCTATCAGCTCCGGGTCTTTTACAACATTAATATCAATGTCTCCAAATGTACTCTCCTGATGTACTTCTACAAAACCAGTCTTTATAAGTTCAAGCATTACAAGAAATGTAACTATAACAGAAACTTTTGAAGAATTCTTTGAAAGCATTTCCCTGAATGAAAACTTTTTGTTTGTCCTTAAAAAATCCTGAACCTGAACAAGCTTTTCCGACATGCTGACTTCTTCTTTTTCAATCTTGCCAAACTTGCTTCTTATAGGGTCAACCTTTTCTTCCTGACGTTTTAGTACATCCTGAAAAATTGCATTTAATTTTGCAAGCGTCGTATCACCAATCAGCTCATTCAAATCAACAGGTGGTCTGTAAGCCTCAACTTCTTTCGGAACTGTCGGACGTTTGTAAAATGACTTTTCTGCATCCATCTGCCTGTCTTTTAATTCATACGACATATATTTAAAAAGCTTATATTCAAGAAGTTTTTCAACAAGCTCTGCTCTTGGATCTTCCTCTTCTCCTTCCTCATTGACTTCTTTTGGAAGAAGCATTCTTGATTTTATGTCAAGCAGTGTCGCAGCCATCACAAGGAATTCACTGACAACATTAAGGTCTTCTTTGTCCATCTGATTGACATATTCCATGTACTGCTCTGTTATCATTGCAATCGGAATATCATAAATATTCACTTTATTTTTATCAATCAGATGTAAAAGCAGGTCAAGCGGCCCTTCAAACACCTGAAGTTTTACATTTATTCCCATACTGCGGCTCCGTTTTAATTTGATATAAATCTTTATATTGCTGCACATATGTATACATACATCTTCATACAATATAAAAACGCAACTTATATTGTAACCAAAAATAAAACTTATTGCAAGTACAAGCAGATTGAAAAAATTCTTCTGATGATATATACTTATTTTCATGATTATTTATTTAGAAATGGAGATTTAATGAATACTATTATTATAACAATCAAACAGATAGCATCCAAATTATCAAAAGACTCCATAACAAGCTATGCGGCACAGTCATGTTTTTATATGCTGTTATCATTTTTTCCGGCTTTGATAATACTTATGAGCCTTATACATTACCTTCCGGTTACACCTGATACGATAATAGAGGTGCTGCGTGCTGTTGCCCCACCGCAGATAGAACCTGTCTTTGAAACTATCATCAACGATGTATACAATAATTCGAGCATTGCAATAGTCTCTATTACGGCTGTCGTTGTTTTATGGTCAGCCGGAAAGGGATTTCTCTCAATAATGCAATGCCTTAATTCAATATACGGTTCACACAGACACCGCAACTGGTTTATTTCAAGAATCATATCAACTGTTTACACACTTATATTTTTATTAAGCATACTTCTTACGCTTGTACTTATGGTTTTCGGTGACAAATTTGTTTCGATAATCGGATTATTTCTTCCTAAAGTTGCAAATACATTTACCGCCATACTGCACAACAGGACATTGCTTTTCCCTTGTGTATTAATGGTTATATTTTTATGCATGTATAAATATGTTCCCAACAGAAAGACAACTTTTTTCAATGAGCTTCCCGGTGCTGTATTTGCCGCAACAGGATGGTTTCTGTTTTCATATTTTTACTCAGTTTATGTAAACCATTCACCTAATTTTTCTCTTATGTACGGAAGCCTTTCAACACTGGTTTTTGCCCTTATGTGGATGTATTTCTGTATGATAATTGTTTTCTTGGGTGCTGAACTTAATATGTTTCTTACAAAAAAGCGTTCAGGCGACTTTGGTTCCTGGATAGAAGAACTCTAATATATCTTTGTAACTCATACCTCGTTTTGTCATGGCATTTACGGCATTCTGGCTCATGCCTATGCCATGTCCGAAACCGCCTCCCGTAATCACAAAATATTTTTCACCATCTTTTTCCTGGCTTTCAAATATACAGAATGTACTTGGAAGATATGGTGTATTGACAGTTCCGCCATTTGTCTCAAGCGTCACTGCAGCATTTCCAAATGCCTGCCTTATAAGTGATTCACTGTCAAGCGTAACTGTATTCTTATCACCTTCAACAACAACGCTTACGGCAGCTCCACCTGATACTCTTTTCCTGACATATATATTCTGTATAATCCCCACATCTGATATCTTTGAATCAAACGAGCTGCTCAAATCTTTGTCACTCACAGTCATTTTCCACCTGTAATAATTACATGTGCTGTCATAATCACTGTCATACTTCTGTTTTATAAACGAAGCAAAGGATTCTTCATCCATATAATTAATATTTCTTTCACTGCTTCCTATATCACGGCTTTCATAATACGGATAACTTTCCTTTGATGAGCCCCACAATGTCACATCTGTGCCACTGCCGCACGATGTCGAATAATAATATGCCTGAACAACATCATCACCATATCTTAACATCTCGCCTTTTGTCGCAAGAATTGCCTGATTTGATGCATCAAATTCCAAATTATTATTGTAAACCTGAAACTGTGTGCTGTCGTCAACATGTGCACCATATAATGCATAACCTACATTGGTAAGATGTTTATACGCATAACTTCTCGCACACACTGCCTGCACTTTTAACGCTTCAACACCAAAACTTACAGGCATTTCACTTGGTACAACAGTTTTAAGATACTGTTCAATATCTGTCTCATTTATTATAACTATTCCTTCATCCCATAAAGACAGTTCTATAATGCCATAATATTCAGGATTCCCCTGACTTCGTGAAATATTTGTCACTTTTATCTTTCCATCTGCCGTATCGGGTTTTATCTCTATTCTGCCATTGTCAAATTTTGAATCTGAAATATCAAATTCAGATATATTTCCCGCATCAACATGTATTTCTTTTTCATCAAAGCACACCTTATACCCATTGTCAGAAGTAACTGAAACTTTATTATGAAATATATCAGCATATCCTGTAGTTTTAAGCAGAACTCTTATATTTCCCGGAGAAAATCCTTTAGATAAAAATGCACCACAGATTTTTCCTCCGGCCACAATGAAATCCTGCAAATCATAACCTATAACAATATTATTTACATCTCTGTCTGCGGAATAATCAGTAAGATTGTATCTCACAAAATTATTATCAACAAAAACTTTTCCATATCCTGTAATTTCTATGTATTCATCACTTACAGACAGTACTTTTCCGGATATTGTATCCTTTTTCAGATTAATTGCATCAATCTTTTTGTTTTCAAGTGAAACATCTGCCAGGGCACTTCCTATATTTTCAATATTTCCTACCTGAAACTTACGTTTTATACCATACAAATCAATATACATTTTGTTATTCTCAATTTTATAAATCCATACATTTTTATATATCACTTCTGTTCCTGTTTCTTTTACAAACATAAGAATTTCACTGCCACATGTAAGGAACACACAATTTTTATCAACTTTACCTGAAAGCTTCAGACCTTTAAATGAATAAATTCCTTTGTCCGTGCACACACTCCATCCTGACAGCTGGCTGTCCATATCAGGAGTTGCAACTACCGCTGCTTCCATCCATGATAAATTATCTCCACTACTGAAAAAATCTTTCAACTCATAAATCAATTGTGAAAACTGCTCATTTGAAAATGTATCGTATGAATACAGTTCTTCCGTAAAATTCACACCGCAATATGAAAATAATTCTTTTGCATATTTCCGTGTAAAAGCATCCTTGGCTTTAAAATCTGTAAATATCTGCTTTTCACGCACATAATCAATATATTCATCATACCAGTAATTACCATGACCGTCCGACGGCTGGTATCCGCATGCATACGCTATCACTTTACATGCCTGTGCCATATTAATGCCTTCATGTTCACTTTTATTTTTTTTAACAAATAATGCAAAAAGGATTCCAATTGATACAAGAACAATAAACACCATTATTTTTAACTTTTTTCTTCTTTTAGCATAGCGTGTTTTCATGTGAAGATTTCTCCCTTCAATGGCACACAAGTACATGCCTGATAATATTTAGTATATTCGGAAGAATTTTTTATTAGAACCCAAGTGGCAAAGTCATCGTACAAATGCCGTCATCCAGTGATGGCATTGGCTTTGCAGCTGTCAGGCAAAAGAAAAGAGCTGGATGGTTACTCCCATACAGCTCTTATAATTCCCAAAATGCCGTTCCCATCTTTTTCGACTCCTAGCCAAAGCCAGGTGGGTTACCGCACACATACCGCTGCCTTCCACTGACAAAGGAGGCTTGACATTGGCATGAAAATATAGGAATCCCGACGAAAAAATGTAGGATCAAAATATGACAGGCTGTCGAACATCCCAGGAATATAAATATTAAATTAAAATACGATTAATCGTTTACGTTCACCATAAACAGTCTGACCTGTCATGGCTTTCTTTTCGCTTATTATATCATACATCTGCTGCTCATACAATATGGTATGCAAAAAAATTAAAATTATGCTCTTATATCAATATCTTCAATATTTTCTGCCGAAAGTCTTATCGCTTCCATTACATTCTCTTTTGATATTCCCATTTTTTCAGCAAGTTCATCAACTGTAGGTTTTCTTTCAAGTTCTTCTTTAAGCCTTTTTGCCCAGTCATTTACAAGATTTACTTTTCCAAGGACTTTTGCCGCAGCTTTGTTGGACATATTCTGCTCATCAATCATCATGCGTAAACTTCCTTCTATTTCTGACTTTACTTCTTTTTCAATTTCTTCCAGAACGTTTATCAAATCCTGTGTATTTCCTTCTTTTATCTTATCCTTCCACTCATAATTATTAAGGAAATGCTTTTCACCTATATAAGCCATCATCGCAAGGTTGGCCTCCTGTATTAAATCACTTGCAAGCACTCCTTTTCTTCTGAAAGGCTCAATCCACCCTACTATTTTTTTTAGAAATGACTGTGACAGCAGGCTTAATGATTCTTTATCATTATCTTCGACAATATTCATAAGCAGAAATGCTCTTCCTGTATCAGACAATTCCTCTACATCTTTTAAATCTTCCATATACATCTGTATATATTTTTCATCTTTTTCATAATCTTCATCTGTGACAAATACCGTCTCTTCTGCAACTTCCTCTTCAAGCTCTTCTGTCTGCTTTACAGCAGATTTCTCAAGCATGTTAAGGAATTCATTGTCAACACCGTTCTCACCCTTGACTGTAATATCATTGGCAAGAAGATAACCTGTTATCATCTGATACTTTGAATCATCAAGTCCAAGGTCTTTAAAATAACTCTCAACGTCCTGCTTTGTAACTATATTACCATTAACTTTTGCATATTCTTTAAGGCTGTTTAATGCCCCCATAAAAGCTGCCTGATTATTGTTATCCATATTTTATTCTCCAATCTTTTAATTTATAATCTATAATTAAATCTGTCTTGATTTTTTCCGGTAAAAGTTATAATAACATATATTTTTATATAAAGCAAAACCGCTATTTTGCATAGTTCATTATTCATTACTGTTGACAAAATCAGCTTTTTTGATTATAGTTAAACTATATGTGCAGAAAAAATATTTTCTACATAATAAACTAAGAAAGACGAGGTTTTTGTATAATGAGAATTGCATTAATTAATGAAAACAGTCAGGCTGCAAAGAATGACATGATTTATTCTACACTCAAGAAGGTAGCTGATTCTAAGGGATTTGAAGTTGATAACTATGGTATGTACTCAGCTGATGATAAAGCACAGCTTACATATGTACAGAATGGTATCCTTGCTGCTATCCTTCTTAACAGCGGTGCTGCTGATTTTGTTGTAACCGGATGCGGCACAGGTGAAGGTGCCATGCTCGCACTCAACTCATTCCCAGGCGTAATATGCGGACATGTTGTTGACCCTTCTGATGCATATATGTTCATGCAGATTAACGATGGTAATGCTATTGCTCTTCCTTTTGCAAAAGGTTTTGGCTGGGGTGCCGAATTAAATCTTACATATATTTTTGAAAAACTTTTTGAAGGCGAACCAGGTGGTGGCTATCCTAAGGAAAGAGTTGTTCCGGAACAGAGAAACAAAAAGATTCTTGATGAAGTAAGAAAGGTTGCTTTCAAGGACAGCCTTATTGATATCTTAAAGAACCTTGACCAGGATCTTGTTAAAGGTGCTGTTGCAGGTGAAAAGTTCCAGGAACTCTTCTTTGCTAACTGCAAATGTGACAAGCTCGCTGAATATGTAAAGACTCTTCTTGCATAATCAATAATTATTAAATACCGATATGAGCTGATTTGAGACAATTTCTCGGACAGATATAAAGAACGGATGTGAATTTTACATATATCAATGTAAATCACATCCGTTTTTATAATACTTTACTTTAATATGTACTGAATCATTCCCGGACCAAGTTCAGATGTCGGTCTGGCTATAAATCCATGCTTAGTATAAAATTCTTCTCTTCCTTTTGCACACATGAGGCATAACATCATGCGGCTGTCAGGTATAATAAGACCGTTAACATATTCTATAAGTTTATCAATAAGGCGGCTTCCTATATGCTTTCCCTGATATTCAGGTATAATAATCAAATCCTGTATATAACAGATAACCGCTCCGTCACCTACTATTCTTCCCATTCCTATAGGCTTGTCATCATCATACACTGTTATTATTTTCATGCTGTTATCTAATGCCCTCTGTGCCTGAACCGGATTTAATTCTATCCAGCCGACTTTTTTACGAAGTCCGAGGTAAATCTGTGTATCTTTAATATCTTCTTTAAATGTAAGCATAACTTTTAGTCCTTAATTTTATATTTAATATGTGAAGTATACGCTTAATTTATTAAAAAGTCTATATCCGAATTTATTTTTATAAACATATTTCTCTATAGCCATTATATCCTAAAATATGTTATACTATGTTTAAATGAATTATATTAACTTTTGGAGGCATGCATTAAATGATTACCGTTGCAAAAGATTCCACAGGTGATTTTACCAGTATTCAGGCTGCTGTTGACAGCATTAAATCTACTCCTGAAATAATTTACATAAAAAATGGTATATATAATGAACGCGTGGAAATCAGACTTGACAATGTCACCTTAAAAGGTGAATCTGCAAAAGATACTATTATAACCAACAATTATTATGCCAGAATGATAATGGATGACGGCATCAAAAGAGGAACTTTCCGTTCATATACTTTTTTTGTCAATGCCAATCATTTCCGTGCATCTGATATTACATTTGAAAATTCATCCGGATTCGGACTTGATGTAGGTCAGGCTGTTGCTGTGTATGCGGAAGGTGATGACATACATTTTAAAAACTGCCGTATGCTTGGTCATCAGGACACATTATTTACAGGACCTCTTCCATTAAAAGAAAAAGAACCCGGTGGTTTTACCGGTCCTACAGAATTTGCTAAAAGAATTCCGGGAAGACAGCTCTACGAAGATTGTTATATCTGCGGCGAAATTGATTTTATATTTGGAAGTGCCACTGCTTATTTTAAAAATTGTGAATTATATGCACTTAACCGCAATGAAAAAATAAACAGCTATTATACAGCTCCTTCTACATATTCCAACCAGAAATATGGTTATGTATTTGACCACTGCCGCCTTACAGGCAACTGCCCAGACAGAACTGTAATGCTCAGCCGTCCTTGGCGTATATATGCAAAAGCTGTCTTTTTAAACTGTGAAATGAGCGGTCAGATTACAGAGACCGGTTTTAGTGACTGGAACAAAGAAGAATCCCATGATACATGCTATTATGCAGAATATAATTGTCATGGTGAAGGATACGTTCCACAAAAAAGACCGCCATATGTCCATCAGCTTACTGAAGCTGAAGCTGAAGAATATACAATGGAAAAAGTTCTTAACGCTCCGGTTTATCCGGCTGAACCATAAAAAAACACCCTCAAAGTCAGTTACATCTTTGAGGGTGTTTTTTATACATTTTATATTTTTACTGGATATTAATTGTGCCTATAGATGCACCATTTACAGAAATAACAGCTGTCGCTCCTGATATTGCTGATATATTGCTTTCAGGCACTTGGAAAATTGCTGCTGCTGTATATGATGAGCCTGCATTAATGCTGACATTTTTCAATTGTAAAATATCATTCTTTAATAATGTGGCTGATTCTGCAACAGTCTTATCTCCAACTGTTAATTTTATTGAAACACCTTTTGATGATGTATTGGCTGTTATCTGCGAACTTCCATTATTTTTTATTTCAAATTCAAGTGCCACAACTTTACATCCACTCTTTGCAGGAACAGAAATTGAATATTCATCTGTTGGATATCTGTCTCCTGACTGATATGTCTTATATGTAATCTGGGCATTGTCAAAACCTAATGCAGATGCAAACTGTTCCATAACACCCAGACCAGACTGCGATGTACCCGCAGAACCTGTCTGTGATATACTTCCCGATGCCGAAGCTGTATTTTTCGAACCTGAATTAGCTTTCGTATTACCAGATGAAGTCTGTGTGCTGCCTGATACTGAATTCTGATAATTAGTCAATGCTGAATTCTTTAACTTCTGATATTCCCATTCATTTTCATATGAATATTTAAGAAGTACACCGGCAATATATTCTGCCACATGGTCATTATCTTCTTTGTTAAGCTCTATATCACCTTTACATCCTGTAAATGAAAACATCAATACAAATACAAGTCCTAATGCTGCTAATCTCTTCATCTGCTTACAACTCCCAAAAAAATATTAGCCTAAAGCTGTCTATTATTATATCACGCCTTTGCATCAAGGTCAAACCAGAACTCAACTCCACCATCGACATTCATGACACCACATTCCTTGCCAAGTGAATCCATAATTGCCTTTACTATAGAAAGTCCGATTCCATTACCGCCATACTCTCTTGTTCTTGCTTTATCAACTTTATAGAACTTTATCCAGATATTATCTATGTCTTCATCAGGAATATGCTTTCCGGTATTAAATACAAACACTCTTATATTGTCGCCGATTCTCTGTGTCCTGACGACTATTTTCATATCAAAATCACAATGATTTATGGCATTGCTGATGTAATTTGTCACAACCTCTTCTATCTTGTATTCATCCGCCCAGACATACATATTTTTTTCCGGTGCAGAAAATGTAATAGATATATCTTTTTGTGATGCACGAAGTGTATTGGCAGATATAACTGAATTAAGCAGTTCTACTATATCAAACCTTTCAAGAACTGTCTCCTCATCACCAAATTCAATCTGGTTAAGTGTAAGAAGCTTCTTTACCATCTCATTCATTTTATTTGATTCATCAATAATTACATCACAATAAAATTCCATGCTCTCAGGGTCGTCAGATATTCCTTCCTTTAATCCTTCTGCATATCCCTGAATAAGTGCTATCGGTGTCTTTAATTCATGCGATACATTGGACAAAAAATCTGAACGCATCTGTTCAAGTTTTTCTTTTTTATCAATATCTTTTTTTAGTTCAAGATTGGCAGTCTTTAACTGTGAAATATTCTGTTCCAGTTTTTCTGACATATTATTCATGCTCTTTCCCAATATGCCTATCTCGCCCTTATCACTCCCTGTATATCTCGCATCAAAATCCATATCTGCCATTCTCTCAGCAAGATTTGAAAGTTCCTTAATTGGTTTGGAAATATATCCGGATAATACATAGGCTGCTGCAATTCCTGCTGCCAATACTACAAGTCCGATATAAGTTACAAACTTATTAAAAATACTTACATTATCTTTAATTCCCTGAATTGCAACACGCATCATAATAGAACATCCATTATCAAGCGTTCCCCAGAGTTCATAATAGTCATCTGAAAGTCGTTCATCATACACTTTCTGGAGTGTATATTTATCAGTTTCTTTTATAATCTCACGCTTTTCTGCAATTCCGCTCTGCTCCATATTTATAGAAAGCGAACCGCCATTTCTATCTTTCATTGGGAACTTTTTATCGTCATCTTTTATATCATCATCTGACGGCTGTTGTTTGTCATCCTGTTGTTTATCGTCCTGTATATTAGAATTATCATAACTGTCCTGTTTTCCAAACACGTCTCTGTTAAACATACTCATTCTGAGTCTTTCAACCATCTCAGCTTCACCATTACAGTTAGTATAAAGCGTTGTCCAGTCACTGTTTATAACTATTACAGAAATAGCCGCACCTGACGCAAACTGCTCTATCTTATCCTGCATCTCATCCTTGCCGAGTGTTCCACCTGTGTATGAAACTATTGTATTATTAATATAAGTATACCCTTCAAGCATCTGTTTCCTGCGTCCATTCAGATAAAACTTTTCTGACATTGTACTGTTTAATATCATAAGCAGCACAAGAAGGCTTGAAATAATAATTGTAAGCATTAAAGTAATTTTAAACTTAATAGAATGTCTTCCCATATCTGTCTCTTCCTTTAAACTTCAAACTTATATCCCATTCCCCATATCGTGCGGATGCAGTCACCTTTTTCACCCATCTTCTTGCGGAGCTTCTTTACATGCGTATCAATCGTTCTTGCATCTCCGAAATAATCATAATTCCAGACATTATTAAGAATCTTTTCTCTTGATAACGCAATTCCTTTATTTTCAACAAAATATGTAAGAAGTTCAAATTCTTTGAAACTTAAATCAATCTCTTTTCCATCTATCCTTACAATATGTGCAGCCTTATCAATCTCAATTCCGCCTATTTCATACACTTCAGAACTATCTATCTGATAAGTTCTTCTTATGAGTGCATCAACTCTCGCCGTCAGAATCTTTGGACTGAAAGGTTTTGAAACATACTCATCAGCACCACAGTCGAAGCCCTGTAATTCATCTTTTTCCTCGCTCTTTGCTGTCAGCATTATAATTGGCACTTTTGAGTCTTTTCTAATCTGTCGGCATACTTCCCATCCATCCATCTTAGGCATCATAACATCAAGTATTATAAGTGAAATAGACTTATCAGCATAGAAAATATCTATGGCTTCTTCCCCATCAGCTGCCTCTATAACTTCATAATTACTTCTAGATAAAAAATCATGAACAAGTTTTCTCATTCTGCTCTCATCATCAACAACTAAAACTTTTATTTTATCCATATCATCTATCTCCTGTTTTTATTAATTTTCACTTTAAGACTTCTGCCTTTTACTAAAAATAAATATAAAACAAATATATGTTTAAAATGTGAAGATTTTTAATTTTGTTTTGACTGTGTCTGATTTTCTCTTGCCTTTAGTGATGCTTCCTGTGATTCAAGCTGTTCCTGCCATGTAGCATACTTATCCTGTAATTTTCTCTCATAATCTATTACAGTCGGTGTTGATGAAGTCTTTAAAATAACAGCCATCGCAGCTATAACAACAACAAGGACAATATTGACAATCATTAACTTTATATATTTATCCTTATATCTGTTCTTATCTCTTTTTAACTGTCTTATCTCATCTTTTACCTTTAAAGGTATCTTCTTCTCATCAAGCATTTCGCTCAATTCATTATTAATCGGAATTGGTCTTATTTTATCATTCGGAATATCTTTATTAATATATAAAAACTGCTGAAGTTCCTTTAAATAATCAATTCCGACAGGCGTATTAAACAGCTGTTTGTCAAGTATCTGGTTGTATAACATATATACCTGTTTTGGGTCTTTTCCATCTGTCTTTGATGACAGATACTTTATTGCATTAAGTTCATCTTTGGCATCCTGTGCTTCTTCCTTAGTTGCAAACTTATATCCAGCAACTGTAAATGTCTGTTTTTCATCTGCCATATCTTACACATCCTCTTCAAGAATATACGGAGTTATCTGATAAACATAATAATTAAGCCAATTCGTATAAAGATTATTCGCATGGCTTCTCCATGAAAGAACCGGCCTGCGGTTACAGTCATCATCAGGATAATAATTAACCGGGAGTTCAATATCTAATCCTTTTTCAATATCACGCTTATACTCACCATCAAGTGTTACACGGTCATATTCCGGATGTCCCATAACAAATATCTGTTTTCCTTCTTTTTCCATAACAATATAAATTCCGGCTTCTTTGGAATCCGCAAGTACTTTAAGATTTGGATTAGAAAGTATATCTTCACGGCAGGCTTCTGTATATCTCGAATGAGGTGCCATGAAAAAATCATCAAAACCGCGTACAAGCGGTTCACGTTTATTCATTACATGATGTCTGTAAACACCTGAAAGTTTCTTATCCAGAAGCACTTTCTTAACTCCATAATGATAATACAATCCTGCCTGTGCACCCCAGCATATATGAAGCGTTGATGTTACATGAGTCTTTGACCACTCCATAATTCTTGTAAGCTCATCCCAGTAATCTACCTGCTCAAAATCCATCTTCTCAACCGGTGCACCTGTTATAATCATTCCATCAAATTTCTTTCTCATTATCTCCGGAAATGTAACATAAAACTTTTTTAAATGTGAAACTGACGTATTCTTAGAAACATGGCTCTCCATCTGTAGAAATGTCACATCTATCTGAAGAGGTGTATTAGAAAGTCCTCTTAAGAGCTGAAGCTCTGTATCCTGTTTTATAGGCATGAGATTAAGAATCACTATTCTAAGCTCTCTGAAATCCTGTGAAAGAGCCCTGTTCTCATCCATGACAAATATATTTTCATCCTCAAGTTCCGCCTTTGCCGGCAAATCACTCTGTATCCTGATTGGCATAACCTCCGCCTTTCCCAAATCAATTTATATAATCTGTAAACATAATTTTTCTAAATTTAATAACACCTGTATATTACATCAAATCTTTTCTGCCTGCAATATCGAGGAATTCTTCTTCACTTATAATCGGTATTCCAAGCTTTGATGCATTTTTATTCTTTGATGATGTAGATGTTACATCATTATTAATGAGATAACTTGTATTACCTGTAACAGACCCTGTGACCTTTCCACCCATTGATTCTATCAGGTCTTTTAATTCATTTCTGTTATTAAAATGACTTAGTGAACCCGTTATAACAAAAACTTTACCTTCAAGAGCATCTGCATTTTCAGAATTATTATCTTCTTCTTTTTCAATATCCAGCTCTTTTAATAACTTTTCAAATAATGCCCTGTTATTCTCATTTTCAAAATAGGAAACAAATGCATCAGCAAGTACAGCTCCTACACCTTTTACAGCTTCAAGTGCCGGACGGTCTGCTGTCGTAAGCTGTTCTTTATCTGAACCAATTGCTTTTACAATCATCTTGGCATTTGAAAGTCCTATTCCCGGAATTCCGAGACTGTATATAACCTTTGCCATAATTGTCTTTCTTGACTGTTCAACAGCATTAAGAATATTTTCACACGACTTTTCACCAAATCCTTCCATGCCTGATATTATGTCCTTATATCTGTCAAGATGATATAAATCCGTAAAATCTTTTATAAGACCATTCTGGATAAATTTCTCAAGTGTAGCCTCTGAAAGTCCGTCAATATTCATTGCATCCCTTGAAACAAAATGTGCAAATCTCTTTACATGCTTTGCCTGACATTCTTCATTCATACAATACAGTGATTTGACATCATTAATCTGCTTTATTTGTGTCTTTCCTTTACAGACAGGACACTCCAAAGGAATCTCAACATTGCCGCTTCTTGTAAAATTATCTGCTATCTGCGGAATAATCATATTAGCTTTAAAGACACTTATCTCATCACCTATTCCAAGCTGTAAGCCTTCCATAATGCTTATATTATGAACACTTGCCCTTGAAACTTTTGTGCCCTCAAGCTCAACCGTATCAAATACCGCTATAGGATTTATCAGCCCTGTCCTTGACGCACTCCATTCAATCTTTCTAAGATGTGTTACGGCTGTCTCATCAGTCCACTTAAATGCCATTGAATTACGTGGAAACTTAGCCGTTCTTCCAAGTGAATCGCCATATGCGATATCATCATACAATATTACAAGTCCGTCTGATGGAAAATCATTATCTTTTATCTTATCTTCAAACCACATAATTGTGTCTTTGAGATTTTCTGATGTAACTTCTTTGTATTCAACTACAGAAAATCCCTGTTCTTTAAGCCATTCAAACTGTACTTTCCTTGAATTCTTAAAATCCTGTCCATCTGCAGAAACAAGCGAAAATGCAAAAAATCTTACATTTCTTTCTTCAGTAATCTTATTATTAAGCTGGCGTACTGAACCGCTGCAAAGATTTCTTGGATTCTTATATTTTGCATCTATCTCAGGAATCTTTTCATTGATTTTTTCAAAGTCAGAATAAGTTATAATTGCCTCTCCTCTTATAACAAGTCTGCCTTTAAAAGGAATTGACAACGGAACATTTTTAAATACTTTTGCATTCTGTGTAATAATTTCCCCAACTTCGCCATTTCCTCTTGTTACAGCTTTTAAAAGTTCGCCATTTTCATATGTCAGGACTATAGTAAGCCCGTCAAGTTTCCATGATAACAGACCTCTCTGGCTTCCAAGCCAGTCCACCAGCTCGTCGGGATTTTTTGTCTTATCAAGGCTTAACATAGGACTGTCATGTCTTTCCTTTGGAAGCTCACTGAGCGTTTCATATCCAACATTAACAGTAGGGCTGTCCGAAAGAACAATCTTAGTTTTTTCTTCAAGTTTTACAAGTTCGTCATAAAGCTTATCATATTCAAAGTTGCTCATTATCTCAACGCCTTCTGAATAATAACTTTTTCCTGCCTTGTTTAATATGCTTACAAGCTCTTTAATTCTTTCCAAATCCGTCATTTCCGTTACCACTTTCTGTCCTTATTTCTTATTAATAAGATTCATTAATTTTTCATATTCGCTGCCTTCAATTTTTCTTGTTGCACCGGCTGGCAAATCATTCAGTTCTATATTCATTATTCTTATTCTTTTCAATTTTACGACTTTATATCCAAGATTGGAACACATGCGTCTTATCTGTCTGTTTAATCCCTGTTTTAAAATTATCCTGAATGTTTTTTTCCCTGTCTTAATAACACGGCACGGTCTTGTCGTTTTATCAAGTTCTTTTAAATACATCGGTTCTGACATTCTGCGTTCAAAATCATCTGAAAGATTTTTATCTACCTCAACTATATATTCTTTCTCATGCTCATTTTTCCCCGTGAGAATATTATTCATCAGTTCACCATCATTAGTCATTAAAAGCAGGCCTTCTGAATCTTTGTCAAGTCTTCCGACAGGGTAAATTCTTTTGTCACATCCAAGAAAATCAACTATATTATTAGCCCCCTGTTTATCAGTTGTGGTGCATACTATTCCTCTTGGTTTATTCACTGCTATAAGTATATTTTCTTCTTCCGGAACAACTGCCTTACCATCAACATATACCTTCTGTCCCGGCATAACACGGCTTCCCATATCTGCCATATTTCTATCTATAAAAACACGTCCCTCACCGACAAGCCTGTCCGCTTCTCTTCTCGAACAATATCCTGCCGAACCGAGGAACTTATTAATTCTTACTCCATCATCCATATGCTTTCATTCCTGTTATTAATAAATAATATAATTTTAACAAAATCATTTCGTCATTTCAACCATCTTGCTTTTTTTGTTTTTATAATGTAAAATAATACAGCATGTGCATGTAGCTCAGTGGATAGAGCGTTCGCCTCCGGAGCGAAAGGCCGTGGGTTCGACCCCCATCATGCACATACTGTCTTTATTTAATATCTGTTTCTACTATTTTTATCACATTGTAATAAGTCCATTCTTTCTGTTATATTCATACACATTATCAGACAGAATCTCATCCTGCGAAACTCCCTGTTCATTCACTTCCCTTACCATATCTGCAAGTTCAGATTTATCAAATGCATTCTTTTTAGGAACAATAATGACCTCATGAACAGATGACGGAAGTATGTATAAATCAGAATGTACATCATTCGCAAATTTTTTAAGAAGATTATCATATAATATACATGCGGCACCATTTACCCTTGAAGAATTGGTGAGTACATATAAAATGTCTTCGCCTGTGTATTCACACACTTTCTCGTCATTATCAGCCGGAGCTGTTCCTGCAATCTCACTTAATATTTTACTCATAGGCACAATGCTGCCGGCAAGCAGAACAGGTGTATTCTTCAATGCATCATTATAAATTTCATCCTCTGTCACATTCCAGATTCTTAAATGTTCATTATGAATAAGTGCCGTTGCACTCACACCTTTTCTTTGCTCTATCAGGCAGTAAAAAACTACAGCAAGGTCAAGCACTCTTTTGTATGGCACATCTTCCAGAAGTTTTTTATTCTTCTGATAATTGACAAGCTTATATACGATTGTTTTTCTGACATTTTCATAATTTTCAAAATAATCAGCATTAATATTAATTGAATTTTTATTCTGATTATAAATACGTATAATCTCACTTACAACAGCTTTTAAAGAAACCCCTTCCCTGTATCTGTCATAAAAAGAATTAATATATATTGTAGGTGCGATATTCTTATCTTTTTCCATTATTGTAATGCCGTCAAGCTCCGTTCCGTTATTTTTCATGACATGATTAAGCGTGACGCTGACATTACTGTCATACCTTGATTCTACCTCCTTTCGTACATTTTCCAGAAACTCCCTGTACTCCATAATAAGTTACTCTCCTTTAATATAATATTTAAATAAACCGTATACACACGGATATTTACATAAACACCAGTGGAATCTTACCCGAAAAATCTGTAACCTTATGGAATAAAAATGAAAAGTCCTGTATAAGGCAATAGAAGCAGGTATAATGACTGCACCGACTTGTATATATGCCTCTTATGCATATATAC
>CDTY01000486.1_pt1 | contig 22954 bp, 22 predicted proteins | sample 557731 | NCBI WGS metagenome assembly CDTY01 (sample SAMEA3182101, study PRJEB8094) | gut metagenome | biome: human; feature: gut; material: Stool; isolation source: human stool | place: Canada | collected 2013-02-12
TTGAAGTTGTTGCGGCCCTGCTGGAAGGTGACGCCGAACACATCCTTGTACTCTTGGGGAGCAGGGACATAGTCCGGGTCAATTTGCACCACGTTGTAGTTGCCCTTCTTCTTGGTCTTGAGGATCTCCAGGGCCTCGTCGGTGTAGCCGGGGGCGATGATGCCGTCGGAGACCTCGTACTTCAAATACCGGGCGGTGGCGGCGTCGCACACGTCGGAGAGAGCCGCCCAGTCGCCGTAGGAGCACAGCCGGTCGGCGCCCCGGGCCCGGATGTAGGCGCAGGCAATGGGGCTCAGCTCCGCCGTCTCGTCCACGAAGTAGATCTTCTTGTCCACCTCGGACAAGGGCAATCCCACGGCGGCGCCGGCGGGGGAGACGTGCTTGAAGCTGGCGGCGGAGGGCAGGCCGGTGGCGGCCTTGAGCTCCTTGACCAGCTGCCAGGAGTTCAGAGCATCCAGAAAGTTGATGTAGCCGGGCTTGCCGTTCAAAACCGTGATGGGCAGGTCACTGCCGTCCCGCATAAAGATGCGGGAGGGCTTTTGGTTGGGGTTACAGCCGTATTTGAGTTCCAGTTCGTTCATTTGTCCCGCTCCCTTACTGATTTTTGTTGAGAATGCGCTGGGTAAAGGCGCCGGTGCCGAGGTCGGTGAAGCGGACAAAGAGGGAGATCTTGTTGTCCTCGTTGAGGTTGTCCCACAGCTCCGCGGTAAAGGCGTCGATGTCGCCGGAGATGGCTACTCGCTCCGGTTCCCCCTGGAAGGTGGGGATGGGGTTGCCGTCGGTGACATAGGTGTGGAGGAAATGGCCCAGACCAGGCAGGCCGGGATACTCAAAGGTCTGACGGACGCAGCCGGAGCCGGCAGCGTCGGCGGACTTCAAGATGGAGAGTTTATAGCTGCCGTCAGGGCTCAGAAGGCCGGAGATGCGGGGGGTCCAGTTGGGACCGTCGGGCTCAAACTCCCGGGTGCGCAGCGCCTGCTCCATGGGAAGGCCCCGCTCCAGAAACTCCCGGATGGTGTCGGTCTGGTCACCGTTGGTGACGATGAGGCCTCGGCCCATCTGACGGACCGGGTGATAGATGATGAGGCTGGGGTCGGACAGCTTGGAGGGGTCATAGGCCTCGGTGCGGATGCCGTCGGGCTCCTCTACAAAGACCCGGTTGCGGCTGTTGACGCTGCGGCCCATGATGAAGTAGGCGGCCACGGACTGCTTGCCGTCCGCCGTCAGGCCCAGGACGATGCCCCGGCCGGGATAGGGGTTGCCTGCCAAAAGCTCCTTCAGGGAGCCGATTTCATATCCGTTCATTGCCGCTTCTCCTTTTCCTGCATGATTTTCTCGGACATCTCCTCCGCCGCCTGGGGCAGGAGGATCCACTCCGCCTGCTCCATGACCCGGCGCTGCAAGGTCTCCGGCGTGTCGCCGGGCAGGACCTCCACCGCCTTTTGCAGCAGGATGCGTCCGCCGTCGGGGATCTCGTTGACCAGGTGCACGGTGGCGCCGGTGACCTTCACCCCACGGGCGAGGGCCGCCTCGTGGACCTTGAGCCCGTAGTAACCCTTGCCACAGAAGGAGGGGATCAGGGCCGGGTGGACGTTGACGATCCGCTCCGGCCACTGCTTGACGAAGTCCTCGGACAAGATGGACAAAAAGCCCGCCAGGAGGATGAGGTCCGCCTGGTATTCCCGGAGCTTTTCCAGCAGGCCGGCTTCAAAGTCCGCCTGGCTCAGCTCCTTCCGGGGCACGGCGAAGCCGGGCACGCCGTGGTTTTTGGCCCGCTCCAGGGCGTAGGCCCCGGCGGTACTGGAGAGCACCACCACGATCTCCCCGTGGGGGATCTTCCCGCTCTCCTGGGCCTGGAGCAGGGCCTCCAGATTGGTGCCGCCGCCGGAGACCAGGACGGCAATGCGCGCCTTGCTCAGCATAGTACCACACGCTCCTCACCGGAGACGATCTCACCGGCGGCATAGGCGTCGCAGCCCTGGGCCTTGAGGGTGGCCAGAGCGGTGTCCGCCTCCTCCTGGGACACCACCAGCGTCATGCCCACGCCCATGTTGTAGGTGTTGAACATGTCCCGCTCGGGGATGTCGCCCTTGTGCTGGAGCAGGGAGAAGATGGGGGGCGTGCGCAAAGCGGCCTTGGAGATCTTGGCGGTAAGGCCCTCGGGCAGGCAGCGGGGCAGGTTTTCATAGAAGCCGCCGCCGGTGATGTGGCTGATGCCCTTCACCGTCACGGCGTTCAGGCAGGCCAGCACCGGCTTGACATAGATGCGGGTGGGGGTCAGCAGGGCCTCGCCCAGGGTGGTGCCCAGCTCGTCGGAGTAGACGCCCAGGTCAGCGTGCTCCACGTCAAAGACCTTGCGCACCAGAGAGTAGCCGTTGGAGTGGATGCCGGAGGAGGGCAGGGCGATGAGCACGTCGCCGGGCTTCATGGTGGAGTGGTCCACCACCTTGGCCTTGTCCACCATGCCCACGGAGAAGCCCGCCAGGTCATAGTCGTCGGCGGCCATCATGCCGGGGTGCTCGGCGGTCTCGCCGCCGATAAGGGCGCAGCCGGACTGGACGCAGCCCTCGGCCACGCCGGAGACGATGTCCGCCACCTTCTCCGGGATGTTCTTGCCGATGGCGATGTAGTCCAGGAAGAAGATGGGCTTGGCGCCGCAGCAGATGATGTCGTTGACGCACATGGCCACGCAGTCGATGCCCACGGTGTCGTGCTTGTCCAGCAGCTGGGCGATGCGCAGCTTGGTGCCCACGCCGTCGGTGCCGGAGACCAGCACCGGCTCCTTCATCCCGGCAAAGTCCGGGGCGAAGAGGCCGCCGAAGCCTCCAATGTCGGAAACCACGCCGGGGATGAGGGTGCGCTTGATATGGTCCTTCATCAGCTCCACGCCTCGGTAGCCGGCGGTGATATCCACGCCGGCGGACTTATAGCTCTCAGAAAAGCTACGCATTCTCCTTCTTCACCCTTTCACTGATTTTGCATTCAAAGCGGTCCTTGCCGCCGTCGCTGGGGATGGAGGTGGGATACCCGCCGCCGAAGCAGGCGGTGCAAAAGCCCTCTTCCGTGTTGTCCGCCAGCTTCACCACGTCTCTCAGGCTCAGATAGCCCAGGGAGTTGACGCCGATGATCTGGGCGATCTCCTCTACGGAGTGCTTGTTGGCGATGAGCTTGTTGGGGTCGTCGATGTCGGTGCCGTAGTAGCAGGCGCCCACGAAGGGGGGCGCGCTGACCCGCATGTGGATCTCCTTGGCGCCGGCCTTCCACAGCAAATCGATGGTCCGGCGGCAGGTGGTGCCCCGGACGATGGAGTCGTCGATGAGGACCACCCGCTTGCCCTCCACCACCGAGCGGATGGGGCTGAGCTTGATGTTCACCTCATTTTCCCGCATGGCCTGGGTGGGGGAGATGAAGGTGCGGCCGATGTACTTGTTCTTGATGAAGCCCATGCCGTAGGGGATGCCGCTTTGCCGGGAGTAGCCCAGAGCGGCATCCAGGCCGGAGTCGGGCACACCGATGACGATATCCGCCTGCACCGGGTGCTCCAGGGCCAGGAAGGCGCCGGCCCGCTGCCGGGCCACATGGACGCTGGAGCCGTCGATGACGGAGTCGGGCCGGGCGAAATAGATGAACTCGAACACGCACATCCGGCGGGGGACCTTGCCGCAGTGGGAGGTGTCGGACTTGACACCGTTCTTGTCCACCACCACGATCTCACCGGGTTGGATGTCCCGCTGGAAGGTGGCGCCGATGGCGGCCAGGGCGCAGGACTCGGAGGCGAACACCACGGCTCCGTTCTTCATGGTGCCCATGCACAGAGGGCGGAACCCGTGGGGGTCCCGGACGGCGATGAGCTTGGTGGGGGAGGAGATGACCAGGGAGTAGGCGCCCTCGATTTGGTCCATGGCGGCGGACACGGCCTCTTCAATGGAGGAGGTCCGCAGCCGCTCCTGGACGATGATGTAGGCGATGACCTCACTGTCGGTGGTGGTCTGGAAGATGGAGCCGCGGCTCTCCAGCTGGGAGCGCAGCTCGTGGGAGTTGGTCAGGTTGCCATTGTGGGCCAGGGCCATGCGGCCCTTGTAGTGGTTCACCAGAATGGGCTGGACATTGCGCTTGTTGTCGCTGCCGGTGGTGCCGTAGCGCACGTGCCCCACGGCGATGTTGCCCTGGCCCAGAGCGGCCAGCCGCTCCGGCGGGAACACCTCGTTCACCAGGCCCACGTCCCGGTAGGAGGTGAACAGGCCGTCGTCATTGACCACGATGCCGGCGCTCTCCTGTCCCCGGTGCTGCAGGGAGTAGAGGGCGTAGTAGGCCAGCGGGGCCACATCGGTGGGTTCCGGGGAGTAGATCCCGAACACACCGCATTCTTCGTGCAGACCGCTCATCTTACGCGTTATCCTCCATCAGACGGCGCATGACCTCCTGATAGGCGTCCTCCACGCCGCCCAGATCCCGACGGAAGCGGTCCTTGTCCAGCTTCTCATGGGTCTTTTCATCCCACAGGCGGCAGGTGTCGGGGCTGATCTCGTCGGCCAGGACGATCTGGCCGTCGGGGGTCTTGCCGAACTCCAGCTTGAAGTCCACCAGGTCGATGCCCATGTGCTTGAAGGCGGCCTTCAGGAAGTCGTTGACCTGGAAGGCCATCTTGCGGATGGTCTCGATCTCCTCGGCGGTAGCCAGCTTCAGGGCCAGGGCGTGGTAGGTGTTCAGCAGGGGATCGCCCAGCTCGTCGTTCTTATAGGAGAACTCGATGGTGGGGGCGTCAAAGACGATGCCCTCCTCCACGCCGTAGCGCTTGGCGAAGGATCCGGCGGAGATGTTGCGGACAATAACCTCCAGAGGCACGATGGAGACCTTCTTCACCAGGGTCTCCCGGGGGGACAGCTCCTCCACAAAGTGGGTGGGCACACCCACCTGCTCCAGGCGGCGCATCATCACATTGCTCATCTGGTTGTTGATGACGCCCTTGCCGGAGATGGTGCCCTTCTTGAGCCCGTTGAAGGCGGTGGCGTCGTCCTTGTAGGCCACGATGACCAGATTGGGATCGTCGGTGGCGAAAACCTTCTTGGCCTTACCCTCGTACAGCTGCTCTCTCTTTTCCATGATGCTCGTCTCCCTTTTTATAAATGTATATATAATTAAATGATTGTGCGCGAACAGAACCGATAAACGGCCTAGCAGAGTCCAAGGCACTTACTGCCGGAGCTTTTCCTCAATGGCCGCGTCCTTGGCCAGGACCTTCTTTGCATCGGCGGCCCGGCGGGCGTCCAGCTTGGCGGCCAGGTCCTTGTCCTCCACGGCCAGGATCTGAATGGCCAGCAAAGCGGCATTGGCAGCGCCGTCAATGGCCACTGTGGCAACAGGGATGCCGGAGGGCATCTGGACAGTGGACAGCAGCGCGTCAATGCCGCCGATCTGTTTGGACTGAATGGGAATGCCGATCACGGGCAGGGTGGTGGCAGCAGCCATGGCACCGGCCAGGTGAGCGGCCATGCCGGCTGCGCCAATGAGCACGCCAAAGCCATTCTCCCGGGCACTCTCGCAGAAGCTGCGCACCTCCACCGGCGTGCGGTGGGCGGACCAGACATGGACCTCGGTGGGTACGCCGAACTCAGCCAGTGTATCCGCCGCCTTGCGGACCACAGGCAGGTCGCTGTCGCTTCCCATAATTAGTGCAACTTTCTTCATGATAACCTCCTATTAGAACAGTTAATGACTAACATTAGCAAAAGCAAACAAAAAGGGCACACCAGACCGTAAAAAACGGTCAAGTGTGCCCAGATGGACGGTAAGTACTCCGGTCCTTCGGTCCCTCGTGGTGGCCCACATCTCCGTCAGCAGCAAAGAACCTCCCGCGGCGCGGCACAGACCGGAGCTGTGACTTTCCGCGCCGAATACATTTGAATCGTACCATATTCTGTCAAACCCTGTCAACGGCAATCAGCACAAACTTTCCGCCGCAAACCGGGAGCCTGAGGGACACTTTCGCCTCTTGCCAGGCGTCAGAGAGGGACGGACGGCTGTCTCTATAAGGAGAACAGAACGGAGAAAAAAGTGCTGCTTATGGCAGACGATACAGGTCGGCCCGGAGCTTGCCGTTCTCGATGCGGACCAGGGCGTAGGCTGGGTGGCCATAGGGACCGATGCTGCCGGGATTGACCAGCAGCGAGGTGTCGGCCCAGTCACAGTAGGGCCGGTGGGTGTGGCCGAAGAGAAACAGGTCCGCCCCTGCCTGGCGGGCAGCGTAGCCGGCCTCCAGCAGGCCCATCTTCACGTGGTAGGTGTGGCCGTGGCACATGAGGATGCGCTTGCCCTGGATCTCCAGCTGCCGCTCCAGAGGCTCCCCGGGGCGCAGGTCGCAGTTGCCCGGCACCTGGATGAGCTCCAGATGGGGAAAGAGGTCCCGCAGCGCCTCGGCGTCCCGCCAGCAGTCCCCCAGGTGCAGCGCCAGCTGGGGAGACGTCAGCTCCACCGCCCGTGCCATATTGTCCACGCTGCCGTGGGAATCGGAAAGGACCAGAATTTTCATGGGATACCTCCCTTGTCATGGGTAAAGTGAGCAGGGCTTTATCCTGTCGGTACCGCATTTTCCTCCCGCAAAGAGAGGAAAATACAATACCAACAGGATATTGATATAGAAAATATACTATATGTATATAGTTTCCTGTGGAAAAGTGGCCTTACAGGGCGTCCACCGCTGCCCGCAGCTGGTCCATGGCCTGGGCCAGTACGGACCGGGGACAGGCGGCATTGAGCCGCATGAAGCCCTGGAGCTGGCGGCCAAAGGAGCAGCCATCGTTGAGACCCAGCTTGGCCTTCTGGATCATGAAGTCGTGGAGAGCCTGGTTGTCCAGGCCCAGGGCCCGGCAGTCCAGCCACATGAGGTAGGTGGCGTCGGGGGCGTAGGTCTTGATCTTGGGAATGTACTTCTGGCAGTAGTCCACCACAAAGTCGAAGTTGTCGGAGAGATAGGGCAGGAGCTGCTCCAGCCACTCCTCACCGCCGGTGAAGGCCGCCTCCATGGCGGTCAGGGAGAAGGCGTTGTTCCGGTGGATGTCCATGCACTGCCAGTAGTGGTCAAAGACGGCCTTCTTGTGGGCGTCGGGGAAGACCACGGTGCTGGCCTGGAGGCCCGCCAGATTGAAGGTCTTGGTGCCGGAGATGCCAGTGATGACGTTGGCGGCGATCTCCGGGGAGAGGGTGGCGGTGGGGATGTGGCGCTTGCTGTGAAAGATGAGGTCCGAGTGAATCTCATCGGAGACCACCAGCACGTGGTGCTTGAGGCACAGCTCCATCATTCGCCGCAGATCGGCCTCCTCCCACACGATTCCCAGGGGATTGTGGGGGGAGCAGAGCAGGAAGAGGTCCACCTGGGTGAGCTTTTCCTCAAAGTCCGTCCAGTCCACGCTCCAGCGGCCGTCTCTCTCCACGAAGGGGCACTCCACCACTTTCCGGTTCCAGGCCTCCGTCATGTCGTAAAACTCAGAGTAGACCGGCGTCTGAATGAGTACGCTGCCGCCCTCGGGGGTGAAGAGCTTGACGCAGGCGCTGATGGTCTGCACCACGCCCAGGCTCCAGCTCATGAGACTTTGGTCAATGTCCCAGCCGTGGCGGCGTTTCTGCCAGGCGGCGATAGCGGCAAAATAGCTTTCCGGCCGGGCGGTGTAGCCCCAGATGCCCTCCTGGGCCCGTGCGGTGAGGGCGTCGATGATGGGCTGCGCCGTGCGGAAGTCCATGTCGGCGATCCACAGGGGAATCACATCCTCGGTGCCGAACTTCTTTTTCCGTTCGTCATATTTGGCGGCGTGGTTGCCAGAGCGGTCCACCACCGCGTCAAAGTTATAGTGCATAGAAAAGGTCCTCGCTTTCCGGCGGCGTGCCGCCTATTTCCCCTCTATCTTGCCGTCCTTTTCCCCGTTTGTCAAGGGAAGGAAAAAGGAACGAGCGCCGCCTGCCGGATGGGAAGCCGGCAGACGGCGCTCAGGGGGGAGAGGGAAGGCTTAGTTACGGAAAAGCGTGGGAGGCGTAGGCCGGGCGGGCCGGACCGGCGCAGGCGCAGGTGCGGAGGTACCGGCGGGGCTGTGGGCCGGGGCGGGACCCTCATAGGGCAGGTGTTCCCGCTGATAGATGGCCTTGAGCTTTTCGCCGGTGGCGGCCATACTCCGCTCCCGGGCCACCTGGAGGCCGCCCTCGGCCAAAGAGGGCAAGGTGCCGTCCAGCAGGCCCCGAACCTTGTCCGCAAAGCCGGATTGATCGGCGGCCTTATAGACGCTGACGCCGTCGGTGAGCCAGTTGGCGTAGACGGGAATGTCCCGCACCACGGTGGGGATGCCGCAGGCCAGGGCCTCCAGCACCACGATGCCCTCGGTCTCCTCGTGAGAGAGGAAGGCGAACACGTCGCACCCGCAGTAGGCGTCCCGCAGCTCCTCCTGCTCCACAAAGCCGGGGAAGGTCAGGTTCTCCGGCGCGGAGGCGATGGCGTCCCGAATCTCCTGGGGGATCAGCTCGGGGCGGGTGTAGCCGAACCAGAAAAAGCGCACCGAGGGCATGGACCGGGCCAGCTCCACAAATTCCGACAGGCCCTTCCGGGCGATGAAATGGCCCACGGAGATCACCGCCTTGTCGGTTTCAGACAGGCCGTATTTTTCCCGGAAGGCGGCCCGGCGGGCCGGGTCGGGAGCGAAGAACTCCGTGTCGATGCCGTTGCTGAGGCTGTAAATGGGGCGGCGGATGCCGTAGCTCAGCAGCAGGCGGCGGGAGTATTCGGTGGGGGTGATGACCACATCGCCCCGCTCATAGCACAGCTTGATCCACTGGCGGAACAGCGGCGCCAGGGCGTTGGAACCCCGGAAGGAGTTGCGGAAATCCTCCATGGTGGAGTGGCCGTAAAAGACCACCTTCCGCCCCCGGAGCTTGGCCCAAAGTGCGGCCAGCACGGAGTCGGGGAATACGGTGTTGCAGTGGACTACACCGGTGTCGGCCTGGGCGTGGTCCGTCACAGAGATACCAACCTGATTGAGCATTTTCCGCTGGTGGGCCACTGCCTGGCCCACGCCGCTCTTGCGCACCAGGGAAAGAGAACCGGAATACAGTTGTACGCTCATAAAGATGCTCCTTTGTAGAATTTCACACGGGCAGAATCCGGGAGATCCACTGGAAGGCGATCTCCAGGCCCAGACTGTACAGGGCGATAGAGGCGGGTTTGCCCAAAAGGATAATGGCGGTAAAGCGTTTGAGAGACATGTCTGTGGTGCCGGCCAGCCAGCACAGGAAGTCATCCGGCGCTACGGGGAAGAAGATGGCCAGGGCGAACCACAGGGAAAAGTGTTTTTCGGTCCAGCTTTCATACCGGGCGATGGTCTTGGGGGCGAAGATCTGGTTAAGAAGGGGCCGGCCGTAGATCCGGGCCAGCAAAAAAGCGGCGATGGACCCCAGACAGATGCCGATATAGTTGCAGAAAAAGCCTGTCCATGGACCAAACAGCAGTACGCCCGCCAGACAGCCCAGGCCCCCGGGCAGGATGGGGATTACCACCTGCACCGCCTGGAACAGGACAAAGACCACAGTACCAAAGACACCAAAGCCATCGATGAAGGTCCGAAGGGCTTCCTGGGAGGTGAACAGCTGGTGGCGTAGACCGTACCAGACAAAGAGACCGCAGAAGAACAGGCCCACCACGGTGCACAGATTCATTACAGATTTAGCATAGGATTTGGGCATGGGAAACCTCCTTTCGAAAAGGGACCGGGCCGTCAGGCGGCCCGCATGAGAGGGGTTTGGCCGAGGACCTGGGCATAGACGGCGGCCACCCGGGCGGCAAAGGCCTGGGCGGAGAACTCCTGCCGGGCCGTCTCCACAGCGCCCTGGGACAGCTCCCGGCGCAGCTCCTCGTCGCAGAGGAAGCGGTGGAGGGCGGTGTGGAACTCCGCACCGTTTCGGAACTGCCAGCCGTTGACGCCGTCCCGGATCACGCCGGTGAGGCAGGGGTCCTGGCGGCACAGGGCAGGCAGACCGGAGGCCAGGGCCTCGATGTAGGTCAGACCCTGGGTCTCGCTGGTGGAGGCGCTGACGAACAGATCGCCCAGTTGATAGTACTCGGGGACCTGCTGGGGGGAGACCATGCCGGCAAAGCGCACCCGCTCTGTCAGGTGCAGGGCACGGACCTGTTCCTCCAGCTGGGCGCGGTAGGGGCCGTCGCCCACCAGCAGCAGATAGAGGTCCTTTTGCTCCTCAGCGCTCAGGAAGCGCAGCAGCTCATCGATGTTCTTCTCCTCGGCCAGACGGCCCAAATACAAAAGGACCGTGGCCTCCTGGGGGATCCCCAGCTCCTGGCGCATCCGGGCGACGCGCTGGACATCCCGGGGGGCGGAGAAGCGGCTCAGGTCAATGCCTGTGGGGATCACATGAACCGGCCGGGACACGTGGTAGCGGTTGAGGATCTCCCGGACCTTTACAGTGGGAGCGATGACACAGGCGGTGTGGGACACCACCCAGCGGGAAAAGGCGGCCACCGCACGGCGGCCCCACTTGATGCTGGGGGAGAAGTAGTGGGTATAGTCCTCATAGACCGTGTGATAGGTGTGGACGATGGGAGCTCCGGTGGCGGCGGAGAGCCGCTTGGCCAGGCGGAAGGTGGAGAACTCGCACTGGGAGTGGATGATGTCCGGACGCCAGTCTACGATCTCCTGCAGCAGCCCGATGGCAGGCGCGGTGCGCAGCCGGGCACCGGGGTAAATGCGCTCAGCACTGACGGCGCCGATATAGGTCACATCTCCCTCCCGATAGGACCGGGTGGTGGAAGAGAGGGTCAAAACGCGGACATCATGGCCCAGAGCGGTCAGTTCCCGCTGCAAATTCAAAACGGAGGTGACGACCCCGTTGACAGCCGGGGCGTACCAGTCGGTAGTAATCAAAACTTTCATCGGATCGAACTCCTTTCGTCGATCATGAGTGTATCAATCGTATTAGTACAGTTAATATACCCTGACTGGGGACATTTGTCAAGAGGTTGCTAAAAAAATTGTCACATTGTACTAGTTTAATAACACAATACAGCGGAATGACCAGCGGGTCAAGCAAGGCTGAGTAAGAAACGGCACAAATTTGGTGCACAGAGCGGCAGGGGCAGGGAGAAAATGGGAGATAAAATGCCTGCTGCTAATCTTAATACGGAACAGCGGAGGAAAATTCTTCATTTGGCAAAAAGTCTTTCTTATGATGCAGGAAAAGAAGAAACGCTTTGAAAAAAACGGCAAAAACGAATTTATATTTATAATGTGTAAAATATCGATTAAATCAATGTAAAACCGTTTTTCTTCGACTTTGTGAATTGGACGGACTTGGAAAAGCGTGCTATGCTTTCCTTACTGACAGTATTTGGCATACTGCGACTTAAGATTGGGAGGAAAAGATGAAACACCTAAAGAAAGTAAGTACCCTGTTCCTGGCCCTGGCCCTGACTCTGTCCTTGGCGGCCTGCGGCTCCACCACCACTACCGGCAGCGGCAATGAAAGCACCAGCGAACCCCAGAGCGATGGCGCGTTCCAGTCCTCCATCCTCTTCTGCGGTTCCACCTCCTTGTATCCCATTATGTCCTCTCTGGCCTCTTCCTTCACGGAGGAGTATGTGACCTGGGACCAGGTGGATGCCTCCTTCCCCGCGGAGAACATCTCCATCTATGTGGCTCCCGGTGGCTCCGGCGTGGGCGTCAGCGCTGCCATTGACGGCACTGCCGACTTCGGCATGGTGGCCCGGGAGATGAAGGACAGCGAGGTGGAGGCCCTGGGCGAGAATTACCAGAGCTTCATCGTGGCCCGTGATGCCCTGACTGTCTCCGTCAATGCCCAGAACCCCATCTGCGACATCATGGACGACATGAGCACCGAGACCATCCGTCAGATCTTCTCCGGCGAGATCAGCACCTGGGATCAGGTGGACGCCTCTCTGCCCGCCGAGACCATCAACGTCTATATCCGTGACCTGTCCGGCGGCGCCTATGAGGTGTTCCAGACTGCCGTCATGGGCGAGAGCGAAGTCACCGCTTCCGCCACCCAGTCCGCTTCCATGACCGAGCTGGCCACCAATATTGCCAACGATCCCTGGGGCATCGGCTATGCGGGCTTCGGCGCCTACAACAAGGCCAACGAGGGCGGCCAGGTCCTGGTTGCCATGAAGGTGGACGGCGTGGAGGCCACCACTGAGAACATCCTCAGTGGCGACTACACCATCCAGCGCCCCGTCATGTTCGTCACCGGCGCGGAGATCACCTCTTCCGAGCAGGCCTTCATTGACTACATCTTCTCCCAGGTGGGCTACGATGTGGTGGAGGCCAACGGTTACATCCCCGCCTTCACGCCTGAGGCGTAAGGCAGTCACATCGGTAGAAAAGAGCGAATGCTGCCACCTTGTGTGGCAGCATTCGTGTTTTGCATCGCCGGTCCCCGGGACCGGCTGGAGAGAAAGGAGCGCTTTGCATTGGGCAGGCGGCTGGATTTCGTGTGGTCGGTGGTGGTACATCTGCTGACGGCACTGGCGGTGCTGGCACTGGCCTTTGTCCTCTATTTCATCGTCCATGAGGCCCTGCCCACCTTCCAGGAGGTGAGCGTGGCGGACTTTTTGCTGGGGCGGCGGTGGATGCCTGTGGACTACACCGGGGAGACGGCCTTCGGCATCTTCAACTTCATCGTGGCCACGCTGTATGTGTCTTTTGTCGCCATGGTGCTGGCCCTGGCCGTGGGACTGGGAGCGGCCATCTTCCTCTCCTGCGTGGCCGGAGAGCGGGCTCGGAGCATCCTCTATCCCTTTGTGGATCTGTTGGCGGGTATCCCCTCGGTGGTTTACGGCTTCATTGGCCTGGTGGTGCTGGTGAAGATCTTCCTCCGGGCTGGGGTGCACACCGGCTCCTGCGTGCTGGCAGCGGGGATCTTGCTGGCCGTCATGCTGCTGCCCTACCTGGTCAGCGCCTGCAGTGAATCCATCCTCCGGGCCCGGGAGCAGTATCTGCCGGCGGCGGAGGCCATGGGGATCTCCCGGTGGCACGTGGTGGCTACCATTCTCCTACCGGCGTCCTGGAAGAACATATTGCTGTCCATGGTCCTGGCCATCGGCCGGGCCATGGGCGAGACCATGGCGGTGATGATGGTCATCGGCAACGCAAACCTCTTTCCCACATTGCTTGGCAAAAGCGAGAGCATTGCTGCCGTCATCGCCCTGGAGATGGGCACCGCCGTGGTGGACAGCACCCACTACCACGCCCTGTACGCAGCCGGGCTGGTGCTGCTGGTGCTGCTGGTGATTATCAATGTAGGCATTGGCTTGCTGCGTGAGCGCGTGCTGCAGTGAAGGGAGGCGCATCTATGGGTTGGCGCGGACATTTGACAAGACTCTGGGCCTATGGCAGTATGGTGCTGGTGGCCGGCGTCATCGTCTTTTTGTTTGCCTTTGTGTTTTATGAGGGCTCCTCCGTCATCAGCTGGGAGTTCCTGACCCAGGCGCCCAGCGGCGCGGTGCTGGGGGAGGAGGGCGGCATCTGGCCCGCCATTGTGGGAAGCCTGTGCTTTACCGCCACTGCCGTGGTGCTGGGCGGCATCCCCGCCATTGCCACGGCGCTGTTCCTGGTGTTCTACTGCCGGCGGCGCCGGGTGTCCGGGCTCATCCGTTTGGTGGTCCAGTGCATCTCCGGCATCCCCTCCATCGTTCTGGGCCTGTTCGCTTACAGCTTCCTGGTCCGGGACCTGCAGTGGGGAAGGTGCATCCTCTCCGCCGGTGTGGCCCTGGGAATCATGATCCTGCCCTTTATTGAGGTGCGGGCAGAGAAGGCCTTCCGGGAGTTACCGGAACAGATGGTCCGCTCGTCTTACGCTCTGGGCTGTTCCCGGGCCTATACCATCTGGAAGATCGTCCTGCCGGCGTGCCGGGGGGAGCTGGTGTCCGGTATCATCCTGGGCGGCTGCTACGCCATGGGTGCCACGGCGCCTATGATCTTCACCGGAGCCGTGGCCTATGCCGGCGTGCCCCACAGTGTGATGGAGCCGGCCATGGCCTTGCCGCTGCACCTGTATCTACTGGTGGCCCAGGGTGCCACCTCCATGGACACGGCCTATGGAACGGCCTTTGTGATGATGGCCATTTTGCTTGTGAGCAACCTGTTGGCCACCATTTACGCGCGAAGGAGTCAGAGAAAATGGAAAAGAGTATGAGATTGGAAGCGGTGGGTGCCTCCTACGAGGGAAAGCCCGCCCTGCAGGATGTGTCCCTGACCATCCCCTCCCGGCGCATCACCGCCATCATCGGCCCCTCCGGCTGCGGCAAGAGTACGCTGCTTCGGTGCATGAACGGCCTGCTCTCCGAGGAGCCGGGGGCCAAGGTCACCGGAGAGATCTTCCTGGGGGACCGGCCCATCTCCGCCCTGCCCCGGGAAGAGCTGCGCCGTCGGGTGGGACTGGTGTTCCAGACGCCATCCCCCTTTCCCTTTTCCATCTACCGGAATATGACCTATGCGCCCCGCTATTACGGCGTCCGGGACAAGCGCAAGCTGGAGGCCATCGCTGTGGAAAAGCTGCAGATGGCCGGCCTCTATGACGAGGTCCGGGAGGACCTGGGGAAAAGCGCCCTGAAGCTCTCCGGCGGTCAGCAGCAGCGGCTGTGCATCGCCCGGGCGCTGACGGTGGAGCCGGAGGTGCTGCTGCTGGACGAGCCCTGCTCCGCCCTGGATGTGAAGAGCAGCGCCGTCATTGAGGAGATGCTCACCGGCCTCAAGGAGCGCTATACCATCGTCATCGTCACCCACAATATCGCCCAGGCCCGCCGAATCAGCGACTACGCCGCCTTCTTGTTCAACGGCCACCTGGTGGAGGCGGGACCGGCCCGGGAGCTGCTGGAGCAGCCCCGGGAGGAGGAGACCCGGGCCTTTTTGTCGGGCGTGTACGGGTAAGGAGGAGCCATACATATGATCCGTATCGAGATACCCGGGCGGGAGCCCCTGGAGATCGCCCATGTGGTGCTGGACTACAACGGCACCATCGCCGTGGACGGGGCGCTGCTTCCGTCAGTGCGCCAGCGCCTGGAGCAGCTGAGTCAGGTGGTGGAGATCCATGTGCTCACCGCCGATACCTACGGCACGGTTCAGGAGCAGTGCCGGATGCCAGGCGTGGCAGTGCACACCTTCCCCCGGGCCGGGGCCGCCGCCTGCAAGGCGGAGATCGTGTCCGCCCTGCAGGGAGGCGTGGCCTGCTTCGGCAACGGCTTCAACGACATCCCCATGTTTTCCCTGGCGGCGCTGTCGGTGGCTGTGCTGGAGGGAGAGGGACTGTGCGCCCAGCTCCTGACTCAGGCGGATGTGCTGGTGACCTCCGCCGCCGACGGGCTGGATCTGCTGCTCAAGCCGGACCGGCTCCGGGCTACCCTGCGCAGCTGAAAAAGAGAAAAACACCCGGCGGACATCTTCTGCGATGTCCGCCGGGTGTTTTTTTGTCTCAGATCTTGAGCAGGCGGTAGGCCGCCGCCGTCAGATGGTAGAGGGGCGTTTCCAGGTCATGCCTTGCCTCCTGCAGGGCCTGCCGGATAGGGATGGCTTGGGGGCAGTGCTGCTCACATTTACCGCAGCCCACGCACTGTCCCGCACCGGTAGAGGGGGAGCGCATGGCTGTGGTCTGGAGGTATTCCCGGCGGGCCCGCTTAGCCCCGTCCACGCCGATTTCGTTCCAGCAGCGGAACACCCCCGGAATATCCACACCGTGGGGACAGGGCTGGCAGTAGCCGCAGCCGGTGCAGCCCACCCGCTGGCTCTGGGCGATGGCCTCCTTCAGCCGGGCGATGAGGGCGAAATCCGCTTCCGTCATTTCCCCGGGCCGGGCCAGGTCCGCAATGCGGCAGTTCTCCTGCACCATCTCCAGGGAGTTCATCCCCGAGAGCACGCAGGTGACCCCGGGCTGATTCCAGAGCCACCGCAGGCCCCACTCTGCGGCGGAGCGGCCCCGGCCCTCCGCCGCCAGCAGCTCCCGGGCCTGAGGCGGCAGTCCCACCGTCAGCCGGCCGCCCCGCAGGGGCTCCATAATGATGACGGGGATGCCCTTGGCTTGGGCAGCTTCCAGACCCCGGCGGCCCGCCTGGGTGGTTTCGTCCATGTAGTTGTACTGGATCTGGCAGAAGTCCCAGTCATAGCAATCCAGCAGTTCCAGGAAGCTGGCGGTGTTGCCGTGGAAGGAAAAGCCGATGCGCCGAATGGAGCCCTGGGCCTTTTTCTCCCGAATCCAGTCCTGAATGCCTAAGGCCACCAGCCGTTCCCAGGAGTTTTTGCCCGAGAGCATGTGCAGCAGGTAAAAGTCGATGTGGTCCGTCTGCAGCCGGCGCAGCTGCTCGGTGAGATACCGGTCCATGGCGGCCCGGGAGCGGACCAGATACTGGGGCAGCTTGGTGGCCAGAAACACCTTCTCCCGCAGTCCGCTGCGTTGAAGGATCTGGCCCACGGCGGCCTCATTGCCGGGGTAGACGTAGGCGGTGTCCAGATAGTTGACGCCGGAGGCGACGGCCTCCGCCACCTCCCGCTGGGCCTTGTCCAGATCGATGGCACCCTTGGTGCGGGTGAAGCGCATACAGCCGTAACCCAAAATGGAGATGGACTCTCCTTGTCGACCAGAACGATACTGCATGGTACCTTCTCCTTTTATACAGATGCCTTCTTCCACTTGCCGCTGCGGATCCGCAGCAGAGCCACCACTGCACCGATGGCCCAGCCGGCGGGGATGGACCACCAGATGGCGTTTTCGCCCATGAAATGGGCCAGCAGATAGGCGATGGCTACCCGGGAGAAGAGGTTGGACATAGAGCTAAGGGTGAAAGCTCCCATGTCCCGGGCACCCCGGAGCAGTCCATTGGGCACAAACAAAAGGCCCATGAGGATATAGAAGAGGGACACCGTGTGCATATAATTGAGGCCATAGCCCAGGGCACCGGAGGTATCGCCGGGGTCCAGGAACAGGCTCAGCAGCTGGTTGCCGAAAAGGAAGATGATGAGAGTGATAAGCAGGGAGAAAATGACCACCATCAAGAGGCAGGCCTTGAGGCCCTCCTTCACCCGGTCATACCGGCCTGCGCCGATGTTCTGAGCAGTGTAGCTGGACATGGCGTTGGAAAAGTTCATGTTGGGCAGCATGGCCAGGGTGTCGATCTTGGTGGCCGCGGTATAGCCAGCCACCAGCACCTTGCCGTAGCTGTTGACAAGACCCTGCATCAGCATCATGGAAATGGAGACCATGGACTGCTGGAACATGGAGGGCAGGCCGATCTGGGCAATGCGCTTGACTGCCGTCATATGGAACAGGGGGACCTTGACGCCCACCTTCTCCGGCTCGTTTTCCATTTTGCGCATCCGCCGCAGCAGCACCACCAGAGAGGCCACAGCGCACAGTCCCTGGGCGATAAGGGTGGCCCAGGCTACACCGGCCACACCCATGTTAAATTGGATGACGAACAACAGGTCCAGCACGATGTTGGTCATGCTGGAGATCATCAGGAAGATCAGTGTGGTGCGGCTGTCCCCCAGTGCGTTGTAGATGCCGTTGAGGGTGTTGTAGACGAACAAAAAGAGCGCCCCGCCGAAGTAGATCTGCAGATAGGTCCGGGAGTCGGCCATGATGTCTGCGTCGGTGCCCAGCAGCTGCAGCAGAGGCCCTGCCAGCAGCGTGCCCAGCAGCATGATGATCAATCCCAGCACGCCCAGAGAGATCAGGGCGGTGGAGACGGTGGATTTCATCTCATGGATGCGCTTGGCGCCGAAAAGCTGGGATACCACCACGTTGCAGCCCATGGATAATCCCGAGGCCACCGCCACGGATAAGAATACGATGGGGAAAGAGGAGCCCACCGCCGCCACGGCGTCCTCTCCCACGAATTTACCCACCACAGCGGTGTCCACCATGTTGTACAGCTGCTGAAAGAGATTTCCCGCCACCATGGGCAGCGAGAAGAAGAACAGCAAGGGCAGCGGTTTGCCCTGGGTCAGGTCCTTAACCATTCCAATTTTCCCTCCGTTTGAACTCCATTGCGTTTTCCGTCATGCGGGTCAGAAAACTGTCGAACAAGACCCGCTCCTCCTGGGTGAAGCCCTGATAGCCGATCTGGTCCCACCGGTCCAGAATCTCCTGAATACAGCCGGCCACTCGTCGGCCTTCCTCTGTCAGAGTCACCACTTTTTCTCTCCGGCACCGGTCGCTGACCTGCCGGGTCACCAGTGCGTTTTCCTCCAGCCTGGCCACAGCCCGGGCCACCATGCCCTTGTCTACATTGAAACACCGGGCGATGTCCTCCTGACGGGTCTGCCCTTCCAGTGAAAGGTGATACAGCACCATACCTTCGGCCACAGTCAGACCCATGGCACACAGCTCCCGGCGGATATACTGGCGTTCCAGGCGGCGAAGAATTTCCATTTGTCGCTGCGTAAATCAGACCTCCTTTTAGTTGTGTTTATCAACGATTGCATTTTACAACAGTGTTAAGAGGATGTAAAGGAAAAAATCTGAAAAAAACAGGGAATTTTGGCGGGACGGTTTGGGCATTGCGACAGGGGGACAAAAAAACCGCCCCGCGCGTTGGGCGCGGGGCGGTAGGGAGAGAGAAATCAGGCGGGGACATTTTCCGCCACGGCTGCAGTGCAGGTTTCGGTACCCTTGTGGAAGCGCTTGAAGACCACGCTGCCCACAAAGCCGGCCAGAGAGCCACCCACGGCAGCCAGAGCCAGGGCGATGACCACCTTCACCGGATCGTTGAAGGCAAAGGGCGCCAGAAGTCCGGGGATGGGGGAGGCGGTGCCGGGGGCGTTGTTGACGATGCCCAGCATGGCCGCAGCCATACCAGCCAGGCCGCCGCCGAAGAAGTTGGAGCCGTAGATGGGGATGGGGTTGCGAGTGATGATGTGGGCCTGGGTCAGGGGCTCCAGCATGACGGCAATGATGTTGCTGCGGTCACCCAGGTGGAGCCGGGCGAAGATGATGCCGTTGGTGAAGGAGCCGCCGAAGCAGGCGATGGCGGCAATGCCCATGGGCAGGCCAGTCAGGCCCAGCATGGCCGTCAGAGCCATGGAGCTGAGAGGAGAGGTGCAGATCATCTTGATGATGCCGCCCAGCAGGAAGCCCATCAGCAGGGGGGACTGCTCGGTGGCGGCGGTGATGGTATTGCCGATGTAACCCATGGCGGTGTTGACAGCGGGGTCCACAGCAAAGGCCACCAGCCGGGCGATGGGAGCCAGCAGCAGCGCGCCCAGAATAATGTCCAGTCCGTCGGGCAGGTACTTTTCAATCAGGGGAGAGAGGAAGCCCACCAGATAGCCGGCGATGAAGCCGGGCAGGATGCCGTAGCCGCCCACGGCCACGCCAGCCACCACGGCAAACACCGGGTTGGCACCCATGCCGATGGGCACCAGGATGGCAGCGGCCACGCCGCCCATGCCGCCGGCGATGGAGCCGGTCTCGCCCAGGAAGGCCAGATTCAGAAGATCACCAGAGATGTATTTGTGGACCGCCTCCACCAGGAAGGTGGCCACCGCCGCGTTGGCCAGACCGGACATGGCCTGGGAGCCCTTGGGGGCTTTCATGCTGAACAGGGAGAAGCCGGCCAGCGTCACCAGAAGCAGGCCCATGCCGAGCAAAATCGTCGTCATCGTGTTTGTACCTCCGTTGTTTTGATGGGGTGTTTTCTTGCCCCCAATGTATGGGAAAACTTCGGAAAGTGACGGAAAGTAACAGAAAAGAAATGAGAAAGTGGGGCAAGCAGCGTTTTTTGTAGGACTGCCAAAAATGGAGACTTGCGTTTTGTGCAGAACGGATATGAAAAAAATTCAAGTCATTTTAGGAGGCTCTGAAAGAATGGCATGCAGCTTTCGAAAATGGGGTATGAAAAAAGGACATCCCCATAGAGGGCGCCGGGAAAAAAGAAAGGCGCGTCCCCGAAATGGGGACGCGCAACGTGGGAAAGAGAGGTCTTTTACCGGCCGCTGCATAGGGCGGCTAGGGCATAGAGGAACTTGCGCAGAGAGGGGCGGCCGTGTTGGGTGCTCTTGCCCCGGATGCAGTCCATCTCCCGCCGGACCTGTTCAAAGCTGTAAAGGGTGCCGGCGTATTCGGTGAAGGCGTCGTTGGCGTAGTCCTCGATGCCCAGGTTGGCCAAGTTCACCATGCCTGCCGCTGCGGCCCGGCGCAGCCGCTGTTCCATGGCCTTGGGAGAGGAGCTGAAGTGGGCGCAGCACTGGGCCACCGTCAGCTGCTCGGACTGGCCGCAGGTCACCAGATAGTCCACCACCTGCAAGATGTCCCGGCAGGCCGGGTCGCCGCTGATGCCGATACGCTGGAGAATATTGTTGAGGACGGCGTGGCGGCGCTCCTCCGCCTGGATGTCCGCCCCAGGGGCCGCCGTAGGAGCGGCAGGAGTTGGGGTGGTGCCCTGGAGCAGCGTCCGCAGCTGGCCCAGGGTCCGGTCCATGGTCAGCAGCTGCTCCATCTTCCCCAGAACGCTGAGCACCTCCACGCTGTTGATGGGCTTGGAGATAAAGAAGTCCACTCCCGCGTCATAGGCCTCCGCCACCATGTCCTTGGAGGACACCTGGGAGAGCATGACAAAGTGGAGCCCGGGAAAGCGCCGGCGGGCCTGACGGACGAACTCGATGCCGTCCATGCCGGGCATCAGCAGGTCCACCAGCACCAGGTCCGCCTGGACATGGGGCAGGTCCTCCAGGGCCTCCGCTGCGTTTTCGGCGCAGCCCGCCACCTCCGCCCGTCCGCTGTTTTCCAGAATCATCTGCAAAACGTTGCGCACAGCGGGGTCATCATCAATGAGATACAGCCGCATGGTCCGCCTCCAATCTTGTTTTGGGGATGCGAATGGTGAATACGGAGCCTCCGTCCTGGGACACCACGGAGATAGAACCTCCCAGCCGGTCCTCCACCAGCTCCTTGACGATGGTCAGGCCCAGCCCCCGGTTGACCTCACCGGTGGTGAAGTTGATCTTGCTGGAAAAGCCGGGGGTGAAAATCTGGGGCAGGTGCTTGGGTGGGATGCCGCCGCAGTCGTCGCTGACGAGAAAGACCACATCCTCGCCCTGGACCTCCTCTTGGATGGACAGGTGGACCTGCCGGTCCTGGGGGGCGGCCTCCACGGCGTTGTTGAGGAGATTGCGGAAGATGGACATCAGGTAGTGGTGCTCGCTGGTGGTAAAGGGGGCGGAGCAGGTGCTGGAAAAGACCACGTCCTTTCCGGCGGCCTGGGCGGTGCGGCGGGTGCTCTGGCCCAGGATGTCCAGCAGCCCCTCCAGCCCCATGGTGCCGCCGGCGGCGTCGGTGTCCAGGGCCTCGGAGATGCCCCGCATGATGAGGAAATACTCCTTTTTCACCTCGTGGATGTCCTTGGCAATGGTCAGGGCGGCGTCCACGTCGGCGCTGTCGGCACCGGAGGCACGCAGCTGGCTGTACAGGCGATAGGCGGTGTTCATGGTGCTTTCAATGAGTGCGGTACCCTTGTCCATCCAAGCCACCTCGCTTTTGAGGGTGGCGGTCATCAGCAGCAAACGCTGGTAGCGCTCGGCATCCTCCCGGCGGAGGACATGGAGACCATAGGTATCCAGCGTCCGCAGGGCGGCCCAAGCCAGCAGGGACCGCCCCACGCCCACGGCCAGAAGCTGAAGCAGGGTTCCCGGGGCGAATACCGCCGAGCCCATCCGTACCAGCAGTTCAAGAAAGTTGGAGCAGGCGTCCACTCCCACCAGGGGCAGCAGCTTCAAAAGCCGCACTGGCCGCAGGGGCACAGCCTGGAGATAGAGGGTGAAAAGGATGCCGTAGCTGATGTAAAAGAGCATCTCCGGGGCGTGGGCCCGGACACAGCCGGCCAGAGTACCCTCAGCAAAGAACTGAAAGACCAGGCGCAGTAAAAAGACCCCTGGAGCAGAGGCCGCGGCAGCTTTCAGAGCTGGAAAGCCTGGGGAGAGGAAGGACAGTACCGGCAGCAGCACAATGGCCACAGAGATATTCAGGTCGCCGGAAAAGAGACTGATATAGATCTGGGAGGCCAGAACAATGAAAAAGATTCCCAGCGCCAGCGTACGGCTGCTTTTTGGGGTAGAAGTGGGGGCCATAATGCGCACCTCCTTGCCGCCTGGGAAGAAGGCTTGGCGGCATCTTTAGCCCCATCATACCCTATTTTCTGCCGCTTGTACATCGGGAAATCGCCGGGGGGGAGAAAAAAGGACGCCTGCCCTGGAGGCAGACGTCCAAAAAAACAGGAAACGGGGACTTATACCGACAGCGTGTCGGAGAATTTCAGGCCCGGGTTGTGCTTGAGGAGATACCCCTCGGGCCACTCGCCGCTGAAGGCCACCAGGTAGTTGCCCTTGAAGTCCTCCAGCACGCCGGCGCCCATGCACAGCGTCAGATCCTGGACGGGGCAGGGACACTCTTCAATGCGCCGCAGGTGCTCGTAGGGCAGGCCGCTCATGTAGAGGTCCACGCCGTACTCGTTTTTCATCCGGTACTCGAACACGTCGAACTGCAGCGTGCCCACCACGCCCACAATGACCTCCTCCACGCCGGCACCGGGGATCTTAAAGATCTGGATGGCGCCCTCCTGGGCGATCTGCTCGGTGCCCTTGATGAACTGCTTGCGCTTCATGGTGTCCTTGGGGCTGACGGTCATGAAGTGCTCCGGCTCAAAGGTGGGGATGCCGGAGAAGCGGAACTTCTTACCTGGTACGGTGATGGTGTCGCCGATGGAGAAGAGGCCCGGGTCGAATACGCCGATGATGTCCCCGGCGTAGGCCTCCTCCACGATCTCCCGCTCGGAGGCCATCATCTGCTGGGGCTGGCTCAGGCGCAGCTTCTTGCCGGACTGGACGTGGTAGTACTCCGTGTCCCGCTGGAACTTGCCCGAGCAGATGCGCATGAAGGCCAGCCGGTCCCGGTGGGCCTTGTTCAT
>CDTY01044113.1_pt1 | contig 22734 bp, 14 predicted proteins | sample 557731 | NCBI WGS metagenome assembly CDTY01 (sample SAMEA3182101, study PRJEB8094) | gut metagenome | biome: human; feature: gut; material: Stool; isolation source: human stool | place: Canada | collected 2013-02-12
TGGGAGGGCCTGGGCTATTACAGCCGGGCCAGGAACCTCCAAAAGGCGGCCAGGGTGGTCACGGAGCAGCTGGGAGGCCGCTTTCCGGAGACCTACGAGGGCCTTATAGCCCTGCCGGGCATCGGGGACTACACCGCCGGGGCCATCCTCTCCATCGCCTTTGGTCAGCGTGTGCCGGCGGTGGACGGCAACGTGCTGCGCCTGGCCGCCCGGATCACCGGCAGCCGGGCGGACGTGACGGACATGAAGGTGCGCCGGGCGTTCCGGGCTCAGGTGCTGGAGGCCATGCCGGAGGCAAAGCGCAGCGGCGCCTACAACCAGGCGCTGATGGACCTGGGGGCTACGGTGTGTCTGCCCAATGGCGAGCCCCTTTGTGAAAGCTGCCCGGCCAGGGACTTCTGCGTGGGCCATCTGACGGGTTGCGCCCGGGAGCTGCCCGTCCGGGCCCCCAAGCGCAAGCGCCGGGTGGAGGAGCGGACAGTGCTGGTGCTCCTCTCCCCCGACGGCGTGGCGCTGCGCCGCCGGCCTGACACGGGGCTGCTGGCGGGGCTGTGGGAGTTTCCCAATGTGGAGGGGAAGCTGGACGAGGCCGCTGCCGGGGCCCTAGCGGAGCAGTGGGGACTGGAGATCAAAAATTGGTGCCGGCGGGTCACCGCACGGCACATTTTTACCCATGTGGAGTGGCATATGACCGGCTATGTGCTTCATGTTCAGGGCCGTGGGCCGGAGGACTTCGTCTGGGCCCGGGGAGAGGCACTGGCGTCTCTGGCGGTGCCCTCGGCCTTTGCCCGCTTCCTGGCCGAGGCCCGGGAGGAGCTCCAGGGGCAGCAGTGAGAACAGGAGAGAGAAGATGGCACAGCTTTATTTCAAATACGGAGCCATGGGCTCCAGCAAGACCGCCAATGCCCTGATGGCCCGCTTCAACTATGAGGAGCGGGGCCAGAAGGCGCTGATGGTCAAGCCCCAGGTGGACATCCGGGACGGGGACCACATGGTCCACTCCCGCATCGGCCTGACCTATCCCTGCCTCTATTTCCACGAGATGCGGGCCCTGCCGGAGGCAGAGCTGAAGCAGTACGCCTGCGTCATCGTGGACGAGGCCCAGTTCCTCACCCAGGAGGAGGTCATGTTCCTGGTCCACCTGGTGGACGAGGAGAACATCCCGGTCATGTGCTACGGCCTGCGGGCGGACTTCAAGGGGGACCTGTTCCCCGGCAGCGAGGCGCTGCTGATCATGGCCGACAAGATCGAGGAGGTCAAGACCGTGTGCTGGTGCGGCAAGAAGGCCACCTTCAACGCCCGGTTCGACGAAAACGGCAAGGTGCTCAAGGAGGGCGAGCAGGTGGTGCTGGGGGCCAACGACCGCTACACCAGTTTGTGCCGCAAGCACTGGATGGCCGGGGACCTGGGGCCGGACTTTGCCATCGAAAAGGGGCCGGGTCATGATCTGTAATCTCTGCCCCCGCCGCTGCGGCGCGGAGCGGACGGAGGAGACAGGAGGCGGCGTGTGCGGCATGCCCGCCGGGCTGCGCCTGGCCCGGGCGGGGCTCCACTTCTGGGAGGAGCCCTGCATCAGCGGCACCCACGGCTCCGGAGCGGTGTTCTTCTCCGGCTGCTGCCTGCGGTGTTCCTTCTGCCAGAACCGGACCATCAGCGCCGGGGGCTTCGGAAAGGCCGTATCCGTGGAGCGGCTCCGGGAGATCTTCCAGGAGCTGGTGGCTCAGGGGGCCCACAACCTGAACCTGGTGACCCCCACCCACTTCACCCCCTGGATCCTGAAGGCACTGGACCCGGCCCCGCCGGTGCCGGTGGTGTGGAACTGCGGCGGCTATGAGCGTGTGGAGACCCTGCGGACCCTGGAGGGAAAGGTGCAGATCTACTTGCCGGACCTCAAGTACGCCCTGGAGGGGCCGGCGGCGGCCCTCAGCGCCGCGCCGGACTACTTCCCCGTGGCCCGGGAGGCCATTTTGGAGATGTACCGCCAGACGGGGCCCTATGAGATGGAGGACGGGCTTTTGAAAAAGGGCGTGGTGATCCGGCACCTGGTGCTGCCGGGCCAGCTGGAGAACACCCGACGGTGCATCGACTGGGTGGCCCAGACTTTCCGGCCCGGCCAGGTGCTCTTCTCCCTTATGGCCCAGTACACGCCCCAGCCCGGGGCCACCGGGCCCATGGCCCGGCACGTGACGCGGGCGGAGTATGCCGCGGCCGTTGCCTATATGGAAAACTGCGGCATCACCGACGGCTTCACCCAGGAGCGGACCTCCGCCCGGGAGGAGTACACCCCCGACTTCGACCTGACGGGGGTATGAAAGAGAAAAAAAGCCCGGTCCCTTTTGGGACCGGGCTCTTTTGCGGCATGGGGTGCCCTTACAGCAGGCCCTGGATCAGGATCACCAGGATGATGATGGGCAGGATGAACTGGAAGTAGGGCTTGAAGGCCCGGGACATCCTGAGTCCCCGGCCGGTGTTGGCCTCGGCGAGGTACTTGTCAAAGCCCCAGCCCCATTTGCTGACGCAGAACAGCAGGTAGATGAGGGACCCGATGGGCAGCAGCAGGTTGGAGACCAGGAAGTCTTCAATGTCCAGAATCTGGCCGCCGCCGGGGGCGTTGGGCAGCACCACGGAGAAGTACCACACATTGTAGCCCAGGACGCAGGGCAGGCTGGCGATGAGGATGAAGAGGCCGCAGGAGACGGTGGCCTTCTTCCGGGACCAGCCGAAGCTGTCCATGCAGTTGGCCATGATGTTTTCAAACACCGCCAGGACGGTGGTGAAGCTGGCGAAGGTCATGAACAGGAAAAACAGCGCGCCCCACACCCGGCCGCCGGCCATGTGGAGGAACACTCGGGGCAGCGTCATGAAGATCAGGGACGGGCCGCTGCCCGCCTCCACGCCGAAGGAAAAGCAGGCGGGGAAGATGATCATGCCGGACATGAAGGCCACGAAGGTGTCCAGGGCGCAGATGCGCACGGCCTCACCGGTGAGGGTGTGGTCCTTGGACATATAGCTGCCGAAGATCTCCATGGCGGCGATGCCCAGGCTCAACGTAAAGAAGGACTGGTTCATGGCGGCGGTGATGACCTTGCCCAGGCCCACCTCGGCGGCCCGCTGGAAGTCGGGCAGCAGGTAGAACTTCACACCCTCGGCGGCGCCGTCCAGAGTCAGGCTGTGACCTGCCAGCACCACAATCAGCACCAGCAGCGCCAGCATCATCCACTTGCTGATGCGCTCCAGGCCCTTCTGGAGGCCAAAGGAGCATACCAGGAAGCCCGCCAGGACGATGATGACCATAAAGACGGTCATCTCACCGGGGTTTGCCAGCATGGCGGAGAACACGCCGTCCACCGCCTCGTCGGCTACGCCGGTAAAGGCGCCGGAGGCGAACTTATAGAAGTAATCCAGCATCCAGCCGGCCACGGTGGTGTAGTACATCATCAAAAGGCAGCAGCCGATGATGCACACCCAGCCGTGGATGTGCCACTTGCTGCCCTTGGGCTCCAAGGCCTTGTAGCCCTCCACGGCGCTCTTGCCGCTGGCCCGGCCCACTGCCAGCTCCATGGTCAGCACCGGCACGCCCATGATGATCAAAAACAGCACATAGAACAGCACGAACACGCCGCCGCCGTTTTCCCCGGTCACATAGGGGAACTTCCACACGTTGCCGATGCCGATGGCGCAGCCGGCACTGACCAGCAGGAAGCCCAGCCGGGATTGAAAGTTTTCTCGCTTCATGTTTTCTCTCCCTCTTTTGTTTCCCGCACTTTTTGGAGGAGACACACTCCGTCCTCCAAAAGCGCAATGTTGTTCCATGATAGACGAATTGCCAGGAAAAGTCAACCATGGGCAGGAGAGGGCGGGGCGGAAGAGACTTGGAAGAAAAAAAGACCCCTTTCCCATTGGGAAAGGGGTCTTTTCAGACGACGGGGCATAGAGATCAGAGGGTTTCGGACGCGGGCGCCGCAGCGGCGGAGGAGCGGCGGGCGGTGTAGAGGGCCGTGGCCAGCACCACCGTCACCGGCACGCTGAGCACCACGCCGAAGCTGCCGGAGAGACCCTGCATGACGGCGATGCCGATGTTGTTGGAGTTGATGATCTGGTAGTAGGGCAGGTCGTAGGCGTAGTCCAGCAGCAGCATGGACACGCTGCCGCCGGCAAAGGCCAGGATCAGCGTGTTGGAGTCGGTGCCCATCATGTCCCTTCCCACGTGCATCCCCGCCCGGAACAGCTCCCGGCGGGTCATGGAGGGGTTCTGGGCGTAGATCTCGCCCATAGAGCTGGCGATGGACATGGTCACGTCCATCACCGCTCCCAGGGAGGAGATGAGCAGGCCGGAGAAGAGCAGTCCCCCCACCTGGATGTCGGAGGTGTTCCACAGGGTCAAAAGGCTTTCAATGTCGCTGACGTTCCAGCCGGTCACGCCGGTGGCGGCGCTGAAGGCGGTGGCGGCCAGCCCAGCGATCACCACGCCGGCCACGGTGCCGGCGGTGGCCACCGCGGTCTTGCGGGTGGGGCCGCCGATGAGATACATGGTCACCAGCGTTGTGACGGCGCACACTGCCACCGCAGACCAGAAGGGGGACCAGCCCCGGTACACCATGGGCAGATATACCCACAGGATGCACCCAAAGGTGAACACCAGCCCCGCGGCGCCCTTGATGCCCTGCTTGCCGCCCACCAGGCACAGCACCAGCAGATACAGCGCCGCAAAGAGGTAGATGGCCATCTCCCGGTCCTGGGCATAGACGCTGGAGACGGTGGTGTCCCCGGCCACGCTCTGCATCACCACCACCTTCATGCCCACGGTGCAGGGGGCACCGAAGAGGTAGCCGGAGGAGGAGGTCATCTCCACCTCCTCCCCGGTGAGGACGCCGGTGGTCATTTTCACCCGGACCACCTGCTCCCCCACCCGGCTGCCGTCAGCCTGGAGGTTGTCCTGGAGGACTTCGGTGACCACGCCCTTTTCAAAGGTCTGCCCCTCCCGGGACACCAGGGGCACCTTGTCCACGCCGTTGAGACACCAGACGAAGGCAAAAAACGCCGCGGCCAGCACCAGAGGCGGCAGCCAGCGCAGGGACAGACGAAGCCAGCTTTTCTTGTTCACGAAGCATTCCTCACTTTACTCTATGACAGGATGGGCGCCTGGGGCCGTTGGCGGCGAAGGCGGGGAAAAAGGCGCTCCGCGGGCTTTTGCCCGCGGAGCGATGCCGGAAAATCGGCAGAGGGTCGAAGGTTACTTGCCCAGCTTGGTCAGGGCGTAGTCCACGGTGCCGGCGGTGACGGCGGTACCGGTGAGCAGGCCCTGGGTCTTGGCGGTGCTCAGCGCCTGGGAGAGGGTGGCAGAGGCGTTGTAGCCGGTGTGGCCGCTGGCGGCGGCGTAGCGCACCAGCATGGCGGCGAACTGAGCCTGGGTGATGACGTCGTCGGGCTGGAAGGTGGTGCCGGTGACGCCCTTGACGATGCCCTCGCTCTTGGCCCAGGCCAGAGCCTTGGCGCAGGAGGCGTCGGCAGTCACGTCAGCAAAGCCGGCGTCAGAGGCGGCGGCAGGCTGGCCGGCATAGGTGTACAGGCGCTCCACGGCCTGGGCGCGGGTCAGAGCGGTGGTGGTGCTCTCACTCTCGCCGGTCTTCTGGATGGTGAAGGTGGAGTCGATCTTCTCCGTCTGGCCGTTGTCGGTGATCTGATAGGTGTCGATGGAGAAGGAGGTGGGGGTCATGGTGATGACGGAGTAGCTGGGCAGCCAGTTCTGGCTCCGCTCGGCGATGTAGTCCTGCTGAGAGGAGATCAGCTCATAGAACTTGGAGCCGGAGGCGGAGTTGGCGGTCATGTACAGGATGCCGTTGGGGTTGGTGACGGTGTTGCCGCTGGTGGTCTCGATGGTGTAGCACTTGTTGTCGGCCTGGAAATTGTCCAACAGGGTCTGACCGGCGGTGTCGCTGTCCTCGGGATACAGGGGGATCTTGGAGTTGGTCTGGGTGTTGTAGGCGTTGTCCCAGTCGTAGTCGCTGCCGTCGGCGTTGAGCTGGAACTCATAGGTGCCGTGGGTCTGGCCGTCGCCGTAGAGCAGCTTGGAGCGGCTGTACGTGTGGTCGTGACCCTGGAGCACCACGTCGATGTCATACTGGTCGAAGATGGGGGTCAGCTGGGTCCGCAGGATCATACCGTCGGTATCGGAGTGGTCCAGGCCGGTGCCGTAGATGTCCTGGTGGATGGTGACCACCCGCCAGGCAGCGTCGGGATCGGAGGCCACGGCCTCGGCGATGGCCTGCTTGTGCTCAGCCACGTTGTAGTTGTTGGTGTTGAGGACGATGAACAATCCCTCACCGTAGGAATAGTAGTAGTCGCCGCCGGCCTCCGTGGTGCCGTAATCGGTGGCGTTGGGGTTATTGAAGTGGTAGCCATAGTCGGCGTTGAGGGAGTCATGGTTGCCGATGGTGGTGGCCACGGGCAAAGAGGCCAGCAGGTCGGGGCTCAGATAGCCGGCGTACTCCTCCTCCTTGGCCTTGCCGGTTTTGTTGACCTGGTCGCCGGCGGAGATGATGAAGCTCAGGTCGGGGTTCTGCTCGGCAGCGATCTCCAGGGTGCGGTTCCAGCCGAAGGCGTCGTTGCGGGCGGCGGTGTTGGCCGCGCCGCTGTCAGCCACCAGCTCCTCACCGTCCTGGGGCTGGCCCTTGGAGGCGCCGATCTGGGGGTCGCCCACATACAGCATCTTCACGGTGGAGAAGCTCCGGGTCTGATAGGTCTCCACGTCCGTCTCCACGCCGTTTTTCTCCACGGTGTAGTAGTAAGTGGTGTTCTCCTTCAGTCCGGTGACGGTGACGTGGTTGTAGACGTACTTCGCCCCGTCGGTGAGGGAGGTGTCCACGGCGGCGGAGGTGCCGGTGAAGGCCTTGAGGTTGTTCTTGTCCGTGCCGAAGTGGACCACGGGGGTGGCCTTGCCCTCATCCTTGCTGTACCAGGCGAAGTTCAGCTCCGTCTCGTCGGCACCGGGGGTCAGGGAGACCTGGGTGTAATCGGTAGCCACACTCTCCCATTCCTTGGTCCAGGCCTGCCATTCGGCGCTGCCGCCCACGGTGGCGCCGTCGTTGTAGTGGACGGTGGCGGCCAGAGTGGGCACGCAGGTCCCCGCCAGCAGCACGCCGCTGAGGGCCAGGGTCAGGAGTCTTTTTTTGGTCTGCATGCAGAATCCCTTCCTTTGTCTGATTTCTTCCTATTTCCACTGGAAAAGCTCGTTTTCCAGTTGGCGAGGCAAGTATAGCACTGGAAAAAGTGGGCTTTCAAGGGACCTTTCCAACTCTTAGGGAAGATTTGAACTGGCCTTAACATGGCGGGGGAAAAGGCGGGGGAGATTTAACAAAGGGCCGGGAAAAAGGAGGCGGGGGAGACAACTCCGGTATTTACAAATCCGCGGGATATGATACAATAGGCGTACCTGCCGGGCCCTTCCAAAAAGTGCCGGGCGAAAATTCCATAGAGGGATCGCTTCCGCCGCCCGTCTGGGCGGCAGGGGGAATGGGGTGAAAGGCCCCGCGAGTCGGTCACTGTGAAGCCGCCCTGAGCGGATGAGTCAGAATGCCTGAAGCGGTCCGAAGTTTCTGCCGGAACCGGAGACTGACGCTCATGTGTTCCGAACTGCCCTTTTGGCGGTTCGGTTTTTTGTGCTGCGCTGTCTGCCGGAAACGGCAGGCAGATTTTTATAGGAGGAAGGACGATGAAGAAGAGGATTTTGGCTCTGGTGCTGGCGCTGACGCTGGCCCTGGGCCTGCTGCCGGCCACGGCCTTGGCGGCGGAGCAGGAGATCACCGTTTATTTGACGATCAGCGACCAGGGCTGCGTTTCCGATCACGCAGGAGGGATCGGCGTCGGCAGCGATGGAACGCAAATGACGCAGGCTCCTGTTACCGTTCCTGCACAAAATGGGTCGGCCACAGTGGACGCTGTGCTGACTGCGGCCCATAACCAATATCTGTCTGCTGACGGATATGCGCAAAACAGCGGCTGGGTCAGCAAGCTGTGGGGCGTGGAAACCTCATCCACCCTGTTTTTTGTCAATGACCGACCGCTGACCAGCGGTGTCACACAGGACACCGTTTCCAATGGCGACTATGTCACGGCTGCTTTGATGGCCGATACGGAGCATTATTCCGATTATTATGCCTATTTTGACGCTCCTGCTACCTCCGCTGTTGCAGGGGAAGCCCTTACACTTCACCTCCAGGGCTATTCAGGCATGGGAGCAGCAGAGGCAGAAGATCTTGAGGGAATGGTGCTTTGCACAGCCGAAGGCGGGAGCTTGATTCCTCTGGATGATGGCGCAGTAGAGACTGGCGCGGATGGAACGGCACAGGTGGTGTTTTCTCAGCCGGGAAAGTATGTTATGTCCGCAATGGGCTTTGTGGACACAACGGTCAGTGACTGGACCCAGCCTCCCTATGACGGGTCTGTTCAGGTGGAAGTGTCTGCGCCGATTACGGCGCCTGTCTGCACCGTCACCGTGTATGAGGACACCCCCCAGGGCCATGTGGACGCCGCCCTGGACAACCTGACCGAGAGCACCCTGCTTGGCGGCAACGCCTCCCTGGACGCCCTGAGCCAGAACCTGACACTGCCTACCTCCACCTACGGCGACACCGCCATTACCTGGTCCCTGGATACCCAGGACGACAGCGTCATCGGCTATTACGACGGCAACACGGTCTACATCGGCGGCGCCAAGTCCGCGGCGGTCACCGCCACCCTTACCGCCACGGTGGCCAGCACGGAGGATTCCGGCGTACAGGCCACCAAGACCTTTGCCCTGACGGTGCCTGCCGCCGCCTCCGACCCGGACAAGACCGGCGTGGTGGACTACGGCAAGGTCATGAGCGGCATCGCCGCCAAGTGGCAGGACGGCTCCACCGCCACCTCCCCCATCGACGACACGGACCTGCCCTGGGCGGTGGTGGATATGGCCGCCTACGGCGCCGCTCTGGACAATGCCGAGCAGAGCCGGTATGAGACGCTCCTGAGCGGCACCGACAGCTACGGCACCCCCAACAGCTCCCTTGCCAAGTTCATCCTGGCCCAGCAGGCTCGGAAGGAGGCCACCGCTGCCCCGGCGGTCCCCGCCTCCCCGGATATCTGGTCCGCCCCCTCCATCCTGCTGGCCCGGTATGGGGCCGGCACCACGGCCCTTGCGGACAACCAGGCCCTGGTCAGCTGCATGACCTCCTACCTCTCCGGCACCGGGCTGGATGTGGACACGGCGGCGGCCATGCTGCCCGCCCTGGCCCCCTACTATAACAGCGACACCGCCGTCAAGACCGCTGTGGACAAGACGGTGGCCTGGCTCTCCACCCAGCAGGGCGCCGGCGGCACCTGGCGGAACAACGCCAACTCCACCGCCCAGGTGGTGGTGGGCCTGGCGGCCCTGGGCATCGACGCCCACACCGACACCCGCTTTGTCAAGGGCGGCAAGAGCGCCGTGGAGGGCCTGCTGTCCTTCGCCCTGGCGGACGGCACCGGCTTTGGCTACGGCGGCAACGTGACCTACAACAACATGGCCACGGAGCAGGGCTTCCGGGCCCTGGTGGCCTACGCCCGGATGAAGGAGGGCGGCAAAGCCTATAACCTCTACCTCCAGGCCAAGGACAGCACCGGCGTGGTCACCGCTCCCAACATCACCGCCACCAATCCCGGCGGAGGCGAAGGCGGCGGCACCATCACCCCCTCCACCATCACCGTCTCCTTCTCCCTCCGGGGCGACACGGTCCACGGGGAGGGCGGCCACACCGCCTATACCACCTGGGTGTCCTCCACCGGCTACACTCTGCCCAGCGGTGCCACCGTGGCAGACCTCCTGGCCGCTGCCGCCGGGGACAAGGGCTTTACCTACGCTGGAAGCAGCTATGTGTCCAGCATCACCTGGAACGGCATCACCCTCTCTGAGCAGGCCAACGGCCCCTACTCCGGCTGGATGTTCACCGTCAACGGCAAGATCACCAACACCGGCATGACCACCACGGTCCTCCACAGCGGCGACAGCGTGGTGTGGCGGTATGTGGACAACTACAACACGGAGATCGACTGGAGCGAGGACGGCACCGGCACGCCCTCCACCGGCGGCCAGACCAAGCCCGAGGAAAAGCCGGAAGAAAAGCCCGGAGAGACTGAGATCACCTATACCGATGTGCCTCAGGACAGCTGGTGCGCCGAAGCCGTGGCGGCGGTCACCAAGGCCGGCCTCTTCACCGGCTACGCCGACGGCTCCTTCGGTGTCCATGACTCCATCACCCGGGGCCAGATGGCCCTGGTGCTCTACCGCCTGGCGGGCCAGCCGGAGACCACTAACACCTCCGCCTTCTCTGACGAGGCTGACTGGTGCGCCACAGCCCTGACCTGGGCGGCGGAAAGCGGCGTGGCCCTGGGCTACGGCGACGGGTCCTTCGGCGTGGGCCAGCTGCTCAAGCGGGAGCAGCTGGTGACCTTCCTGTACCGCTATGCCCTCCAGGCCAAGTTGGACACCTCCGCCTCTGCGGACCTGAGCGCCTATACCGACAGGGGCGAGGTGCTGGATGCCGACGCCATGGCTTGGGCTGTGGGCGCGGGACTGATGAAGGGCCGCACGGAGACCACCCTGGCCCCCGATGCCGCCATCACCCGGGCGGAGGCTGCTGTGATCTTCCAGCGCTTCCTCACTGCCTATCCCCAGAAGTAATTGTCCCCCGCCTTTTGAGGCGGGATGGGCCTTGAAAGGATGTGGAGCTATATGAAAAAGATGATGCACCGGGCCGCGGCCCTGGCGCTGTGTCTTGTTCTGGCCCTCAGCGCCGCCCCGGCGGCGCTGGCGGCCGGGACGCCCTTGGAGCGCACTGCCGACTATGTGTGTCAAACCGTCACGGACCCCACCGTGGGCACCGCCGGCGGCGAGTGGGCCGTGCTGGCCCTGAAGCGGGCGGGACGGCTGACCGCAGATCAGGAGGCACGCTATCTGGAAAACCTGCAAAAGTGCCTGGAGGCCTCAGGCGGCGTCCTCTCCTCCACCAAGTACACCGAGTATGCCCGGGTGGTCCTGGCCCTGACGGCCCTGGGAGAGGACCCGAGCAGCGCGGCGGGCTATGACCTGCTCTCCCCCCTGGCGGAGTGCGACAAGGTGGTGCGCCAGGGCATCAACGGGGCCATCTGGGCCCTCATTGCCCTCCGCTCCGCCGCCTGCACCGCCTGGGACGTGCAGAGCGGGGAGCTGGTGGAGGCCGGGGATGTGTACCTCAGCGCCATCCTTGCCGCCCAACTCTCGGACGGCGGCTGGTCCCTCTCCGGCAAGACCCCGGCGGACCCGGACATCACCGCCATGGCCCTGTGCGCCCTGGCGCCATATCAGGAAAATGACGCCGTGAAGGCGGCGGTGGAGCGGGGCCTCGGGTGCCTCAGTGCCATGCAGAACGCCGATGGTACCTTCGGCGCTCCCACCGCCGAGTCCTGCGCCCAGGTGGTGCTGGCCCTCCACGAGCTGGGCCTCTCTCCCGACGACGGCCGGTTCACCAAGGGCGGCGTCTCCGCCCTGGAGGCCCTGCTGACCTTCGCCCGCAGCGACGGCAGCTTCTCCCACGTCCCCGGCGGCATGGCCGACCAGATGGCCACGGAGCAGGCATTGTGCGCCCTGGCGGCCCAGGAGGTGGCGGGCAGCTTCTTCCTGCCCGAGAACGGTGAGACCCCGGAGCTCTCCGTTCCCGCTCCGGGCAGCGAGGCCGTCACCTTCCCGGACATCCAGGGCCGGGCGGACCAGAGTGCCATTGAGGACCTGGCCCGCCGAGGGGTGCTGCTGGGCCGAAATGACGGCACCTTTGACCCGGATGCTTCCATGACCCGGGGGGAATTCTGCGCCGTGGTGGTCCGGGCCCTGGGTCTGAAAAAGACCCAGGAGAGCCCCTTCACCGACGTGCCGGCCTGGTGCGCCGACGCTGTGGCCGCCGCCTATGAGGCGGGCATCGTTCGGGGCACCACCGCCACCACCTTCACCCCCGGCGGCACCATCACCCGCCAGGAGGCGGCAGTGATGCTGGCCCGGGCGGCCCGGTATGCCTCCGGTACGGCGGTCAGTTACAGCCAGGCGGCCTGTGAGACGCTGCTGCGCAGCGGCGGCAGCGACTGGGCAGCGTGCGGCGCTTGGGCGGCCCGGGATGTGGCGTTGTGCCTCCAGAGCGGACTGCTGGGCGGCACCAACGGGACCATCCGGCCCCGGAGCCCCATCACCCGGGGTGAGGTGGCCCAGTCCGTGGCCGGGCTGCTCCGCAGTGCATTTTTGGCCTGAGAGATGAGAGAACGGGAGGCGAGGGCATGAATAGAAAAAAGGCGATCCTGGCCGCGGTGGTGATCCTGGTCATTCTGGCGGGGGCCTGGTGGCTGGGAAGCCCCGGGGCGCCGGAGACGGTGCCGGCCTCCTCTGACCAGGAGGCCACCCTCCCCATTCAGGAGGAAAGTCAGGAGGAGAGCGCCTCCGCCCAGGAGACGGAAACCACGCCGGAGACGGCGGAGCCATCGGCGGAGGACGGGGCGGCGGACCAGGAGACTGCCGATAAGTCCCAGACCAAGCCCCAGACCACCGCGCCTGCTGACCAAGGAAAAAAGGAGCCTGCCAAAACGCAGCCGGAGCAGTCCACCTGTACGCTGACCATCCGCTGCGACACCCTGGTGGGCAAGCCGGAGGACCTGGACGAAGCCAAGGCGGAGCTGGTGCCCGCCAGCGGGCTCCTCTACTCCGCCACGGTCTCCTTCACCGCCGGGGAGAGCGTCTTTGACGTGCTCCAGCGGGCCATGCAGGAGGCGGGCATCCCCATGGAGTTCACCAGCGTGCCGGTGTACGGCTCGGCCTACATCGAGGGCATCGCCAACCTCTATGAGTTCGACTGCGGTCCCCTGTCCGGATGGGTCTACTCGGTCAACGGCGTGTTCCCCAACTACGGCTGTTCCAAGTATACCCTCCAGGACGGGGATGAGGTGCTGTGGCAGTACACCTGCGACCTGGGAGCCGACGTGGGCGGCGACAACGGGGCCTGGTCATGAGAAAGAGCGCCTTTGCCGGATACCATCCGGCGGTAAACGCGGCTTATTTCCTCCTGGTGCTGACGGGGGTCGTGTGCTGGATGCACCCCCTGGCCCTGGGGGTGTCGGCGGTGTGCGCCGCCGGATATGCCGCGGTGGTGCTGACGCCCCGGGTGCTGGGGCGGCGGCTTTTGTGGCTCTTGCCGGTGATGGGCCTGGCAGCGGTCATCAACCCCGCCTTCAACCACCGGGGCGCCACCGTCCTTGCCTACCTCCCCTCCGGCAATCCCCTGACCCTGGAGTCCCTGGCCTACGGCCTGGCGGCAGCGGGGATGCTGGCGGCGGTGCTTTTGTGGTGCGCCTGCCTCCACCAGGTGCTGGACACGGAGAAGATCCTCTACCTCCTGGGCCGGCCCCTGCCCACATTGAGTCTGGTGCTGGCCATGGCCCTGGGGTTCGTGCCCCGGTTCCGAGAGCAAGCCCAAAAGGTGGCCCAGGCCCGTAAGGCGGCAGGGCGGGAGGTTTCCCGCCGCCGCTTGCAGGAGGCCCTGGCCCGGTTTTCCATTCTGGTGACCTGGGCCTTGGAGACGGCGGTGGAGACGGCGGACTCCCTGGCGGGCCGGGGCTGCGGACTGCCGGGCCGGACAGCCTTTTCCCCCTTCCGCCTGGAGCGCCGGGACCTGTGGGCCCTGGCCTTTTTGCTGTTGGGCGGCGGCTTTGTGCTCTGGCGTGTAGTGGGGGGCAGCCTTGCCTGGCAGTGGTTCCCCCGGATGGGAGGCCCGACCCTGGGGCCGGAGGACGGGGCAGTGCTGGCGGTCTACGGGGCGGTGTGCGCCCTGCCGCTGATCTTAGAGGGAAAGGAGGCCTGGCTGTGGAGACGTTCCAGGTCCAAGATCTGACCTTTTTCTACCCCGGCGAGGTCCGCCCTGCCCTCTCCGAGGTGTCCCTGACGGTGGAGCCGGGGGAGTTTCTGGCCCTCTGCGGTCCCAGCGGCGGCGGAAAGACCACGTTGCTGCGGCTTTTGAAGCCCGCCGTGGCCCCCCACGGCCGCCGCAGCGGCACCATCATCTTCCGGGGGGAGCCCTTGGAGAAACTGGATCGGCGCACCGCCGCCGGGGCCATCGGCTTCGTGGGCCAGCACCCGGAGCGCCAGTGCGCCACGGACAAGGTCTGGCACGAGCTGGCCCTGGGGCTGGAGTCCCTGGGCTGCCCCAATGGGGAGATCCGGGCCCGGGTGGCGGAGATGGCCGCCTTTTTCGGCATCCAGGACTGGTTCCACCGGGACATCGCCTCCCTCTCCGGCGGCCAGCGCCAGCTGCTGAGCCTGGCGTCGGTGCTGGTGATGCGGCCGGAGGTGCTGGTGCTGGACGAGCCCACCGCCCAGCTGGACCCCATCGCCGCGGGCCAGTTCCTGGAGGCGCTGGGCCGGGTGAACCGGGAGCTGGGCACCGCCGTGGTCCTCTCGGAGCACCGGCTGGAGGAGGTGTTCCCCCTGGCCCGGCGGGCGGCGGTGCTGTCCGGAGGCCGGGTGCTGGACTGGGGAGCGCCGGAGGAGATGGCCCCGGCTCTGGTCCGCTGCGGCCTGGGGCCTTCGGTCCCTGCCCCCATGCGGGTGTGGCGGGCGTCGGGGGAGGCGCCCCCCTGCCCGGTCACCGTGGGCCAGGGCCGGCGGTGGCTGGAGGATTTGTCCCGGCGCCGTCCCCTGGACCCCTCTGCCGTGCCGGAGGATGGGGATGTCCCCTCCGGCGAGCCGGTGGTGGAGGTCCACGAGGCCTGGATGCGGTATGAACGGGACCTGCCCGACGTGCTCCGGGGCATCAGCCTGACGGTGCGCCGGGGAGAGCTGCTGGCCATCCTGGGCGGCAACGGGGCGGGCAAGTCCACCCTCCTTTCGGTGCTTGCGGGGCTCCGCCGGCCCTGGCGGGGAACTGTGAAGGTGCTGGGCAAGGCCCCGGAGCGGTACCCAGCGGGCACCGTGGCCCTGCTGCCCCAGGACGTGCAGGTGCTCTTTGCCCGCACCACGGTGCGGCAGGACCTGGAGGAGATGCTCCAGAGTACCGCCCTCTCCCCGGAGGAGCGGCAGGAGCGGCTTTCCGAGGTAACAGCCCTGTGCGGCCTGACAGGGCTTTTGGAGCGCCACCCCTATGACCTCTCCGGCGGCGAGCAGCAGCGCCTGGGCCTGGGAAAGCTGCTGCTGACACGGCCTCAGATTCTGCTGCTGGACGAGCCCACCCGGGGCCTGGACGGCTGCTTCAAGGAGCAGCTGGCGGCCATTCTGCATGCGCTCTGCCGCCAGGGGGTGACGGTGGTGCTGGTGTCCCACGATGTGGAGTTCTGCGCCCGCCATGCCGGGCGCTGCGCCCTGTTCTTTGACGGCGCCCTGGTCCGGGAGGACACCCCCCGGCGGTTTTTCGGGGCCAACACCTTCTACACCACCGCCGCCCGGCGGATGGCGGACACAGTGCTGCCCCAGGCGGTGCTGCCGGAGGACCTGATCGCCGCCCTGGGCGGGGAGGAGCCGCCGCTGGAGACGCCGCCGGAGCCTCCCGCTCCGCCCCCTCCACCGCCCTCTGGGGGAACGAAGACGGCGGGAAAGGAGCCTAAACGTCCTCCTCTGCCCCGGCGGACCAAGGCGGGCATCGTCACCTCCCTTTTGGCGGTGCCGGTGACCATCCTGGCGGGCATCTTCCTTCTGGACGACCGGCGGTACTGGTTCATCAGCCTGCTGGTGCTGCTGGAGACCATGGCCCCTTTCTTCCTGGCCTTTGAGGGGCGGCGGCCCCGGCCCCGGGAGGCGCTGCTCATCGCGGTGCTCTGCGCCCTGGCGGTGGCGGGCCGGCTGGTCTTTTATATGCTCCCCCAGGTCAAGCCGGTGGTGGCCCTGGTCACCGTGGCCGGGGCGGCCCTGGGGGCGGAGACGGGCTTTTTGACTGGGGCGGTCACCGCCTTTGTCTCCAACCTCTTCTTCGGTCAGGGGCCCTGGACCCCCTGGCAGATGTTCGCCTTCGGCATGGCGGGGCTCCTGGCGGGACTGGTGTTCCGCCGCCTGCGGCCCACCCGGGGGCGGCTGTGCGCCTGCGGGGCCCTGACGGCCTTCTTCCTCTGCGGCACGCTGCTGGACACCGGCTCGGCCCTCATGTGGCAGGCCTACCCCTCCCTGGGGGCCTTTTTGAGCTACTATGTGACGGGCCTGCCCTTTAACCTGGTCCATGCCGGGGCCACGGCGGCGTTTTTGTGGCTGCTGGGGGAGCCCATGCTGGAAAAGCTGGAGCGGGTCAAGTCCAAATACGGCCTGCTGGAAACTGCATAAAAGAGCAAAAAGAGTCCCCGGTCCGCTTTGATGCGGACCGGGGACTCTTCATTTATATAATAGGTATCCTATGGGAGATGTATCTCAGGCCAGAGTGAAGGAGAACACCGTCTCGCTGTGCATCTTTTGCCCCGCCCGCAGGATGGGGCTGGGGAAGCCGTAGCGGTGGATGCCGTCGGGGAAGAGCTGGGTCTCCAGGCACACGGCGTCCCGGGGGCCCATGGTGGTGCCGCCCTTGCCGGGCCGCTCCGTCAGGGAGTTGGCGGTATAGAGCTGCATGCCCGGCTGATCCGTGTCCACGGTCAGCACGATGCCGCTTTGATCGCCCTGGAGCACCACCGCCCGGGGGCCGGAGAGGACGTAGTTGTGGTCATAGCCGCCGCCCCGGCGGAGCTGCTCGTCGTCCCGGCCGATGTCGGCGCCGATGGTCTTGGGGGTGCGGAAGTCAAAGGGCGTGCCCTCCACCGGCAGAAGCCGCCCGGTGGGCAGGCAGCCGTCGTCGTTTTCCGCAAACCGGTGGGCAAAGACCTGGAGGGTGTGGTTTAGAACCGTGCCGCCGCCGTTGAGGTTGAAGTAGCTGTGGTTGGTCAGGTTCACCAACGTGTCCTGACTGGCCACGGCGTCGTAGGCGATGCGCAGGGTGTTGTTTTCCGTGAGGGTGAAGGTCACCTCCACCTGCAGGTCCCCGGGGTAGCTCTCCTCCCCGTCGGGAGACAGGCGGGAGAACACCAGAGAGTCGTCCCGCAGCTCCGCCTCCCACATCCGCTTGTCGAAGCCCCGGCGGCCGCCGTGGAGGTGGTTGGGGCCGTCGTTCCGGGCCAGGGCATAGGTCCGGCCCCCCAGCTGGAAGGAGGCACCGCCGATGCGGTTGCCCACCCGGCCGATGGTGGCGCCCAGGAAGCCGCCGTTGTCCTCGTATTCCGTCACGGTGTCATAGCCCAGCACCACGTCGGTAAAACCCCCGGCGGCGTTGGGTACAGACAGGGACTGGATGGTGGCGCCGTAGTCCAGCACCGTGACGGAGGCGCCGGCGGTGTTTTCCAGCCGGTAGGCGGTGACGGCGGCGCCGTCCCGGGTCCGACCGAAGGGAATGGTGGTGACAGTCATGAAAGGTCCCTCCTCAGATGGTCTCGATAAATTCCTGGATGAAGTGCAGCGCCACGCCCAGAGGCACCGTGTGCCGGCGCATGACGCTCAGGTGCAGGTAGTCGGCGCTGGGCTCAAAGGGATTGCCCGCCGCCACGTACTCCTTCAAAAGGGGCATGTAGGGGGGCAGATACTGGGTCAGGAAGCCGCCCAGCACCACATCGCAGTCCAGCACCATGCGGATGTTGTTGACGCCGATGGCCAGGTGGCGCAGCAGGTCGTGCCACATGGTCTCATACTCCGGCACGTGCCGCTCCACCCCGGCGAAGAACTCGCTCAGGGGGATGCCCAGGTCGTCGCTGATGCGCCAGGCGGAGCAGTAGGCCTCCAGGCAGCCTCGCTTGCCGCACTTGCAGGGCAGGCCGCCGGGCTCCACGCACATGTGGCCGAACTCGCCGCTGCGGCGGTTGACGCCGTGGTACTGTCCGTCGCCCACCAGCACCGCGCCGCCTACGCCGGTCTCCAGCAGCAGATAGGCCATGTCCCGGTGCCAGTAGAGGAACCACTCGGCGTAGCCGCCGCTGGTGGCGTCGTTTTCGATGTAGGTGGGATAGGGGATCTCCTTGGCCAGAAACTGCAAGGTGATGTCCCGCAGATGGAGGGTGGGAGCCAGGGTGATGCGGCTGTTGTCCGGGGCGATGACCGCGGGCAGGGCGATGCCCACTCCCAGCATCCGGCTCCGGTCCAGGTGGGTCTCGTCGATGAACCGCTCCAGCTCCCCTGCCAGGAAGATGCCGAAGTCCTTCATCTCCGCAATGGGCGGATGATGGACCTTCCGGTAGGCCATCTCCCCCAGCTGGAGATCCGCCGCCACAAAGCGCAGACGGGTCTCTGTAATGGACACGCCGATGGCGTACCGGGCATCGGGCACGATCTGCAAGCCCATGGCCCGCCGTCCGCCGGTGGAGCGCTGCTCCCCGGAGTTGCGCACCAGTCCCGCGTTCATCAGCTCCGTCAGGTTCTGATACACTGTGGGCAGGCTCAGCCCCAGGTCACGGGCCAGGGACTGCTTGGAGCAAAAGTCCTTGGATTCATAGAGGTGCCGGTAGATGCTGTTGCGCGTCTGGCGGCGGCGCTCAGTGATGGTCGCTTCCAATTCCATGATAAATCCCCGCACTTTTACAAAAGTAGTTTATATATCCGGTACCACCATTGTAACATGCCTTTGGCCGCAGTCAACCTGTTTTTTCCTAAAAAAATCGAAAGAAAGAGACGAAAAAAGGGGGGTTTTGGAAGGTAACTTTCAAAAGTGGAAGGCATGTACCGGGAAAGTGCACAATAGTAAATCGATTACCACGTACAGATTTAACAAATCGCTGGAAAATGCACGGGAAATCATTGACTTTTATAAAGCTTGTTTATAAAATAGAGCCACGGAAACGATGAGTTTCCCAAATTTCCCTCACATGAGGGGCCAAGGAGAAGAATGAGTATGAAAAAGTTTCTTGCACTGATTCTCGCGTTGGTCATGGCTCTGTCTCTGGTGGCCTGCGGCAGCGAAAGCTCCGGCGGCTCCACCGCTGAGAGTGCCGGTGGCGAAGGCGGCGGCCAGAAGATCGGTATCTCCATGCCGACCCAGTCTCTGGAGCGCTGGAACCGCGACGGTTCTTATCTGGATGAGCAGTTTAAGAACGCCGGCTATGAGACCATCCTGACCTATTCCGACAACGACACCAACCGTCAGGTCAGCGACATCCAGAACATGATCGCCGACGGCGTGGACCTGCTGGTGGTGGCCGCCATCGACGGTGAGGCTCTGAACACCGTCATGGATGAGGCCGGTGAAGCCGGTATCCCCATCATCGCCTATGACCGTCTGATCATGAACGACAACGTGTCCTACTACGTGTCCTTCGATAACTACACCGTGGGCACCCTGCAGGGCCAGTACATCGTGGACACCCTGGATCTGGACAATGCTGCCGGCCCCTTCAACATGGAGATCACCGCTGGTGACCCCGCCGACAACAACGCCGGTTACTTCTATCAGGGCGCTATGGACGTCCTGCAGCCCTACATCGACGCCGGCAAGCTGGTCGTCGTCTCCGGCCAGACCGATTTCGACACCGTTGCTACCGCTCAGTGGGATTCTCAGACCGCTATGGAGCGTGCTCAGAACGTCCTGGCTTCCTACTATGCTGACGGCACTCAGGTCGACGTGTGGCTGTGCTCCAACGACTCCACCGCTCTGGGCGTGTCTCAGGCCATCCAGTCCGACTATGCCGGCTCCAACCAGCCCATCATCACCGGTCAGGACGGCGACGAGGCCAACCTGAAGAACCTGGTGGATGGTCTGCAGTCCATGACCGTCTATAAGGCCGTGGCCAACGAGGCCGTTGTCACTCTGGATCTGGCCATCGCCATCCTGGAAGGCACCACCGTGGACGATGCCTTCATCCAGGCTGCCGGCTGGGGCTTCGACTGCGCTTACGACACCGAGTCCTACTCCACCTCCGAGGGCCACACCTGCCCGTCCCTGCTGCTGGTGCCTGACGTGGTCACCACCGACAACATGGTGGAGAAGCTGGTTGACACCGGTTACTACACCCAGGATGCTGACGGTTACCTGCATCCTGCCAACTGATCCATACCGCATATCATCGACTGGATGGGCGGGGCATCTGCCCCGCCCATCCTGCCTGTTAAGGGGTAAGAGGCTGAGAGGAGGAAGCTTGTTTGGCTAATACCATTTTGGAAATGCGATCCATCACCAAGGAGTTCCCGGGCGTCAAAGCGCTGGACAATGTGAATCTGAAGGTGGAGCAGGGGGAGATCCACGCGCTGATCGGCGAAAACGGCGCGGGCAAATCCACCCTGATGAACGTTCTGTCCGGCACTTATCCCGCGGGAAGCTACTCCGGTGAGATCTACTACGACGGGAAGCTTTGCCAGTTCAAAAACCAGCGCGACAGCGAGGCGGTGGGCATCGTCATCATCCACCAGGAGCTGGCCCTGATCCCTCTGCTCTCCATTGGAGAGAACATGTTCCTGGGCAATGAGATCCGGAACAAATTCGGTTACATCGATTGGAACAAGACCTTTCATGAGGCCGAGCGCCACATGAAGCAGGTGGGCCTCAACGAGTCCGCCCAGACCCTCATCAAGGACATCGGTACCGGCAAGCAGCAGCTGGTGGAGATCGCCAAGGCCTTCTCCAAGGACGTGAAGCTGCTGATCCTGGACGAGCCCACTTCGTCCCTGAACGATGAGGACGCCAAGATGCTGTTGGATCTGCTCATCGAGTTCAAGAAGAACGGTCTGACATCCATCATCATCACCCACAAGCTCAACGAAATTATCTACTGTGCCGATAAGGCCACCATCATCCGGGACGGCTCCACCATCGAGACCCTGGTCAAGGGCGTGGACGAGTTCAGCGAGGACCGGATCATCAAGGGCATGGTGGGCCGGTCCATGGAGGACCGCTACCCCGCCCGGGAGCACAAGGTCCGGGATGAGGTCAGCATGGAGGTCCGCAACTGGACCGTACATCATCCCCTCTACCACGAGAAAGTGGTGGATGACAACGTCTCCTTCCATGTCAAGAAGGGCGAGGTCGTGGGCTTCTCCGGCCTGCAGGGCGCCGGCCGCACAGAGCTGGCCATGTCCATCTTCGGCCACAGCTACGGCTCCGGCATCTCCGGAGAGCTCTATATCAACGGGGAAAAGGTCAATCTCCGTACCCCTCAGGAGGCCATTCATCACGGTCTGGCCTACGTCACCGAGGACCGTAAGACCAACGGACTGATCCTGGATGAATCCATCCGCTTCAATACCACCCTGGCCCGGCTGGACAAGGTCTGCCGGGGCGGAATCATCGACGTGGACAAAGAGGTGCAGGTGGCGGAGCAGATGAAGGAGGAGATGGGTACCAAGACCCCCTCCATCGAACAGCGCATCGGCAACCTGTCCGGCGGCAACCAGCAGAAGGCTCTGCTGGGCAAATGGCTGTTTACGGAGCCGGACATTCTGATTATGGATGAACCCACCCGCGGCATCGACGTGGGTGCAAAATACGAGATCTACTGCCTGATCAACGAAATGGTCAGCCAGGGCAAGTCGGTGGTCATGATCTCCTCCGAGCTGCCCGAACTACTGGGCATGTGTGACCGCATTTATGTGATGAATGAGGGCCGCCTGCTGGCGGAGGTCAACGCCGCCGACGCCACCCAGGAGAGTATCATGGGTTACATCATCCACGATACGGCCGCCGTATCTTAACGCGCGGGATAGGAAAAAGGAGAGTGCAAAGTAATGAACGAAACTCTGCAGAAAAAAAGCGCGGGAGCCCAGCTGGTCGGCTTCCTGACCAAATACGCCATGGTCATCGCCCTGGTGGTGGTGTTTGCCCTGTTCGCGTTCCTGACGGACGGACGTCTGCTGTACGCCCAGAACATGTCCAACCTGATGCTGCAAAACGGCTACGTGCTGGTCATGGCCTGCGGCATGCTGCTGTGCATCCTCACCGGCGGTAACATCGACCTGGCTGTGGGCTCTGTGATCTGCCTGGTGGGCGGTCTGGCTGCTACGTTGATCTCCAACAACGGTATGAACGCCATCCTGGCCATTCTCATCTGCCTGCTGGTGGGCCTGCTGGTTGGTATCTGGCAGGGCTACTGGATCGGCTATGTCCGCATCCCGCCCTTCATCACCACCCTGGGCGGCATGTTCATCTTCCGCGGCCTGGGCCGTCTGGTGCTGGACAACAAGACCGTGGCCATCCAGGATTCCACCTTCCTGAACATCTTCACCGCTTACATCAAGGTCCCCGGCCTGGACGACGGCAGCGTGGCCTGGTCCGCCGTGGTGGTGGGCGTTCTGGCCGCCATCTATGTGATCTTCCGCACCGTCCGCAACCGCGCTGAGCGGGCCAAGCTGGGCTATCGTCAGAACAGCGCCGCCAGCGATTACATCAAGTCCGGCCTCATCGCCGTCATCATCCTGTACTACTGCTTCCTCCTGAGCCAGTATCGCGGCATCTCCGTCATGCTGGTGTGGGTGCTGGCCATCTGCCTGATCTACAACTTCATCACCTCTAAGACCGCCTTTGGCCGGTACTTCTACGCCGTGGGCGGCAACGAGAAGGCCACCCAGCTCTCCGGTATCAACACCAATAAGATCTACTTCGTGGCCTATGCCAACATGGGCCTGCTGGCCGGCCTGTGCGGCCTTCTGAACGCGGCCCGCGTGGGTTCCGTCAACGGCTCCACCGGTACCTCCTTCGAGATGGACGCCATCGGCGCCTGCTTCATCGGCGG
>CDTY01016857.1_pt1 | contig 22359 bp, 16 predicted proteins | sample 557731 | NCBI WGS metagenome assembly CDTY01 (sample SAMEA3182101, study PRJEB8094) | gut metagenome | biome: human; feature: gut; material: Stool; isolation source: human stool | place: Canada | collected 2013-02-12
GGAAAAATATGTGCCTTGTATTTTAAAATATGTCTGACCTATTTCAAAATATGTCGGACATATTTTTTGCCCCTCCAGAAAGCGTGCAAAAAACGCCTCGTCTGACGCAGACAAAAAAGGAAATTTTGCAATTGCTTATTTTGAGACTCGATTTTGCCTAAACGCAAATTGCTCGATTTGCAGTGACATGTAACAACTGCAAGAAGGGAAAATAAACAAATCGAAATGACTTGTAATATAAAAATCTTTGGTACTCCAGCATATATTCTTTTACACGGTATAATATTATGCATATCTTAAAGCCGCTTTACGTCGGATATGTGGTTATTCTTTTCATTCGAAAAACAAAACACTATCTTACGTTTGTGCCATAAATTTTAAAGCAATCATATCCAAGAAAAATTGTATTTTTGTTTGAAATTATATATTGTAACTGTGAATACCCCGTTTCAAGACATCAGGCTTTCTTCTTTTCCCGAAAAAATCTTTGTAAAAGACACGGCTTGCGGAAAAGTACAGACGTACTTATACGGACAAAAATCGTATGACAACCAATTGGCCGTAATAACACATTACTTGCACAATCCGAAATTGGCCAAAGGCTTTTCATTGATAGATGCCCGAAAGTATCTGAAGGAATATTTAGAATATAAATTCCCCTTTACAGATATTCCCAACAAAGTTTTGGAAGATCCTCTGCAAGCAGGTTTATTCAGCGATTTTTTCAGAATACCGTTTCCTGACCCAATAAATTATAAGTTTACGTTTGTAGATTTGTTTGCTGGAATGGGCGGCTTCAGGCTTGCAATGCAGGCTCAAGGAGGAAAATGTGTTTTTTCGTCAGAGTGGAACACTTTTGCGCAAAAAACATATTTGGCTAATTTCGGCGAAATGCCTTTTGGCGACATAACAAAAGAGGCTACAAAGAAATATATACCCGAACGTTTTGATGTATTATGCGCAGGATTCCCTTGTCAACCTTTCTCCATAGCAGGAGTTTCTAAAAAGAAAAGTTTGGGACGGGAAACTGGATTCAAAGACAAGACGCAAGGTACTTTGTTTTTTGACGTGGCCGACATAATAAATAAGCATAGGCCGAAAGCTTTCTACTTGGAAAATGTCAAAAACTTAGTTTCACATGATAAAGGAAATACTTTTAAGGTAATCCATTCAACTTTGGAAGAATTAGACTATTCCGTCCATTATCAAGTTTTAGACGGGGCAAATTATGTGCCCCAGCACAGAGAACGCATTATGATTGTAGGCTTTGATAAAAGACTTTACCATGGCAAAGAACATTTTGAATTCCCTAATAAACAAAACGTGCATAAAAAAATCCGGGATGTTTTGGAAGAATGCCCTAATGATAAATACACTTTGTCAGATAAATTATGGGGGTACTTACAACAATACGCTGAAAAACATAAAGCAAAAGGTAACGGTTTCGGGTTTGGCTTGGTTGATTTAGACGGAATAAGCCGCACTCTAAGTGCAAGATATTATAAAGACGGTTCGGAAATCCTCATACCTCAAGAAGGCAAAAATCCCCGCCGTTTGACGCCCCGTGAATGTGCGCGGCTCATGGGCTATCCTGACGAGTATGTCATAGATAAAGTTTCGGATGTTCAAATGTACAGGCAATGTGGAAATTCAGTAGTTGTTCCGCTAATAACAGCAGTATCAGAACAACTTGTCAAAACAATGAATGATAATGAATGATATTTTAAACTCTGCCATACAAAGCGTTCTTGGCTCCAAAGCCGCTTTGTGTAGATTTATAACAGGGAACGATACTGGAACAACGGGAAGTCACCAAGTTGGCTTTTATATACCTAAATGTGCGTCCTCTTTGTTATTCGATAAGCCCGGTGTAAAAGGGGAGAACAAAGAAAAAAGTGTAAAAATAAAATGGCAGAATGATTTCGTTACTGAAAGCCGTATGAAATATTATGGTCAGAAAACACGTAATGAATACAGAATCACTCATTTTGGTCGTAATTTCCCTTTTTTACAAGATGAAAATGTGGGAGACTTGCTTATAATTTCAAAATTGAGTGAAATAGACTACGCAGGATATGTACTTAGTTCTGACGATGATATAGAATATTTTTTCGCGTATTTTAACTTATCGCCAGATGAAACAAACCAATTGATAAATATAGCGGGGACAATTGAGCCTAATGTGAAAATTACTCAGTTATTTAATGAGTTCGTTTCTAACTTTCAAAGTTTTCCAGAAACACGAAAAATGGCATTAGGTGCACGAGATAGTTATAACAAAGCATACGGTGTAACAGCTAAATTTCTTAAGGAAAATCCTGATGATATTTTACTGAAATGGATAGATTCTGAATACAGCCTTTTCAGATACATGGAAGAAAAGGTCTATAAAAATATAATAACAAAACCTTTTAATAGTGTAGAGTCTTTTGTACATACAGCTAACGAAGTACTTAACAGACGTAAATCGCGTGCGGGAAAGTCATTGGAACTACATTTGTCAGAGATATTTTCAAGCAATGATCTTGTTTTTGAAGAGCAAGCTATTACAGAGGATAATAAAAAGCCAGATTTTTTATTTCCTAATGGTAAATGTTATCATAACATATGTTTTCCCGCAGAAAACCTTACTGTTTTAGGAGCTAAAACAACATGTAAAGATCGTTGGCGGCAAGTTTTGACTGAAGCAGATAGGATTGATGAAAAATATTTGTTTACGCTGCAACAAGGTATTTCTCGCAACCAGTTGCAAGAAATGAAAGATTCAAAACTTACTCTTGTTGTACCTCATAAATATATTTCGAGTTTTCCCAAAGAATTCCAAAGTGAAATAAAAGATTTGGCAGGCTTTATACAGTTGGTAAAAGAAAAACAAGAAACCACACCAAAGCATTATTTGTTTTCATAATTCTCTTAAAAAAAGAATACACATTTCAGAACACTCGCGTAGACCGGAATATAAGGAAATAATACAAGATCTTTGTTTCTCCAAAATGTTTGTCATCATCTAACACGTGAAGGTATGATTTTCGTCGCCCGAAGGAGTAGCAAAACGTCGCCCATACCGCCGCGTGCGTAAAACACGCCCGGCGCAGACAAAAACGGATGCTTTTCGGAATCCCTTTTGTGACGGGGGTTTCGACCCCGCTCGGAGCAAAGGAAAAATATGTGCCTTGTATTTTAAAATATGTCTGACCTATTTCAAAATATGTCGGACATATTTTTTGCCCCTCCAGAAAGCGTGCAAAAAACGCCTTTTACGATTCAGACAAAAAACGACGCGGGTTTTCGTTTCCGCCGGGCGGCGACATGAAAAAGCCGAACCGCTACGCCTGTTCGGGGAACAGTCCTCCGCGTTTTTTCATTTTGCAACGGCGGGCTTTGCCTTTCATGACGTTTTTACTACTTTTGTAGGATACATAAAAAACTTTGCGATGAAAAAGCTACTTAAAAGAATCTTTTGCCTTTCGGCGCTTTCGCTGCTACTGCTGCCGGCATGCGCGCAAACCGTTTTCACCCACCCGTGGCAGGGCAAGCGCGTGGCTTACTTCGGCGATTCCTTAACCGACCCAGCCGCACCCGCCGGGAACGAGAAATACTGGAATGTGCTGCGCGAGCAGTTAGGGATAACTCCTTATGTCTACGCTGTGAATGGAAGGGAATGGAACGACATACCGCGACAGGCCGAACAGCTCGAAAAGGAGCATGGCCGCGACTTCGACGCCATAATGATTTTCATGGGGACTAACGATTACAACTCGGGTATTCCCGTGGGCACGTGGTACACCGAGAGCATTGAGGAGGTGGAAGCCGCCACGGGAGAGCAGCGCAGCATGAAGACGCGCAAGCGCCGCGTGCCCGTAATGGACGGCTCCACGCTGTGCGGCCGCATAAACATTGCGATGAACAAGATAAAGACAATGTTCCCTGACAAGCAGGTGGTTCTCCTCACTCCCATACACCGCGCCTATGCCATGTTCGGCGACACCAACGTGCAGCCCTCCGAAGAATACCAGAACTCGTGCGGCGAGTGGTTCTCCGATTATGTTGAAGCCGTCAGGCAGGCCGGTAGCGTGTGGTCGGTGCCCGTAATCGACCTCTACGCCGTGTCGGGCATTTACCCGCTGCTCGAGTCGAACTCGCAATACCTGAACAATGCGCAGACCGACCGCCTGCACCTCAACCCGAAAGGGCACTCGCGCCTTGGCGCTACGCTCGTTTACCAGCTCCTGACGCTTCCGTGCACGTTCTGACCCGCGCAATGCGCTTTGTGTAAAAACAATTAAGGAAACATAAAACCCGAATCAATGAACTTTAAAAAAACTCTGGCAGCGTTTTTGTCAGCGTCGATACTTGTGTGTCCCGCAACGCAGGCGCAGAGCGTTATACTCACCAGCGACCAGCAGCTGCACGACATAACCGACCCCGACAGGATAGTGGACCTCTCGGTGGGCAACGAGCCATTCCGCAAGAGTTTCCGCCAGGTGTGCGAATGGGGAAAGAGCATGGGCTCGACGCAGCTGATTGTGGCTTTCGACGAATTTTTCCGCCAATACCGCATGCAGGTAGGCACAGAGCGTCGCCTCACGCCCGACATGGACGAGTACATAGGCGAAATGAAGAAAATAAGCGACTTTGCAAAAGGCTACGGCCTCGGCCTGTGCCTGAGCCTGCTCAGCCCGCTTGAACTGGGACCCGCCTTTGTCAACAAAACGGGCGAGGGAGGGCGTTGGCTGGCATACAAGGTGGGACTGCGCAACGCGAACAACGGACACTTCGGCGTGGACATCTGGCAGCACCTTTACTGGACGAACAACAAGGGACGGGTAAAGGTAAGGCTCACCGGCGTCAAGGCATACGCCTTCAAACAGCAGTATATAGGCGGGTCGGGATACATAGCCGTGAACCCCGACAACATAGTAGAGCTCGAAAACGTGAAGTACACCGTTGGCGATACCGTAGACCTGAGCGTACACCTCGCAGGCGGAGTGCCCGCACAGGATATGGGATTCCCCGCTTGCAGGACACATGTGTATTACGACGGACCTGAGCAACCCGACGGCTATGACCACGTGCTCGTTGTGCTCGAATACGCCACGCCCGAAATGGATTATTTCAGTCCCAAGGCACCCGGGTTTCTCACCGGGCTGGTGGAAAAGTACAAGGCCGCCGGAATAAACCTCACCGCCCTTTACTCCGACGAAATGCACATACAGCAGGACTGGGCTTACTTTTCCCACCACGAGGACGGGCAGTTTGCGCAACGCTACCTCACACGTAACATGCAGCAGGTGTACCGCGAGAAATACGGCATGCCCATCGACGACAAATACATGCTTTACTTTGCATACGGTGCGCCTTACTACGAGGGCACCACGCGCTCTGTCGACAACGTGCAGTACGTTTTCGGCACGTCGCCCGCCGACATACAGCGCACTTTCCTTTTCCGCGACCGCTACTACAAGCTGCTGAACAACCATGTGGTCGACCTGTTCAAAAATGCCAAGGAGCATGCCGAAAAGGTATTCGGCCGCGAGCTGCCTACAGGCGCACATGCCTCGTGGGCGCAAAGTCCTACGATTGACGACGTGCGCACCGAGCGGATAAACCAGTATTCTTATCTGTACGACTACACTTCCAACTTCGTTGCGAGCAACACCGTGCACCAGGCCGCCGCCGCGTGTTACGATTACTTCAAATGGGGAGAATACCTCATACACACGGGCAACGACTTTGCCGAGGGAGGATGGGCCGACCGCGACTATTACGGCGCGGCAATGGCGGCGTCGATAGGCGTGATAAACAAAGACCCTTCGGCCTATGCCGCGGTGTGGGGCATTCCCGACAAGGCGCGCATTTGGAAGGAGGCGCTCAACGAGGCATACGGCTGCCGGCCCTCGAAGCCCATGCAAATGATGACCGGCGGCGTGCACCGCGACATCGAGGTGCTCATATCTTATCCCATGAACCTCGTGGCGGCCGACCAGAGGTTCGGAAGCTGGATGACACAGTACGGATACGCCAACTACCTTACTTCCGAAAAGATTTGCGAGCTTGCAACCGTCACCGCCGACGGCCGGCTGAAAGTCAAGGATAAGGAATACAATACGTTAGTCGTTATGTTCGAGCCTCTGCCGTCGGAAAAGTTCCTCGCGCTCCTCGAACGTTTCGCCCGGGCGGGCGGACGTGTGGTGTGGTTCAGCATGCCGGCAATGATAAGCCAGGAAAACAACGACTGCTCCGGGCAATGGCAACAGCTTTTCGGCTTGGAATACGAATACAGCCCCTATCGCGGGTATATAGCTGCGGGAAAACAGGTGACGTTCGAAGGAAGCATGGCGGGCATACAGCCGCAGACGATACTTACCGACTTTACTGTCGACCGTATTTACCCCGTGAAGCCCGCAGGTGGAAGTTCTGAGGTGGTGGCCCGTTGCGGAAACGACATATTGGGCATAAAACACACCTTAGGCAAGGGAACGGCCTGGTACTTCGGCTTCCGCCCGCGCGACGACCAGAGCGCGTCGCTCGGCTACGAGACGCGCACGCTTTTCGAGATACTCAACCGGGCAGGCTCCTACCCACCGTCGGGCAAGTTCAAACTGAACGACAATCCCACGGTGATTTCGCGCACCAAGCCTTACTTCGCGTCCACCTTCCCCAACGGCACGACGTGCGTGGTAAAGCATTACCGCCACCATGTGGAGTCGTGGACGGGAGGGTTCTCGCGCAACCAGAAGGCCGACAGCGTTGCCCTCGAAGCCAACCCGTTGCCTTCCGACTCGCTCGAGCTCGTGGACTTCCAGGTTAACGGCAACCGCATAAACTACAGCGGGCGCATGAACATGGCATACCGTCTGGACAAGGACGGCCGCCTTACGGCATTCCTCGGAAAAGGCTGCAAGGACATCACAATCGACGGCACGCGCTACGACCTCGCTTCGACGGCGGCCGACGTGTTCTTCGCGCCCACTGCGGGCGACCCTATGGTGTACGAAGCGCAGATAACGGGCGCGGCCGAGGTTTCGCTGCCCCTGCCTTCAAAGGCGAAGAAGGCCCAAGTGCTGTGCGGCGGCAACGTCGTGCCTTCGAAAGTGTCGAAAGGCGTGCTAACGTTCACCGTCAGTCCCGAACTGTCGGGGCAGTGGCTTAGGATAAACCTGAAATGATTCAAAATCCGAGTGCGGGGCGTTTGGGGTTTATTACCCGCTGCCGGAGTGCTTGTTTTGTCTGCCGATTTTTACACCCGCCGCAGCGTGTTTTTTGTTCCGGTTTTCAGGGGGCGAAAAATATGTGCCTTGTATTTTAAAATATGTCTGAGATAATTCAAAATATGTCAGACATATTTTTTCTTTTCTCCCATGCGGGTATAATGCGCTGAAAATTAGTTTTCGTTTTTCCTGTATCCGTATGTCTGTTTCCGCGCAGCGGTTTCCGGATGTGGAGGTTGCTTCCGGTTTTCTGCCCGAAGAGTCGTGTTTTACAAGTACACATCCATTTTATGTTTCAAGGCGTGTGATTTTCTTCTTGCTTTTTGTTTCGATTCGCAATAATAATTAAATTTACAGGCAGAATGTTATTTCCGCCTACAGGCAGGCGGCTATGGAACGGAACTTTTATCTAAACCATATAAAACAATTTCAAAAGGTTCAGTTATGAAAAACAAATTTATCTTAATGCTCGCGTGCCTGTTAACGGCGGGCGCATGGTTTACCCCTCCCCTATGCGCTGAAAATGAGCAACTAACGGCAGCGGGAGGGAACGATTACATTGTTTGGGAACCGCAGATTGGCGACCCCTCCCAGATTAAGTCGAACAGCATTTCGATAGCCGACGCGGCCGACTATGCCAACCTTATCGACAACAACGTCGAGACTATTTTCCATTCCATTTGGGATGCCTCAATGCAGAACGCCGGCATTACGGCCGACGAGTGGGTGGCAAAGCTCGCCACGCTCTCTGGCGGCGTGAACAGCGACCCCGGTTACCACTTCCTGCAAGTGGAGTTCATCGAGCCGGTGTCTTCTTTCCGATTTGAATACAAGGGGCGAAACAGCACGTGGCTGTTCGATAACCCCAACGACATCGCCATCTACGCCACCAACGACCCGGGATTGGGCGCAAACGCCACCAATTCCAACCAGGACCAGTGGACTTTCATTACCGAACTAACGCCCGAGAACGGCAACTTCCCCGGAAACGTGGTGTGGATTACCGAGCCTTATGAATCGCCCGAAATAACCTTGACCGAACCGTTCAAGTATGTGCGCTTTGTGGTGAAAGGCACTACAAACATGAACACCAACACCAGCCGCACGTTTGCCGCGCCCGAGGTAACGGGTGTTACGTTCGCCATAAGCGAGTTTCAAGTCTATTCTCCGCGCGAGGCAACCGGCTCGCGCGATATATTGCAGGCGCTTGTTGACAGCATAAACACCATGCTGCCCACGTATGACTTCGTTGTCGGCACCGACCCGGGCTATGCCGACGATACCAAGTATTCCACCATAAAGACACTGTTCGAGGAGGCGCAGACGGCCCTGCTCGACAACCTCTCCGAGGAGGAACTGGCCGATTACGTGGTGCGCCTGCGAAACGGGTTGGCCGACTTCCTTGCAACGGGTATAAATCCCGTCGTGACGGGCTATTATAATATTGTGTGCGCTTACCCCGGCTACGAACAGAAGCAGGGCAAGACGAAATCCATGGGCGTGAACTCGCAAAAGCAGCTCATCTGGGAAGATACCGACCCCATGAAGGCCGCACAGCTGTGGCTCGTAACCAAACTCGACAACGGCAACTATTCAATCCAGAACGTGGCTTCGGGCGAGTACATAGGGGCGCAAGACCCTAACGACAACCCCATACTCATGACGCCGGCACACTCCGTTGACCAGATATTCATTTGGGAAAAGCAATATGCCGGACAGTTCCACATAGCCAACGTACTCGACTCCACCAGCTACCATACCAGCGGGCACTCCTCGGGCTCGGGGCTCACTGGGCGCATTACGCCTTACCCGGTAAAGGGCAATTCGCAAGGCACATGGTACATGCGCCGCGTTACCGACCAGGAAATAATAGACAAGCTCGTGTCGGAAGGCTCGGCTTCGCTCATGAAGAACGCCATGCGGCTCGCGCTCGACAGTGCAATTGCCTCGCGCAGCAAGGCAAACGAATACGCACCCCTCATTACGCGCGCCGAACAACTGAGCTCTAACGCGCAGAGCGCCGACCCGTATGATTACTCCTCGTTTGCAAACCTCATAGACGGCAATACCTCCACCATTTTCCACTCAATATGGGAAGCAGGCTTCGCCTCGCCCGTGGCGCTCGGCGACAGCTATGGCTGGCACAACTTGCAGGTAGCGCTCGACGAGCCCGTGGCGAAAATGATTCTGGGATTCAGCGGCCGCGTTACCACCGGCACGTACACAGATACGCCCGACCATATCACGGTTTACGGTACGAACGACGACGCTCTCGGAGCAAGCACGGCGGCGGCCGATTCGTCGAAGTGGACAATGATTGTTGACATGACGAACGAGGAATACGACTTCCCGCCCAACGGAAGCGGGGCAGTGTACGAATCGCCGGTAATCGACTTCGACGGGCAATCGTACAAATACCTGCGCTTTGCCGTTAAGCATACCACTACCATGAATCCCGGCAACAGTCGTGCGGGAGCTTTTGCTTCGCCGCAGGCTACGGGTGTTACTTTCAACCTCAGTGAGTTCCAAGTTTACGACGCCAATCCCACGGAGAAATCGCAATATTTCACCGTGCCGGGCATGAAAGAGGCTTGCGACGCGCTTGACGAGGCAATAGCCGCCGCACAAGCCAAACTCGAATCGGGCGACATAACCGACGCCGACATTTCCGCTTTGCGCGCGGCTTACGCACTGGTTGACGAAATCTACGTTGACCGCAACGAAGTGTTCGACGAGCTTTCCGCGCTGCTTGAAACGGCAAACAATGTTTACGATGTGGCTCTCGGCTCGCGCGTTGCTCTCATAACCGACGCTTCGCAGATTAACACCAACAGTCTCGACGACGGTCCAAACACGGGATACGCTTCAATAGCCGCGCTCATAGACGGCGACAAGAGCACAATCTTCCATTCCGTTTGGGACGCTGTAATGGCCAATCCCGATATAACCGTAGACGAATGGGAAACGCAGCTGACGAATAACTACCCCTCGTCCACCGGCGCGGGCTACCACAACCTTGGCGTTGCCTTGAAAGAACCGGTGTCGTCGTTCTCGTTCGAGTACTACGGCCGCGACGCAATTTGGCACGACAATCCCACGGATATAGAGATTTACGCCACCAACGACGCGGAACTCTACGAAGACGTGAGCGCAATCTCTTCATCATCGTGGACGAAAATCACAGAGCTTACCGAGGGCTTCCCCATGGATATAGCATACGAAGTGCCTTACACCTCGCCGCAAATCAACCTTGGCGGAGAGTACAAGTACATACGCTTCGTAATCAAGAACTCCTGCCTCGCCAACCAGGGCGGCACGGCCGGGCGAGTATTCTCTGCGCCCGACGTTACGGGCATAACGTGGAGCGTTACCGAGTTCCAGATGTACACTGGCCTGGCTGCCGAGAGCATTCAATATAACTACATACCCGAGGTGCGCACGGCGGCCGACGAGCTTAAGGCGCTCATCGACCTGTACGGACAATACACTGCGCAGGACATCACCTCGCGCACGCCTGTCGAAGAGCTTTCGGCGGCTATAAAGAAGTTGCAGGAGGCTTACGTTGACACCACCGAGCTCGTGGAACTCTACGACGAGTACAAGCAGCTGGCCGCAGTGTCGGAAGAGGGCGAGACAGTGGGCTACGTCGACAGCTATGCTGAAATAGAAAAGTTCGATGCCCTGCTCGACGAGGCTCGCGCGCTTGTCAGTCCCAAACAGCCTACCAGGGAGCAGGTGAACAACGCCACCGCGATGGTCAAGTCGGGCTACGACGAGTTCATGTCGCACGTGATACTGCCCGAACCCTACGTGTGGTATCTCATTCGTAGCGGTGTGACAGACGAGAACTACCAGTATGCAATCAACCAGCCTGTGTTCCTGGCTGATGTCTCGGCAGGAGCGCAACTCAGGATTGGAAATTATCCGATGGACGGCACTGGCAACGAATACCTCGATGTCTACGCTATCTGGCGCCTTGTGCCGGTAGAAAGCGACGAACCCTCGGCAGAGGGCGGGGAGCCCAAGCCTTGGGAACAGAAATACGCAATCCAGAACCTCGGCACTGGCCAGTACTGGGGCCCGTACCGCGGCCAGGGAGCTGTCTACAGCCCGCTCATGAGCAACGAACAGACACCGTATAATATCTACTACTACGGCAAGGGCAGCTTTGCCATGCAGCAGGAGGGCGTTGAGGACCCGTTCGACCGTATCAAGGCCGACGGCACAGAGTTCGTAGTGCTCAACTATCCCGCCAACAGCGGCGACCAGCAGTCGTGGAAATTCGACCGCGTGGACGAACAGACCGACCTTGTGCAGATTAACTGGTTCCCGGCACAATCGACGAGCATAGTTACGCTGCCGTTCGACCTCACGGGCGATTATGCTATCAATAACCTAAACAGCTACGTTGAAACCTACGCCGTGAACAGTGTTGTAAAGGACGAAAACACCGGAGACGGAGAACTGTCGTACACCCTCACGCTTACGGCAAAGGATGAGTTCAAGGCAGGCGAGCCGTTCGTGCTCGTAACCACGGCCGAGCCTGACGAGAACGGTCAGCAGCCGCTTGCGTTCCTGCTTCCGCCTGCTGAGCCCGGTGCAATAACCGACACCAGCGCGGTTGACTGCAACGGCCTTGTCGGCACGCTCGAAGGCATGAATATCTCCGGGCAGGCAAGCCTTTACTTCGACGATTCGGAACTCAACGTATGCTCAAGCTCGGCGGTGTTCGTACCCGGCCGCAGCGGATATATCGACGTGGCACGTGTGCAGGACCTTGGCGGCTCGATTGACAAGACAATCAGCATTAACGGCGTAATCAACAACATAGCGAACGTTGAAATTGTCGATAGTGCCAACGATATTGTCAGTGTCTACACCGTGGACGGCGTGCTCTTGAAACGCAACGTCAAGGCAGCCGAAGCTACACAGAACCTGCCTAAGGGCATTTACATCGTGGGCAAGAAAAAAGTACTCGTGAAGTAAACGATTCTTCATACTCGCTTTTCTGAAATCCCGCAGCCCCGCCGAAGGGTTGCGGGATTTTTAATGCGCATTCGCCCCGAACCCGAAATCGGTTATCCCGCCTGCCAACCCCCAGTAGAAGCGCGATTCATCGCGCCTCATAAAGATTCATCGTGTCTCGAAACAGATTCGTTGCCGCGCGAACGCGGCCGTGTCTGCGCTTTGTCTGCATTTTCGGGGCATGTTTCAATGCAGTTTTCAGGGCGCAAAAAATATGTCTGACATATTTCGAATTATGTCAGACATATTTTGAATTATGTGCCTTGTATTTTTTCTTTGCTCCCAAGTAGGGTTAACGCTCTGAAAAAGAGTTTTCGTTTTTCTTGTACCCGTATGTCTGTTTCCGCGCAGCGGTTTTGCAAACACGGGGTGAGGGCGGCGTATGTCAGTTGCGTTTGTTGCCGGGTGCCTTGAGCACGTCGCGCAGAATCTCGAGCGAGGCGGGTTCCTGCTCTACGAAGGAGTTGATGTAGCGCATGCGTTTCTCGTCGAATATCTCGTCAACGGCTATGAGTATTCCCGTTTCCTCCACGTTGCCGAAGGTGTCGTTTATGGCTGTGCCGAACATGCGCATTGTTGGGCTGAGGCTCATGTAGGCGTTTACGAGTGGCGGGATGTTGAACCCGAGTTTGCGCACCTCGGTGTGGAGTATCTTGTAGTCTTCCTTGAACGAGTCCTTGTCGAACAGTTTTTTGAGGAATTCCGGGTCGGTGTCGATTGTCACGGGTGTCATTGGCGTGACGAGCTTGTCCTTGTCGCCGAAATGCTTGTTGAGGAAGTAGAGTATCATGTCGCGTCCCAGTCGGTCGAACGACGGGTACATTGTCATCTTGCCGAAGAAGTATTTCGTGCCAGGCACGAGGAATGTGAGCGCTCCCAGGCCGTCCCACAGGTTGTCGAGCGTGAACAGTCCGCGGCTTCCGGGGCGTGAGCTTTGGTATTCCACAGTTACGAACGAGCGTCCCAGCTCTATGGTCGAGCGCATGTATTTGTCAATGAACTCCTGCGAGAAGTGGAACATGTGGCTTGTGGCCAGTATGGGTTGCCCTTTGTCGTCGAGCTTGAAGAGCGGTCCGGGCAGGTAACGGTATCCTCCGAGTATCTCCTCGCGCTGCGGGTCCCACACTATGAGCTGGCGGTATGGCACGTCCATCGTGTCGAACTCGTCGAGGTCGCATGCTTTTCCCGTTCCTCCGCCGGCTTCGCGGAATGCTATTTCCCTTAGGCGTCCTATTTCGCGCACTACGTTAGGGGCATTCTGGTATGTTACCACGTATATTTCGTTATCGCGTTTGTTGGTGCGTCTCAGTCGACGGTCGGGCGTGAGTTCTTTTTTCAGCAGCTCGCGCTCTACCGGGGCGATTATTTGTTCCATTATGTGTTATATAAAAATGTATTCGTATTGTTGCTGCCCTTGTGCGGGCGTTGTTCCTTCTGCGGCCCGGCGTGCGGTCAGAGCGAGTAGCAAATGTCCTGCACGTAGCTTGCCCACTGTGCCGGGGTGCGCGACTTGTCGAACGTTTGCCAGGGTATTGGTTTTCCTATCTTCAGCGTGAACGACTTGTGGCGGTTCCTGTACGTTTCGTCGGCCAGGAAAAGCATGGCGAAGTTTATTGGCGAGTGCAGCACTTCGCACGCCCGCGCTATGCGGTAGAACCTGTCGCTGTTGCGCCCGCTGAAGTGCATTGGCACTACGTCGCGGTGGGTTGCCACGCTTTTCACGATGAATGTCTTGGTCCACGGCAGGTCGCGTATCACTCCTTTGTGGCGGCGCGAGCACAGCCCTGCGGGGAACATCACGATATTGTCGTTTCCGGCAAAGCCTTCGTTTATCATTTGTGGCGAACGGCGGCTCTGTGCGCCTGTCTTGTTCACCGGTATGCAGAGCGGCTTCAGCCCGGGCAGGTTCGTGAGTATGTCGTTGAGTATGTATTTTACCTTTCCGCCGTAGCGTTTGCCTATTTCCCAGCCTATGGCTATGCCGTCGGGACCTCCGAGCGGGTGGTTGCAGGCAAATGTGTAGCGCAGTCCGTCGCCGTCTGGCGGGAAGTTCTCCTCTCCTTCGACGGTTACCTGCATGTCGAAGTATTTTACTGTTTCTTTTAGCCAGGGAACGCCGGTAATGCCGGCTGTTTGCGAAAGGTATTCGTTGATTTCGTCCTCGTGCACGATTTTCTTGAGGTAATTCACCAGGAAACGCGGAACGAAGCGGGCTTTTGCGCCTGCTTTGGCACGGAGTATTTCGTCAACGCTTACATGTATGGGTTGTTTTTCTTCCTGCATAGGTGTTTGGGTAAAACAACGGACAAAATTAGTTCTAATTTCGCATATTCAAATACTTTTGGTAACTTTTTAACAATGAAACGCTATAAATTTGTATAAAGTGGGCCATGTGTAAAAATACCGTTAAGAAATGATTATAATTCGATAGCGGGAGCGGCGCTTTTTGTCCGTATTTTTTCACCCCCTCGGGCAGGGGCAAAAAAATATGTCTGACATATTTTAAAATAGGTCAGACATATTTTGAAATATCTCAGAGATAATTTTTTCTTGCTCCCGTGTGTTTTTTCCTCTTTGCCGGTGCGGGTTTCGGAGGTTGCCTTAACATGGCTTTACAGGCGCGGTGTTTTCCATGAGCCAGTCGTGCGCGCGGGCGTCGTTGACGAGCGGGCCGAGACGGCTGCGCACCTCGGCGTGGTAGTCGTTGAGCCACTGCACCTCGTCGGGCGTGAGCAGGCCGAAGTCTACGGGGTGCAGGTCGATGGGGCAGAGGGTGAGCGGCTCGAATTTTAGGAAGCGGCCGAACTCCGATTCGCCCGCCGGCACGATGAGCAGCGTGTTCTCTATGCGCACGCCGTATTTTCCTTCGCAATATATTCCCGGCTCGTCGGTTACGGTCATTCCGGCGCGCAATGGCTGCGGCATGTAATTCATCCTGACTTGGTGCGGGCCTTCGTGCACGTTGAGGTAAGAGCCTACGCCGTGGCCCGTGCCGTGCCCGTAGTTCATAAGGTTTTGCCACATGTGGTAGCGTGCGCAGCAGTCGATTTGCGTGCCCGAAGCCCCGTCGGGGAACACGCAGCGCGACAGCATGATGTGTCCTTTCAATGTCAGTGTGTATGCCCGCCGCTCCTCGTCGCTTACCGGGCCAAGGGCTATGGTGCGGGTGATGTCGGTGGTGCCGTCTTCGTACTGTGCGCCCGAGTCGATGAGTATCATCCCTTTTGGTTCTAATTTTACGTCGCTTTCCTCGTCGGCCTCGTAGTGTACTATGGCGGCGTGCGCGCCGTATGCGGCTATGGTTGCGAAACTGAGCCCGCGGTAGAGCGGCTGCGCCGCGCGCAGTGCTGTCAGCTCGCGGTCTACGCCCGTTTCGGTCAATGTGCCGGTGGCGACAAGCTCGTCCAGGCGGCTAAGGAACGTTACCATCGCCGCGCCGTCGCGTTCCATGGCGCGGCGGAAGCCCGATATTTCGGCGGCGTTCTTCACGGCTTTCAGTTTTTCGGGTATCGAGGGCGCAATGACGCAGCCGTTGCAGGCGGCAGCAGTTTGCAGTGTACTGTTGCACTTGTCGCTCAGCAGCACGGGCGCTGCCTTGTTGGCGGCAAGGACTGCGGCTGCGGTTCCGTAGGGCTTCACGGCCACTCCCGCGTCGGCCAAGTGTTGCCGCACTGCGGGCGACAGCTTGGTGTCGTTTGCAAAGAGCGTGCTCCCGCCCGGGGCGAGCAGCAGGTAGGACACGAACACCGGGTTGCAGGGCACGTCGCTGCCGCGCAGGTTGAGCGTCCAGGCTATGTCGTCGAGCGCGCTCACGAACACCGACCTGCAGCCCTTTTTGGTGGTTACTGGTGGTTAGCGCATTTTTCTCGCTTCTGTCATTTGCAAATCATTGATATTCAGCAATATTACAAAACCATGTACCGTGATACAAATCCCTGACGGGACAAAAACGGGACAAAACCACAGGAAAATAAAATCAAGAACGCTCTTTGCCGGACATCCCTTGCCGTGAATACCCTTTCACGACACAAAGGTACGCTTTTGTCCCGTGAATACCAAGCATAAACCCATAAATTTACTACAAATATGCTGTCAGACAATACTTTCTGCGGAATTGGGCATTTTGAGATAGATACATCAAATATCGGGACTCTGCATCTTCGATTTGGTGTAAAATTCCTGTTAAAATCTGTTTAACGGCATTTGTACACTATGATTACTTTGCCGTTGGACAATGCGTATCGAAAGTGTACAAGCTCTTTGCCGCTTTTGTGGCATCTGAATGTATGCCTAATCAGGATGTTACCTAAGTAATGTGACACGGAACAGTAGCCGGACAATGCGACAAGCGTCATATTGTACAATGTATGAAATTCGCTGATTTTCAAATCATTAAAGAGCTATAATGCAGGCAATTATATCGTCCTTTTTTAGCTGAATTACAAATCAAACCATATACATTTGCGACCGAAATTGATTAACAAGGCAATAAAATACAACGATTATGACGGAAAACAAAAACTCAAAAATGAACCTCGAACAGGAGCGCAGGATTGCGGAACTCCAAGAACGGGTGAACAGACTGGAGAACCTTTGCTATGCGGCCAAGGAAATATTGAATTTAGAGGAAGCGGCAACCTTTCTCGGTATTGCCAAAAGCACCCTTTACAAGATGACCCACTTGAACCAACTGCCGTACTTCAAGCCGTCCGGAAAACTCATCTTTTTTGAGAAGAAGAAACTCATTGAGTGGGTACGCGGCGCAAAGTCCATGTCCGTTGAAGAAATCAAGGAGGAAGCAGCCGCCAAGATTATGGAAATGAACGAAAGGCAGTAAAGCATTATTATTCACACTAAAATCAAAATAAAATGGAACAGACTAAGAACATGGAACAGACCGGAGCAGCTTCGGCCATCCACATCGAGAAAAAGAACGAGAACAGAAAACGTGAGGCAAGCGGAAAGGATGTACAAGCTATCCGCTCGTTTTTAGAAAGTCTGAGTGTTTACGAGGCGGACGCATTGCGTGTGGGCATTGCCATTGCAGACGGTAAAACCACCGCGGAAAACATTTCATCGGATGACCGCCTTGCGCTCAACCGTTATCTCAACAGCGGAAAGGACAACGAACGGATGACTGCGGACAATGCGCAGGCACATCGGTTGAACCGTGCGTTTCAACTATTGGAGCGTGTAGCGGAGTTTTGCGACAAGCGGCAATTAGTAACGGTGAATAGGTCGTTGCTATCCATCGCCGTGGATGCGGCGGACATCAGCCGAGCCGTTTCCTCACTTGACAAGCGTCCAGCACCGGGGCAACCGTTCCCCAATAGCACAGGCATCAGTGGCGCAGGAAAGTAACCGTATGCGGTTGGAAAATTCAAATGACCGATGAAAATCCACTATGGATATGGCTGCATCCCGTTCCTTTTTTTCCCTTATTTCGGATTGGAACACATTTAGTAACGGGTGTTGCTTATCAGCGAAACAGTTTTACGCTTGCGCATTACACAAAAGGATGAAGCCGTGCAGGGAACAACGAAAAACTAACAGTCAATTCCGTACATACTTTTGTACGGCTTCATTCCATTCTTACAACAGAAGCATCACATTTATATCACACTTATAGAAACAAAATTTTATGGACAAGGAAAAATACAGTTTCTTGAACCCGAAAGGGATTGAAACTTTTGCGTTCATCTTTTCGGGCAATGCACTACAATGGTTGCACGGAACAACAACCGATGACAACGGCAGGAAAATCGGCAACTTCACATTGTTTGGCGACCTCTTGGCAAGGATGGCTCTTGCGGACGGTACGGCCAAAGGTTTCCACAGACCGCTCACGCTGTCAGTCGGTCAGGCGCAGTATTCCGAAGAACAGCTTTCAACACAATGGAGCATGGGCAGGAAGCGCATCCGCCGCCTGTTGGACGAACTGGCAAGACTGGAACTCATAGACACCTCCCGTTCAAGGGTTGCGTCCGTGATGACTTTTCCATGCCTCCTGCAATGGATGACAAAGGATGGCAGCGTAGTTTCTAATCCGTTCATCCACAAACAAAGGGAAAGAATAGAACCGCTCTGAATGGTGGCAAACGGGCAGACTGGCTGATTTCCCGCTTTCCCGTTGTTCTCCAATCCGGCAAATCATCCGGCACACATAAGGCTTTCCGATGGCTAACGTAAGGGATGAATGGCGTGGAGCGTCAGCGTTGAGTTGCGAGATATGCCGAGGTATTACCGCCTTCGGACGGTATTACCACGACACTCTCGCAACGGTCTGGCAGCCCGTTGTCCTTGCCGCTCGCAGGCTCGCACCATCCCTTTTGTAGATACCGTATTATTCCATTTTAAGAACTTTTGTTTATGGCATATGAAGAAGATACTTCCAAGCAGCAATCCGAACAGGAAAAGCCTGTTGTAAGGCGTGACAAGGTGGTGGTCACCAAAGTCACGGAACAGGAGCTTACACAAATCAAAAGCACCGCCAACCAATGCGGCATGACCCGCAGCGACTTCATCCGTGCAAGGGCACTCGGCTATAAGCCAAGATTGAGGCTTTCCGATGCGGAATTGGATGGTTTGCGCCAGCTTGCGGCTTGCAGGACGGACATGGTGAACTTCGCCAACGCCCTGCATGGTTTGAGCGACAATGAGAAGGTAAAACTTTTCCGGCACCAGCCGACCATGCTTGACTGGTACGAGAAAGTGGCATATGTCACGAACCGTGTCACCGACTTCTTGCAGTCCGCACAGACGGCCAACAGCTATCCGGCAGGAACAACAAACGAAAATGCAAAGGAGGACTAAGCATGATAGCCAAGGCAAAGGCCGTAGCCCACGGCATTAGGGCAATGCTGTATGTGTCTGGTGAATCGAGGAACAAGAAGCATCCCGAAAGGATAATCCGTATCTGCGACAACTTCATGCCGCAGGGAATGGACGCGACAGGCATTTTTACGGAAATGAAGTTTGCCACGATGAACCATCCGAACATCAAGAACAATATCATTCGCATGGAGATAAGCCCGGCGATGGAGCATACCGAAAACTTCACTTTGGATGATTGGCGGGAACTGTGGCATGACTTCGCCGCCGCTTTCGACATGCAGGAAATCCGAGACAAGGACGGCAAGGTGGTTTCCGAGCAGACAAACATATCGGGCAGCAAGTCATCCGTATGGCTGCATGAGGAATCCGACAGCAGAATACCCCATCTTCATGCCATCGTCAGCCGGATGGACGAAAACGGGAACATCAACAACGACCACGCCATACACCTCCGCGCACAACGGGCGGCGGAAATGATAGCCCGGCAAAGGGGATGGACTACGGCACAACACATACACGAAACCAACATCCCGAAAGTCAGTGCCGACTGCATGGAAGTCTTGCGCGAACTTGACAACTGGTCATGGGACGGCTACCAAGAAAGGCTTGCCGCCAAAGGTTACGAGTTATATTTGCGGAAAGATAAGAAAGATGTCATTCGTGGCTATGTGCTTCTTAAAGGCAACACGAAATTCAAGGCATCGGAACTTGGAAAGGGACGCAACCTGACCGCATCACGCATCAGGCAGACATGGGAAAAGCTACATTCCGGCAATGAGCAACAAGTCCGTCCGGCAACCAAACAGCCAGTTGTACCGACACCGAAACCATCCGTTCTTAATGGTACGGAACATAGGTCACAGCCATTTGTACAACATCGTAATCCTATATTCGAGGATTATACCACTTATAAACCCAATCACCAGCCCACAGAGTTTGAATATGACGGCGAGACCTATAAGCGTTATCTTCCAGACAAGGTGCTTGACTTCTTCAACTATGAGTTCGACTATCTGGAACTGGCCAACTGGCAAGCCCTGCAAAACCTTGCGATGGCTTACTTCACTTTGATAGCATCACCCTACGAGGTGACATCGGGCGGCGGTGGCGGCGGTTCGCAGTCTGACTTGAAATGGGGGCGTGACCCGAAAGAGGATGAGATAGAGTTTGCCCGTAGATGTGCGCAGGCCGCTTCAAAGAGAATCGGCAGACATTCCAAAGGCGGAATAAAACGTAAATAAAAAACTAAAAAACAGAAATGCAATGAAACAACCCGATACGGCAGCACTCCGTGAGAGGCTTGCCAATTATACACCCGAAGATGAGTTGGAACAGGATAAGCAGGAACTTGACGGACTGACTCAGGAAGTCAACTGCCAGCTAATCGAGTTTCGCAATCTGCTGAAAGAAATCAATGCGCTCAAGGAAGAACTGCACGGCATACACGGTAGTTTGAAGCATACCGTCCAACGTGAACGAACTGCCTTCAATGCCTTGGTTGCGGCAAAAGACAGTGCGGACAATATCATGGACGGCATCAACCGTGCCATTGTCAAAGCAGAACAGCACACCGTCATCCGTGCCAAAATCGGTACCGATGAACTGGCGAAAGTGCATCAATGTACAGCCGACCATATCAAGACCGAAGAAGAACTGTTGGAGAAGCACTGTAAGAAAATGGCCAAACGCCTCCAAAGCAATGAAGGCATTTGGCTTTCTACACCGTGGCTCATATTCGTGGTGATAGTTTTGTCTGTAAGTTATCTTGCCGTAATTTTATGGGCTATATACAAAAGATGAGTTACACACTTTTACTTTCCCAATGATTTGAACATTTTGGTAATGCACCGCTTCTTTTGTTCCATATTGGGATGGACGTAAAGGTTGAGCGTAGTTGAAATGTTTGAATGACCCAACAATACGCTGACAGTTTTATAGTCACATCCGGCTTCAATACAACGGGTGGCGAAGCTGTGCCGCAGACCGTGATATTTCAGTTTGGGGATGTCGAGCTTCGCCATCAAACCATTGTAATAGTTACGATACGTGCGTGGTTCTGTTGGACGCTCATCATTAGTAAGCACATAAAAATCTTCATTGACCACCTTTTTCAACGGTTTAATCATAGACAACAACTCCTTGCTCATAGGAATTTCGCGGCAGGAGTTTTTTGTTTTGGGTGTGTTGATGACCAACTCCGTATGCTTTTTCTCACCCTCAATGATATAGATGCGTTCAATCGTGCGACTGACCGTTATTGTTCCATCTGCCACATTGATGTCGCTCCACTTCAAAGCGCATATTTCTCCAATGCGCAGCCCTGTACTAAGGCTGATATAAATTCCCAACCCAGTAAAGGTAAAGTGGCTCTGAATGTAGTTCAGAATCTTTCTGTGATTGGCGACAGACAGCACTTCCAGTTCCTTGCTGGTGGAGGTCGTGGGGTATTTTATATCCCATTCGTAGTAAGTCATCCATTCATTTTTAACTCCGAACTTCATCACCATTTTAAGGACTATCAGAATGTCCTTTACTGTTTTGACACTTAGGCCGTTTCCTAACTTTTGCAAGACGAATGCCTGCACTGCCTGTTCGTGGAGTGAATCACCGTCCCCGAAATATGGGAGGACGTGGTTCTCCAAGATTAACACATAAGCCGCCATCGTGGACTGCTTTACATAAGGCCGCTTGTACTCTTTCCAAGCTGCCGCAATTTCTCTAACTGTTTTATGAATCATGATTTCTAAATAATTGGTTCTTATAATTAGAGAAATATAGTGTAGTTAGTTCCGGCTTTGCGATTCCCGGAGTTTAGTGGGGAGTGGGATGAATATGCTATTGGCGAGATTTTGTCTATTGGAAATGGTCGTGATTATAAGCACCTACATAATGGAGACATTCCTGTATTTGGAACAGGTGGATATATGACCTCAGTAGATGATTTTCTTTATGATGGAGAGTCTGTATTTGTTGGTCGCAAAGGGACTATCAATAAGCCATTATATTACAACGGGAAGTTTTGGACTGTTGATACCTTATTTTATACTTATAATTTTACCGATGTACTTCCTAAATTTGTATATTGCTTATTCCAAACAATAAACTGGTTAAAATATAATGAAGCATCAGGTGTTCCCAGTTTATCAAAAGCAACTATTGAAAAAATCAAAGTTCGTATTCCATCAATGGATGAGCAGGACAAATTGTCAAATCTATTATTCTTGCTCGACAAACGTATAGAAGTACAGAACAAAATCATTGAGAAATACGAATCCTTAATTCAGGCGAT
>CDTY01023278.1_pt1 | contig 22210 bp, 20 predicted proteins | sample 557731 | NCBI WGS metagenome assembly CDTY01 (sample SAMEA3182101, study PRJEB8094) | gut metagenome | biome: human; feature: gut; material: Stool; isolation source: human stool | place: Canada | collected 2013-02-12
TTGCCCAGCTCCGGCAGCAGGTTCTGGGCCAGGATCAGGGAGTCCACGTAGGTGGGCTCAAAGGGCAGTCCCACCTGCCGGCAGCCGGCCCGAATAAAGCCGATGTCGAACTCCGCATTGTGGGCAGCCAGAGGCCGGCCGTCCACAAAGTCCAAAAAGGCCGTCAGGGCCTCCTTCAGCTCCGGAGCGTCCTTGAGCATCTCATCGGTGATGCCGGTGAGGCCGATGATCTCCGGCGTCAACTTGCGCTTGGGGTTGACGAAGGTCTGGAATCGGTCGGTGACCTCGCCGTTTTTCAGCACCACCGCACCGATCTCCGTGATGGCCTCCCGGTCCACCTTCAGTCCCGTGGTCTCGATATCAAAGCAGACGAACTCGTCGTCAAAGGAGGCGTCCTTGGTGCCGTGAATGGCCACCCGGTCATCCAGATTGTTGATGAAATACCCCTCCACGCCGTAGATGATCTTGATCTTTCCCCCGGCGGCCTTGGCGGCGTCCGGGAAGGACTGGACCACACCATGGTCGGTGATGGCGATAGCGGGATGGCCCCAGCGGATGGCCTCCTTCACCACCTCACCCGTATCGGTCAGGGCGTCCATATTGCTCATCTTGGTGTGCAGGTGCAGCTCCACCCGCTTCTGCGGCGCCGTGTCCTCCCGCTCTGCGTGGGAGATCACGTTGATGCAGTAGGGGTTCATCTGGATGTCCTTGCCGTCGTAGGTCAGCTCCATCTTTCCCTGCACCGTCAGCCACATTCCCGGCTGGATGGCGTCCTTGAGCTGCTCCACCTCCTTGTCCCGCAGCATCTTGCGGACGGTGACGGAGCCCTCATAGTCCGTCATGTCAAAGGACAGATTCCATACGCCGGGCCGCCGGGTCTCGTGGCAGTCGGCAAAGAACACCTTGCCGGAGATGGTCACAGTGCCCATCTTGGGGTTGAGCCCCTGCATGGAGATGGGCTTTCCCTTGATGACGCTGCCCAGCAGCACAGCGGAAGGTACGCTTCCCTTTTTGGCCTTCTCGCTGCCCCCTCCGCCGCCGGAGGAGGGACGGGGCGCCGGAGGCTGGAATTTGGCAGCGATATGTACCTGGGAGAGACCATAGACCCTGGCGATCATCTGCTCCAGCGACGAGACCTCGCCGCCGGACAGCTCCTCCCCCGTCACCAACTGCAGCTCCATGGTCCGCAGCTGCCGGTCCATGCGGGCGCCGCCCAGATAGGACCCCATCAGCCGCAGCTTCAGCTCCCGGGGCGGCATCAGGTCGGCAAACATATCAAAAAACGGTATCTTCTGTGCCATATATCCTCCTTGCCTCTCCAGAAAAGCTGTAAGGTGAAATCACCTTACAGCTTTTCGATCTCCTCCATCAGAGCATCCACCAGACGCTCCTGGGGCACCTTATACAAAATCTCGCCCCGCCGGAACAGCAGTCCCTCGCCGTTGCCTCCGGCAATGCCGATATCGGCGGCGGAGGCCTCGCCGGGTCCGTTGACTGCGCAGCCCATCACCGCCAGGGTGATGTCCTTGGTGCAGCCGGAGAGCCGGCGCTCCACCTCCTCGGCCATGGGAATCAGGTCGATTCGCGTCCGGCCGCAGGTGGGACAGGCGATGAGGTTCACGCCGCCCTTGCGCACCCCGGCAGCCTTCAGGATCTTCTTGGCTGCGTAGATCTCCTCCACCGGGTCAGCGGTGAGGGTCACCCGGATGGTGTCACCGATGCCCATACACAACAGCCCGCCGATGCCCATGGCGGACTTTACCAGGCCCATAGAGGGGGTTCCCGCCTCTGTGACGCCCAGATGCAGCGGATACTCTGACCGCTCATGGAGCAGCCGATAGGCAGCCATGGTGGTGGGCACGTCGGAGCTTTTGACGGAAAAGCAGATGTCGTAAAACCCGTGCTTTTCCAGCAGCGCCGCGTGGCCCAAGGCGCTCTCCACCAGTGCCTCGGCGGTGACGCCGCCATACTTGGCCCGCAGGTTCTTTTCCAAAGAGCCGCCGTTGACGCCGATGCGGATGGGGATGTGCCGGGCTGCGCAGGCCTGAGCCACTGCCTTCACCTTCTCCTCCCCGCCGATGTTGCCGGGGTTGATGCGGATGGCGTCGATGCCCTGCTCCGCACAGCGCAGAGCATAGCGGTAGTTGAAATGAATGTCTGCCACCAGGGGGATGTGGATGCGCTCCTTGATGGCGCCCACCGCGTCGGCGGCTGCCTGGTCCGGAATGGCCACCCGGACGATCTCGCACCCGGCCTCCTCCAGCTGGAGGATCTGGGCTACGGTGGCTTCCACATCGTCGGTCTTTGTGTTGCACATGGACTGGATGGTCACCGGGGCACCGCCGCCCACAGGCACTCCGCCCACAAGGATCTGTCTTGTCATGCTCTCACCTTATCGAATCAGTTTGGAGATATCCGTAAAGGTCACCACCAGCATCAGGCCCATCAGCAGCAAAAAGCCGGCGGTGTGGACATAGTTTTCATATTTATCCGGGATCTTTCGCTTGAACAGTGCCAGGGTGACAGCGTCCAGCAGCAAAAAGAATATCTTGCCGCCGTCCAGTGCCGGCAGGGGCAGCAGATTCATCACCGCCAGGTTCACGGCGATGAGGGCGGCAAAGTACACGATGTTCTGCACCGCGATGGCCACAGTCTCCGACTCCTTGCCCACCTGGGTGATGGTGGAGACAATGCCCACGGGACCGCTCAGGTCCTGGATGGAGGCTCCGCCGGTGAGCAGCATCTGCAAACTCAACCGCACCAGGCGCACGAAGTCCACGGCATTGAGCCAGCTGTACTTCACCACCCGCAGCACATTGGAGGACTCGCCCACCACATAGATGCCGTAGCCGTTGTAGGCCTGGCCATTGGTGCCGGTGTAGGTCTGATAGGGCAGGGAGACCTTCCCCAGGTCCACCTTCTCTCCGTCCCGCACCACCACCAGCTCAGCTTCCTGGCCGCCGCCCAGGTTCAGCAGCAGATCGATGTCGCTGAAGAGGTAGACCCGCTCCCCGTTGATGGACCAGAGCACATCTCCGGTCTGCAGCGCGCTGGCCGTCTGGTCAAACTCCGGGGCAAAACCGGCCACCTGGGTGGTGCTGAAGGTGGAGGTACCGCTGTACAAAATTAGAATCAGCAAAAAGCCGGCCAGAAAATTCATCAATGCGCCGGCGGCAAAAATCAGCAACTTTTTCCATAAGCTCTGCTTGGTCAGAGAACGGGGGTCGTCAGACTCCTCATCCTCGCCGTCCATGGCGCAGTAGCCACCGATGGGCAGAATGCGGATGGCGTACTCCGTCTCCCCCTTTTGCCGGTGAAAGAGCGCCGGACCCATGCCGATGGAAAACTCATTGACCCGCACGCCGCAGGCCTTTGCCGCCAGGAAATGTCCCAGCTCGTGAACTGCGATGAGCACGCCGAAGATGAAAATTGCCGCGATGATATAGACCATGCTATTACCTCTCGAGATGTTTGATACGTACGGCCTCCCGGGCCAGGCGATCCGCCTCCAGAATGTCCTCTAAGACTGGATTCTGCTTCACAGGCACCGCTGCTCTAGCGGCAGCCACCAGCTGCGGGATCTCCAAAAAGCCGATCTGATCCTGCAAAAACAGGGCCACCGCCGCCTCGTTGGCGCCGTTGAGCACCGCGCAGGCAGTGCCGCCCTCCCGGGCAGCCTCCTCCGCCAACGCAAGACAGGGAAACGCCTCCCGGTCCGGCTGGGCAAAGGTCAGCGGCGGACAGTGCAGCAGATCCAGCGGCTCCAGAGGGCTCTCCGCCCGGCGGGGCCAGGTGAGGGCATAGCGGATGGGCAGACGCATATCCGGCGTGCCCAACTGGGCCAGCAGGGCTCCATCCCGGAACTCCACCAGAGAGTGGATCACGCTCTGGCGATGGATGACCACCTCCACCTGCTCCAAAGGCAGGTGATAGAGCCGCATGGCCTCAATGACCTCCAGGCCCTTATTCATCAAAGTGGCACAGTCCACGGTGATCTTGGCGCCCATTTTCCAGTTGGGATGCTGTAAGGCGTCTTTCCTTGTCACCGACTGCAAATCAGTCTTTTTCCTTCCAAAAAAGGGGCCGCCGGAGCAGGTCAGGACAAGGCGCCGGATCTCCCGGCGGTCACTACAGCCCTGGAGGCACTGAAAAATGGCGGAGTGCTCACTGTCCACCGGAACGATCTGGGCCCGGTGCCGCTGTGCCGCCTCCATCACCAGTTCTCCGGCGCAGACCAGGGTCTCCTTATTGGCCAGGGCGATGCGTTTGCCCACCTCAATGGCGGCCAGGGTAGGCCGCAGGCCCACCATGCCCACCACAGCGGTGACCACAGTGTCCGCCTGGGCCAGCGTGGCTGCCGCCATAAGGCCCTCCGGGCCGGAGAGCACCCGCACCGGCAGATCTTTCACCCGCTGCCGAAATTCTTCTGCGGCCTCCGGGTCATATACCGCCACCAGCCGGGGACGGAACTGCCGGGTCTGTTCCTCCAGAAGGTCCACACTGCGATAGGCAGTCAGAGCCTCCACCTGAAGTCCCATCTCCTGGGCCACATCCAGGGTTTGCCGGCCGATGGAACCGGTGGATCCCAAAACAGAAATTCTCTTACTCATAAGGCTATTCTATTCCTCAAAGCTGAAAATAACCTGATTACAGACGAAAAAGCGTCATGGCCAGCCAGACCAGGGGCGCCACGAAGGTGACACTGTCAAACCGATCCAGGATACCGCCGTGGCCCGGCAGCAGATGTCCGTAGTCCTTGACGCCGAACTCCCGCTTGATGACGGAGAAGCTCAAATCGCCGATCTGGCCTGCCACACTGCCCAGCAAGCCAAAGACCAGAACGCCGGTCCATCCCACCAGCACCCTGTCCAGCGCCGCCTGGGAGATCAGCTTGAACAGGAGCATGCCAATGACGCCGCCCAGCAGTCCGCCCACGGCGCCCTCCACGGTCTTCTTGGGGCTGACCGGGGTCAGCTTGTGCTTTCCGAACAGCATCCCGGCAAAGAGGGCGAAGGTGTCGCTGCCAAAGGAGATGCACAAGGGCACAAACACCAGCGCCTGTCCGTTCTCCTCCAGCCGCAGCAGCAGCAGGCAGGAGAGCATCAGCGGAAAGACCAATCCGGCAAACACAGCGGCTGTCAGATCTCCGAAGGGCACCGCCTTTTCCTTGCCGTAGGCCAGGATGGCGCAAACGAACAGCACCAGCAAAAACACCAGCACATACAGTCCCAGTTCCGCAAACTGACGAACCATGGCATCCATGCCCACCTGGCTGACGGCCGGGATATTTTCCAGCATCCCCTCTGAGGGATTTTCCAGATAGAACAGCAGCAGCTCCCCCCGGCTGTGGATCCCCCACAGCCTTACCGGGACCAGCAGCGCCATGAGCACAGGCGCCCACACCATGGGATTGGCCAAGGACGCTCCCCTCTCTCCCCGCACGGCGTGCATCAGCTCCCAGGCACCGATGGCACACATACCAGCCACCAGCACCAAGGTGCACCACTCCGGTGCCCAAATCAGCACCAGCAGCAAAAAGGGGATGCCCACCACGGCCACCATCACTCGTTTGAACATATGATTCATCCTCTATCTGTCAAGGTTTTTCTCTTTGTGTGGCGTCTCCGCTCACTTTTTTACGCCGCCGAACCGGCGGTCCCGGTGCTGATAGGCGGCAATGGCCTTGTCCAGCTCCGCCTCGTCAAAATCCGGCCATAGGGTGTCCGTATAGTAAAACTCAGAATAGGCGCACTGCCAGAGCAGGAAATTGCTCAGCCGCAGCTCGCCGCTGGGCCGGATAATCAGGTCCGGGTCCGGGATGCCGGCGGAGTCCAGATAGGAGGAGAACAGCTTCTCGTCCAGCTCCTCCGGCTTCTTCTCCCCTGCCGCGCACTGGGCGGCAAAGCGGCGGGCGGCCCGCAGGATCTCGTCCCGGCCGCCGTAGTTGAGGCAGATGTTAGCCTGGAAATCCGCAGGGTCCAGCCGGTCCGTGATCTCGTCAGTGGTGTGGGCCAGGGCCCGCAGCTCCGGCGCAATGGGCGTCATATCTCCGAAAAAGCGCAGACGGATGTTGTCCCGCTCCATGGAGTCGATGGCCTCCAGGAGATACCGCTTCAAAAGGCCCATGATGGCGCCCACCTCTTCCGTGGAGCGCTTCCAGTTCTCCGTGGAGAAGGCATACACCGTCAGGTAATCCAGCCCCAGGTCCTTACAATAGGTGGCGATTCGGCGGAAAGTCTCCGCCCCTGCCTTATGGCCGGCAGTGCGGGGCAGGCCACGCTGCTTGGCCCAGCGCCCGTTGCCGTCCATGATGATAGCAATATGGCGGGGCAGGCGGCTTTGCTCCACCTGCCCCCCTTTGTTCTGATCTCCGCGCATCAGACGGACATCAGTTCCTTTTCCTTCTTTGCCAGCAGCTCATCGATCTTCTTGCAGCTATCGTCGGTCAGCTTCTGGAGGTCCTTTTCCGCCTGCTTGAGCTCATCCTCAGTGATCTCGGACTTCTTCTCCTGCTTCTTGAAGTTGTCCATGGCGTCCCGGCGGATATTGCGGACGGCCACCTTGCCGTTTTCCGCGTACTTGTGGATCTGCTTGACCAGCTCCTTCCGGCGCTCCTCCGTCAGCTGGGGGAAGCTCAGGCGGATGCTCCGGCCGTCATTCTGGGGATTGATGCCCAGATCGGAGTTCTGGATGGCCTTTTCGATCAGCTTCACCGCGCTTGAATCCCAGGGCTGGATCACCAGAGAACGGGGATCCGGGGAGGAAATGGAAGCGATCTGCTGGATGGGAGTGGGGGTGCCGTAATAGTCCACCATGATCCGGTCCAGCACGGCCGCATTGGCCCGGCCGGCCCGCACGGCGGCAAAATCTGCGGAAATGGAGTCGATGCTCTTGCTCATCTTGCTCTCGTAAACTTTGTATTCGTCCTTCAACATAGGGTCAAACCTCCTCTTTCACAATGGTTCCGATCTTCTCACCGCACACGGCGCGGAGAATATTTTTGGGGTCCTTCAGGGCGAACAGCAGCACAGGAATGTGGTTGTCCATGGATAGACTGGTGGCCGTGGAGTCCATCACCTGCAGATGCTGGGCCAACACGTCATCATAGGTGATGGTGTCGTACTTGACGGCAGTGGGATCCTTCATAGGATCGGCGCTGTAAACGCCGTCAATATTCTTGGCCAGCAAGATCACATCCGCATTGATCTCCGCCGCCCGGAGCACCGCCGCTGTATCCGTGGAGAAGTAAGGGTTGCCGGTGCCGCAGCCGAAGATGACCACCCGGCCCTTTTCCAGATGGCGGATCGCCTTGGAGCGGATGTAGGGCTCTGCGATGGCCCGCATCTCGATAGCGGTCTGGACCCGCACATCCACACCCTTTTGCTCCAACACATCAGCCACAGCCAGGCAGTTGAGCACCGTGGCCATCATGCCCATGTGGTCGGCCCGGGTGCGCTCCATCCGGCCGCCGCCATCCTTGACGCCACGCCAGAAGTTGCCTCCGCCTACCACCAGGCCTACCTGAACGCCAAGCGCCACGCACTCCTTGATGACGTCGCAGACCTGGCCGATCACCTCAAAATCCAAGCCGGTATGCTTCTCACCGGCCAGCGCCTCGCCGCTGACCTTCAGCAGCACGCGCTTATACACTGGTTTTTCCATGTGTCCCATCCCTTCGCGATCAAATTCCACGGCTCTTATGCGCCGCGGGCTCGCACTGTCATATCGGCTCTATTTTACCGTATTTTTTCCTTTTTGCATAGGGGGTAAACAAAGTTTTTCCCGAAAAATGTCCGTCCCGGGCCGACGGGAAAATTCCTTGAAAACAGGGATTTTTTTCTCCCCGCAACCGATATTTGACATGCGGGTGGTAGCCTTTTACAGGGAAAACTGCTATCCTTAAAAACAGAAATGAAGCACCAAAGGAGGAACCAGCCATGACATTGGGACAGCGCATTGGCCAATACCGAAGGGACTTGGGCATCTCTCAGGAGGAGCTAGGAGGACGTCTGGGCATCAGCCGCCAGGCGGTGAGCAAATGGGAGACGGATGCGGCCACGCCGGACATGGAAAACCTGTTGGCGCTATCCCGCATCTTCGGCGTATCTGTGGCGGAGCTGACAGCCACACCGGATCCGCCCACCCCGGCGGCAGAAAGCACCGAGCCGAATTCTCCCTCCCCCCGCCGGAGGAGACCGAGGACATGGGTCGTGGTGTTGATCGGATTGGTGGTGCTGGCGCTTGTGGCAGCCGCCGCAGGTGCATTGGTCTGGTCAAATCGCAGGCACTCCGGCGGAGGCCCAGTCTCTCAGGACCAGCAGCCGGTTTTGCCGGAGACGGACTTCCTTCTCCGGTGGCAAGGACCGGACAAAACAGAATGGCTGGCACTGGGGGACCAGGACAGCTTCTTCCCCTTCGGCACCTCCCTGGCACTCACAGAGTCAGAGGATGTGACGGACGACACGGATATGCACCTCACCACCCTCCATCAGGCAGACTGCGGAGCCCTTCAGATCACCTATCTCCACATAGGCTATGACCCGGAAGTGGACCCGGAGAGTCCAGAACGGGAATTCATCACAAAGATCACCACCATTCTACCAGGATATACCACGCCCCGGGACATCGGTGTAGGCTCCACCAAGGCGGAGGTCTTGGATGCCTACGGTGATGAGCTGGTGTACTGTCTCAAGGAGGAAGGCAGCGATATCCTGGTCCAGCATGACTATTATTACGCCTATCAAACCCAGGAGACCTTTGGATTGAGTCTGTGTCTCTATATGAAAGACGGGCTGGTGACAGGTATCAAATTGGAGGATATGGCGGAGCTCGGCTGTGAGGCCTTTCTGCCCAACAACGTCACCCGCTTCACCCTGGTAGACGGTGAGCCGGACTTCTCCCAGCGCCAGGAGCCGGAGCTGGAGGAGAAGGATGCCACCCAGCAGGTCTACATCGCCTGGAACCAGCTGCTGAGCAACAAGAACCTCTCCGCAGAGGATGAGTACCGCTGCCGGCAGGACATTTTCAGCCATCTTCCGGACATGGACTGGAGCGAATTGGACCAGCTGAGCGACAGCCAGGCGGAGTCCGGCAGCACCATCTTCTCCCTGATCTCCTTTTTGGAGGAGCAGGCCCCCTACTCCTCCGCCGAGATCCTCTGGATCCAGATGGGCTGCACCGCCGAGGGGCTGGACGGCGCCTACTCCGAGCGATACAGCGAGGTATTGGCCAGAGCCTTCTTCGGCGATCCGGTGGTTTTTGCCAAGGCCCTGGATACTGACACCGCAGATGATGCCACCAAACATCACGTCCTTTCCTCCACCGCCTACGCTGCGGATCTCTACCCGGCGGAGCTGTCCTCCGCCCTGGACACCCTGGAGCGCTATCTGGACACCAGCGTCTTTAGCGACTCAGCTCGGGGATGGGCGGAGCTGCTGCAACTCTATCTGGTCACCCCCATCAATGAGCGCAGTGAGCTGCCCCGCACACCTGCAGGACTGTCCGGATAAGGACGCAAACACAAAAAAGGGAACGGCTGTGCCGTTCCCTTTTTTCATCTCTCAACAGCCTCTGTCATCAATCGGATGAGGGCCTCCTTGCCCTCCCCCTTCTCCGCGGAAAAGGGCACCAGAGCGTCGTCTTCCGTCAGCTCCAGAGTCTCCCGAATCAGTGTGAGCGCCGGCTCCACCTGGCTCTTTTTCAGCTTATCCAGCTTGTTGGCCACGATGATCTCCGGGCATCCGGTCTGGCGAAACCACTCATGCATGGTCACATCGTCCGCCGTAGGCTTGTGGCGAATGTCCACGATCAGCACACCCAACGTGATGAGCTGCTGCTCATCCTGGAAGTAGCGCTCCATCAGCCGGCCCCAGCGGTCCTTCTCCGCCTGGGAAACCTTGGCATAGCCGTAGCCGGGCAGATCCACCAGATAGGCCCGCCGGTCCACCAAAAAATAGTTGATATGGGCGGTCTTTCCGGGGGTGGCCCCCACCCGGGCGAAGTTCTTCCGGCCCACCAGGCGGTTGATGACCGAGGACTTGCCCACATTGGACCGGCCGGCAAAGGCCGCCTGGGGCAGCCCATCCCGCAAAAAGCCCTCCGGCCCCGCTGCGGAGCGAACAAACTCAACTTTTGAGAAATTAAGAGACATGAACAGGAGTTCTCCTTTACTGTCTGAGTCCTGCGTCCTGCGCGTTTTCCCGCCCAGCGGGGGCAAAGGCAGCCAGAGCCGGCTCCTCCCGGGCCTGGGCAGGCTCGGGGAAGCAGATAGCCTCCGCCAACACGGTGTCCAGCGTCTCCGCCGGAACAAAGCGCAGGGCGGAACGGACCGTCTGGTCGATCTCCTCCAGGTCCGGCAGGTTCTCCTTGGGCAGGATCACCGTCTTGATGCCGTAGCGCAGGGCGGCCATGGTCTTTTCCTTCAAGCCGCCGATGGGCAGCACCCGGCCCCGGAGAGTGATCTCGCCGGTCATGGCGATGCCCGCCTTCACCTTCCGGCCCGTCAGGGCGGAGAGCATGGCGGTGGCGATAGCGATGCCGGCAGAGGGACCGTCCTTGGGCACAGCGCCCTCAGGGAAGTGGACATGGATGTCCTTGGTCTTATAGAAGTCCGCCGGGATGTCCAGCTGGGAGGCCCGGCTGCGCAGACAGCTCAGAGCCGCCTGGGCAGACTCCTTCATCACATCGCCCAGATTTCCGGTGAGCTCCAGCTTGCCGGAGCCCTCCATGACATTGACCTCCACCTCCAGGATCTCGCCGCCCACCTCGGTCCAAGCCAGGCCGTTCACCAGGCCCACCTCTTCCCGGGTAGCGTGGAGCGTGGGCGGATAGGCCCGGACACCCAGGGCGGTCTGCAGGTCCTTTTCTGTAAAGGAAACCCGCTTCACTTCTCCTGTCACCAGGCGCATTGCGGCCTTACGGCACAGCTTTGCCAGCTGCCGCTCCAGCACGCGAACACCGGATTCCCGGGTGTAGTCGGTGATGATGCTGCGGATGGCACCGTCGCTGACCCGCATGGCCCCCTTGGGGATGCCGTGCTCCTTGATCTGCTTGGGCAGCAGGTGCCGCCGGGCGATCTGCAGCTTCTCCTCGTCGGTATAGCTGCTCAGCCGGATGACCTCCATCCGGTCCAGCAGAGGCCGTGGGATGGTATCGGTAGTGTTGGCGGTGGTGATGAACATGACATGGCTCAGATCCAGAGGCAGCTCCAGGAAATGGTCCCGGAAGGCATAGTTCTGCTCACTGTCCAGCACCTCCAGCAATGCCGCCGCCGGATCGCCCCGGTAGTCGCTGCCCAGCTTGTCGATTTCATCCAGCAGCAGTAGCGGGTTCATGGCGCCGCTGCGGCTGATGGCCTCCACGATGCGGCCGGGCATGGCGCCTATGTAGGTCTTGCGGTGGCCCCGAATATCCGCCTCGTCCCGGACGCCGCCCAGAGACAACCGGGCCAGCTTCAGATTCAGCGCCTTGGCCACGGAGATGGCAATGGAGGTCTTGCCCACGCCCGGAGGGCCCACCAGGCAGAGGATCTGCCCCTTCCCCTCCGGATTCATCTGCCGCACAGCAATGGTCTCCAGGATCCGCTCCTTCACCTTTTCCAGGCCAAAGTGGTCCCGGTCCAAAATCTTCCGGGCCGCCTCCACGCTGGCCCGCTCCTTGGTGACTGTGTTCCAAGGCATCTCCAGGCACACGTCCAGGTAGTTGCGGATGACTGCGCCCTCGGCGCTGCCGAAGGGCTGCTTGGACAGTCGGTCCACCTCCTTAAGGAGCTTCTTCTCGCTCTCCTCCAGCAGGTGCAGCGCCTGGATCCGATCCCGGTAGCTCTGGAGCTCATCGTCTCCGTCGTCGCCTTCACCCAGTTCGTTCTGCATCACCCGGATCTGGGTGCGCAGGATCTGCTCCCGCTGGCTGCGGACCAGCTGGTCCCGGATCTTCTCCTCCATCTCGTGCTCAAAACCCAGGACGCTGAGCTCCTGGCTCAGGAAGCCGTTGAGCTTTTTCAGGCGCAGGTAGGGATGAAGCTCCTCCAGGATGGTCTGCTTATCAAAGTGGCGCAGGCTCACATTCTGGGCAATGAAGTCCGCCAGCCGTCCCGGATCCTGACAGTCCAGCACAGCGCCGGTGATCTCCTCCGACACGTTGCCGGAAAGCTCAGCATACTCGGAAAAGAGGCTATAAGTCTGGCGCACCAGGGCCTCTGTCCGGGGCCCCGGCCGCTGGGAGGAATCCGGCTCTGGAATCTCCTCCACATTGGCCTGAAGGAAGGGCTCCGTCTGCCACAGCCGCTTGAGACGAGCCCGGGAACGGCCCTCCACCATCACCCGCACCGAGTGCTCCGATATGCGGAGGATCTGGCGGATATGGGCAATGGTGCCAATCTCATAGAGGTCCTTTTCCTGAGGAGCCACCACGCCGATCTCCTGCTGGGTCACCAGAAAGACCTCCTGGTCCCCCTCTATGGCGCTCTCCAGGGCGCGGATGGAAATCTCCCGCTCCACATCGAAGTTGACCGACTGCTTGGGAAAGACGGTCAGTCCCCGAAGCGCCAGCACAGGGATGTTCCAAGTTATAGGTTCCATGGTCAAAGTTTCCTTTCTCAGGGCGGAGAAGAGCCTGAGGCTGCTTTCCCCTGTTTATGGAAAAAGAAGGGGCGTCGCACCCGGCGCCTCTTCCTTTTTTCCGTTTATTTCTCAGGATGCCGAAGCAGGTTTGGAAGAGCCGGAGGCGGGCTCGCTCTTCCCGGAATGGAGCCGGGCAGCGTAGCTGATCTTCTCCGGATTGCGCTCCACCACAGGCTCGCCATTACCCTCCACACAGGCACGGGTGATGGTGACCTTTTCAATGGTGGGATCAGAGGGGATGTCATACATCATCTGGGTCAGCAGCCCCTCCATGACGGCCCGCAGACCACGGGCGCCGATGTTGCGCTCGATGGCCTTGTCGGCCACAGCCTCCAGAGCCTCCCGCTCAAACACCAGCTCCACATTGTCATAGCCCAGCAACTTCTGATACTGCTTCACCAGAGCGTTCTTGGGCTCGGTGAGGATCCGGACCAGATCGTCACGGGTCAGAGCCTGCAGCGGTGCGATCACCGGCAGACGACCCACCAGCTCAGGGATCAGGCCGTACTTGAGGATGTCGTGAGGCTGGACCTCCTTGAGGAGACGGCTCACGTCCTTGTCCTTCTTGCTCTCCACCACGGCACCGAAGCCGATGCCCTTCTGGTCCACCCGGCGCTCGATGATCTTTTCCAGGCCGTCGAAGGCGCCGCCGCAGATGAAGAGGATGTTGCGGGTATCCACCTGGATGAACTCCTGGTGGGGGTGCTTGCGGCCGCCCTGAGGAGGCACATTGGCCACAGTGCCCTCCACGATCTTCAGCAGAGCCTGCTGCACACCCTCGCCGGACACGTCCCGGGTGATGGAGACGTTCTCGCTCTTGCGGGCGATCTTGTCGATCTCATCCACGTAGATGATGCCGTGCTCTGCCCGCTCCACGTCGAAGTCCGCGGCCTGCAGGAGGCGCAGGAGGATATTCTCCACATCGTCGCCCACATAGCCGGCCTCCGTCAGAGTGGTAGCATCGGCAATGGCAAAGGGGACCTTCAGAATCCGGGCCAGCGTCTGGGCAAACAGCGTCTTGCCGCTGCCGGTGGGCCCGATCATCAGGATGTTGCTCTTTTGCAGCTCCACATCCTCGTCCCCGCCGAAATAAATGCGCTTATAGTGGTTATAGACTGAAACAGACAAAGCCACCTTCGCCGCATCCTGGCCCACCACATACTGGTCCAGCACCTCTTTGATCTCCTGAGGTGTGGGGAGCTTGTCCGGAATATCCTCCAGACCGCTGTGGCCCGTATCCTCGTAGCCGTCGTTGAGAATGCTCATGCAAAGCTGCACGCACTCGTCGCAGATGCGGACGCCGGGTCCCTGGATCATGCGGTGTACCTGCTGCTCATGCTTGCCACAGAAGGAGCAGCGGAGGGACTTTTTGCCTTCGTCGTTCATCATATCTTTCCCCGATCTTATCTCTTATAAATGACCTTATCCACCAGGCCGAACTCCATGGCCTCCTCAGCGCTCATGAAATTGTCGCGCTCGCAGGCGGCCGTCACTTCCTCCACGCTCCGGCCGGCATTCTCCGCCATGATACGGTTCATCCGCTTCTTGATGGTCTCCAACCGCTTGAGGTGGATGGCCATGTCGGTGATCTGTCCCTGGGTGCCGGCAGAGGGCTGATGGATCATGATCTCGGCATTGGGCAGCGCCAGCCGCTTGCCCTTGGTGCCGGAAGAGAGCAGGAAGGCGCCCATGCTGGCCGCCATACCCACGCAGATGGTGGACACATCGCACTTGATATACTGCATCGTATCATAGATGGCCATGCCGTCGGTGACAGAGCCGCCGGGGCTGTTGATATAGAGCTGGATCTCCTTGTCGGGGTCCTGGGCCTCCAGATACAGCAGCTGCGCCACAACGAGACTGGCCGTGGTGGCGTTGACCTCCTCGCCCAAAAAGACGATACGGTCATTGAGCAGACGGGAGAAAATGTCGTAGGAACGCTCTCCTCTGTTGGTCTGTTCGACTACATAAGGCACTAAACTCATTCTGAAAAACCTCCTGTTTTTTCCCTTGTGCACTGGCTTCTCCCATGGTACTACACCGGCCATGGGAGAAGCTGTCGGTTTTTGATGTAAGGCCGCCAGCGCCTTGTTTTCTCCCTCTTTTTTGACGCGGAATTACTCCTTGGACTCGGCGGGAGCCTCAGCAGGAGCCTCGGTGGTCTCCTCAGCGGGAGCCTCCTCGTCCTTCTTGGCCGCCTTCTTGGTAGTCTTCTTAGCGGTCTTCTTGGGCTTCTCCTCCTCTTCGGGAGCAGTGGCCTCAGCGCTGTCGCGGACCACGGCAATGGCCTTCTCATTGAGGATCTGGGCCTTGATCTGGTCCTCGGGCAGATACTTCTTCACGGTGTCCACATCCATGCCGTAGCGCTCGGAGAACTTCTTGTACTCCTCCTCGATCTCCTCGGCGGAAGCCTCCAGCTTCTCAGCCTCGATGATGGCGGCCACAGCCAGATCCAGGCGCACCTGCTTCTCGGCGGGCTCACGGGCGTCGTCCTTGAGCTTGGACTCCTCGGTGCCGGTCATCTGCAGATACTGGTCATAGGGGATGCCCTGAGAAGCCAGCTGCTGCTTGAAGTTCTCCAGGAAGCGGTCCACCTGGGCCTCCACCATGGCCTCGGGCACATCGGCCTCAATGCCCTCACCCACCTGGGTCATCAGGCGGTCCTCAAAGGCGCGGTTGGCAGCCTCTTCCCGCTCAGCGGTGATCTTCTTCTTCAGGTCGGCCTTGAGCTCCTTGAGGGTGTCAAACTCGGACACGTCCTTGGCGAACTCATCATCCAGGGCAGGCACATCCTTGACCTTGACCTCGTTGACCTTCACATGGAACACGACCTTCTTGCCGGCCAGATCCTTGTGATAGTCCTCGGGGAAGGTGATGTCGATGTCCTTCTCCTCGCCGGCTTTCATGCCGATGAGCTGCTCTTCAAAGCCGGGAACAAAGGTGCCGGAGCCGATCTCCAGGCTGTGGTTCTCGCCCTTGCCGCCCTGGAAGGCCACGCCGTTGTCAAAGCCCTCGTAGTCGATGACGGCGATGTCGCCATTCTCCACGGCCTTGTCGGTGGAGACCAGACGGGTGTTGCGGTCGGCCAGCTCAGCCAGGCGGGCATTGACATCGGCAGCGCCCACCTTCACCTCAGCCTTGGGAGCCTTCAGGCCCTTGTACTGGCCCAGCTTCACCTCGGGATACACGGGAACGGTAGCCTTGAACACAAAGCCGCTGCCAGCCTTGGGGGCCTCCACCAGCTCCACCTCGGGATAGCCCACCACATTGAGCTTCTCGGCATCCACAGCCGCGCCATAGGCGTCGGGCAGGGCAATATTCACAGCCTCGTCATAGAACACCTCTGCGCCGTACATGCCCTCCACCACTTTGCGGGGAGCCTTGCCGGGACGGAAACCGGGAATCCGGATATCCTTGCGCATCTTCTGATATGCCTTGACGACAGCAGACTCAAAGTCCTCTGCACTCACCTCAACGGTCAGTGCGACCTTGCTTTTTTCCAGTTTTTCGCAGCTCTTAACACTCATTTTCTTTTTCCTCCGTTCATCACCGATTGACTGACCGGTGCGAATTACTATTTTAGCAGAAATAAATCAAAATTTCCACATCTTTTTCCGCTATTCACAAATTTTTTTCGGAACAAATTCCAGATGGTCTGCAGAGATCAGGGAAAACGTGATCCCCTCCCAATTTCCTGTCCTTGCCAGACGGCAGCCGCCGCCGTGGAGATGGCCGTACCAGCAGCGCTTCACGCCGTATTTTTGCAGCAGCTGCAGGATCTCCGGACACTGGTAGCCCTGATATAGGGGCGGATAGTGGAGAAATACCAGCTTCTCCCGGTCCCCGGCAGCCTTCAAGGAGGTCTCCAGACGCCCCAGCTCCCGGTTGAGGACCTTAGCGTCCTGGGCCCCCTGCTCCTCCTCCCAGAACCAGCCCCGGGTACCGCAGATGGCATACTCACCGTAGGTAAAGCAGTTGTTGTGAAGGAACTCGATGTTTTCGATACCTTTTTCCTCCAGGAATTTCCGCATCTTGGACACTGTGTTCCACCAGTAGTCGTGGTTGCCCTTGAGGAGGATCTTCCGGCCAGGCATCTGCCCCAAAAAACGCAGATCCGCCTCCGCCTCCTCCAGGGACATCCCCCAGGAGGTGTCGCCCGCCAGGACGATGGTATCCTCCTCCCCCAGCTGGGACAGGGACTGGCGCAGACGCTCGGTATAGTTCTCCCAGCCAGCGCCAAAGACCTCCATGGACTTGTTGGCCGTCAGAGACAGATGCAGATCTCCAATGGCATAGAGGGCCACAGGCGCACCTCCCTTCTATTTAGGATGGCAGCCGGTGCGCGCCTTTTGGGCGCGCCGGCCCGGCGCTTTATTTCAAAAAGTCCAGCACCACGCCGTCCATACCCGCCTTCTCGCAGGCAAGGTCGAAGCGCCGCTCCTTGCCCTTCAGGGCCGCCAGACGCCGGGGCACGGGGGTACCGGTGACGGTGTGGAGCTGATCCAGCAACTCCAGGCCCTCCCCTGCCGGGGTCACACCGATGGCCGCAAGGACGCTGTCGCAGAACTTATAGGGAGAGGCAGTGGAGGCAAACACGGTCACCGTCTTGTCTCCGGTGGCGGCGCGATACTGCTCCATCACGTTGGCAGCCACAGCGGTGTGGGTGTCGATGAGGTAGCCGTAGTCCCGATAGTACCGGCCGATGGTGGCGGCGGTGTCCGCCTCGCCGCAGAAGCCGCCCCAGTACTGCTCCTGCAGGGCTGCCTGGATGGCGTCGCTGACCTGGTACTTTCCGTCCTTGGCCAGGGCCTCCATATAGCCCCGGACCTCGGCGTCATTCCCTCCAGACAGGTCAAAGAGCAGCCGCTCCAGATTGGAGGAGATCAGGATGTCCATGGAGGGACTCATGGTGTTGTGGAAGGGGCGGTTGCGATCGTAGACGCCGGTGCGCAGGAAATCCGTCAGCACATTGTTGCAGTTGGAGGCGCAGATGAGCTTGCCCACAGGCAGGCCCATGCGCTTGGCGTAGTAGGCGGCCAGGATGTCGCCGAAGTTGCCGGTGGGCACACAGAAGTTCACCTTCTCGCCCATGGGCAGCTTGCCGTCCCGCACCAGATCGCAGTAGGCGGAGATGTAGTAGACCACCTGGGGCAGAATCCGGCCCCAGTTGATGGAGTTGGCCGAGGAGAGGAAGAAGCCCCGCTCCGCCAGAGCGCTGCGGATGGACTCATCGGAAAAGATTCGCTTGACGCCGCTCTGGGCGTCGTCGAAGTTGCCCGCCACGGCGCACACGCCCACATTGGCCCCCTCCTGGGTGACCATCTGGGTCACCTGAACCTGGGAGACACCATTCTGGGGGTAAAAGACCATGATCTTGGTCTGGGGCACGTCGGCAAAGCCCTCCATGGCGGCCTTGCCGGTGTCGCCGGAGGTGGCCACCAGGATGCAGACAGTCTTGTCCTCCCCGGTCTTTCTCAGGGCGGCAGAGAGCAGCTGGGGCAGCATCTGGAGCGCCATATCCTTGAAGGCACTGGTGGGGCCGTGCCACAGCTCCAGGCAGTGGGTGGTTTCATCCAGGGTGTGGACAGGCGCCACGGCGGGGGTATCGAATTTCTCCGGTCCGTAGGCATTTTCCGCGAAGGTCAAAAGCTCGGCCTCCGTGTAGTCCGTCAGGTACAGCGCCATGACGGCGGCGGCCCGGTCCTGATAGCGCAGAGGGACCATGCGCTCCAAAAAGGCCTGGTCGATCTGGGGAATGGACTCAGGGGTCAGCAGTCCGCCGTCCCGGCTCAGACCCAGTTTCACCGCCTGGGCGGCGCTGATGCGCAGAGCGCTGTCTCTTGTGCTGAGATAATTCATCTTTTGATTCCTCCAGTACGGAAAATTTCTGATAGGCTTATGTAAAAAGGTGCAGAAAATGGTTGAGATTCTCCCAGGACAGCTTGTGGATCAGCTTCGGAGAAAAGCCCCGGCGCTCCAAAAAGGCCCACAGCCTGGGCAGGTCCTGCACCCCGGAAAGGTCCTCCGGTACGTCGGTGCCGTCAAAGTCGGACCCCAGCCCCAGATGGTTCTCCCCGCCCAGAGCCAGGAAATGCTCTAAGTGATCCGCCGCGGTCTCCGCCGTAGGGTGCTCCCCCAGAAAGTGGATGCACAGGTTCAGTCCCACAAAGCCGCCGCTGCCCACGATGGCCCGAAACAGCGCATCGGTGAGGTTTCGGGGATGGCCGCAGAGGGCGCGGCTGTTGGAGTGGCTGGCCAGCACCGGAGCAGCCTCCAGCCGCAGCACATCCCAGGCCCCCTGGTCGCTGAGGTGGGACAGGTCGATCCCCAGCCCCAGCTGTCCGCACCGCCGGACAAAGTCCCGGCCCCGCTGGGTCAGCCCCTCGCCGCTTCGGCAGGAGCCGCACAGGGCGTTGGGGTGGTTCCAGGTGAGATTGACCCACCTCACGCCCCAGGCCTTGACCTCCTCCAACCTTCCCTCGTCACATCCCAGCAGCTCTGCTCCCTCCACTGAGAGAAAGCAGTTTTCCATCCCCGCCGGGTCCTTCCTTTTGGCCTCATGCAGCAACGCTGCCTGGGCGGAGATGGTCCGGAAGCGCTCCTCCGCCGGCACCTTGGCGCTGTCGGCAAAGAGGGCGAACACCTGCCCTCGGGGCTCGTAGGCCGAGAGCCGCTTCAAATCCAGATGGCCGGGATTTTCCCACACCGACCAGCCCTGCCGCAGGCAGCGGCTGAGGGTGTCACAGTGGGCGTCAAAGTAAGAATACACCGTCATCACCTCAAATTAAAACGCATTTTCGATGTATTCTATGCGGGGCTTCTTGCCCTCTTCCCAGTAGACCTCCGCCACATCGAACCGGGCAGGGCAGTCCAGTTCCTGCCGGCTGAGGTAGAGGGCGGCGGCAGAGCGGAGCTTCTCCTGCTTGCGCCGGTCCACAAACTCCCGGGGCAGCCCATAGGCCGTGCCCGAGCGGAGCTTGACCTCCACGAAGCACACCATACCCCTGCGCCGGGCGATCAGGTCGATCTCCCCCAGGCGGCAGCGCCACTGGCTGGCCAGCAGCGTGTAGCCGTGCTTTCTCAGGTAGTCGGCCACCAGGGCCTCGCCCCAGGTGCCCCGGTCTTTACTGGTCATGGCGACCGGCCTCCCACTTCTTCAGGAAGCTCCGCCGGTGCTCCGGGCAGGGACCGTACTGATCCAGCATGGCGTAGTGGAGCTTGGTGCCGTAGCCCTTGTGGCGGGCGAACTGATACTGGGGATAGCGGCTCTCCAGATTCGTGGACACGTACCGGTCCCGGCTGACCTTGGCCAGAATGGAGGCAGCAGCGATGGAGGCGCTGCGGCTGTCGCCCTTGACGATGGTCCGGTGTGGCGTGGCAATGGCCACCTGGCTGCCGTGGTCCCGGTTGCCGTCGATGAGGGCAAAGTCCGCCGCCGGAGACAATCCGTCGATGGCCCTCTGCATGGCCAGCATCCGGGCGTTGAGGATGTCCATTTCATCGATCTCCTCCGCCGTGGCAAAGGCCACGGACCAGGCAATGGCCTGCTGACAGATCAGGGGGAAGAGAGCTTCCCGTTTCTTCTCCGTCAGCTTCTTGGAGTCGTTGAGTCCCGGCAGGTCCCACTGCTCCGGCAAAATCACGGCGGCGGCATACACCGGTCCCGCCAGGGGGCCGGCTCCCGCCTCGTCCACACCGCACACAGAGGAAAAGCCCTCCTCTGCCGCAGCCTGTTCAAACTCCCACATCACACTTCCCTCTCTTCCTCCCCGGTGTCCCGCAGGAAAATCAACAGCTGTCACAGCTCCTCCGGCAGCTCCAGGGTGAAGCGGCCCAGCTTGCCGCCCCGGAACTCGTCCAGCAGGATCTTGGCCATGCGCTCGGTGTCGATCTCACCGCCGGAGATGAGAAAGCCCCGCTTCCTGCCTGCCGCCTCCAGGAGCCCATAGCCGTAGGCCACCGTATTCTCCTCCGGCTGCCGCTCCGGGATGGCCGGCAGCTTGTAGGCGGTGGCCAGGGCCTCAGGATAGTGCTCTCCCAGATAGGCCATCAGGTGACAGCCCAGGGTCTCCGTATCCAGAATGTCGTCCTTCACCGCGCCGGTATAGGCCAGGTTCAATCCCACGCTCTGGTCCTCAAACTTGGGCCAGAGGATGCCCGGCGTGTCCAGCAGCTCCAGTCCCCGGTCGATGGGCACCCACTGCTTGGAGCGGGTGACGCCGGGCCGGTCCTCCGCCTTGGCGGTCTTGCGGCCGGCCACCTTATTGATAAAGGTGGACTTGCCCACATTGGGGATGCCCAAAATCATCACCCGGACCACCCGGCCCGTCTGTCCCTTTTCCGCGTAGGCCCGGAGCTTGTCCGCCAGCAGCTCCCGGACGGCGGCGGCGAATTTGGCCGTGCCACGGCCGCTCTTGGCGTCGCACTCCAGTACGGCAAAGCTCCGGCCCCGGAAATAGGTACCCCAGCGCCTGGTGGCCTCGGCGTCCGCCTGGTCCGCCCGGTTGAGGACAATCAGGCGGGGCTTGCCCGCTGTCAGCTCGTCCACATCCGGGTTGCGGCTGGAGATGGGAATTCGGGCATCCAGAATCTCACACACCGCATCTACATTTTTCAGCTGCTCGGCAATCATCCGCCGGGTCTTGGTCATGTGCCCGGGGTACCACTGAATGTGCATACCGCTCTCTTCCATTGCCGCGCCTCCTCTCCATCTATCAATACAAACTGCCGATCCGGCCAAAGTCCCGCTGGCCGGACACGGAGTCCTCACCGGGGAACAGCAAAAACACCGCCTTGCCAATGATATAGCGGGTATCCACCGTACCAAGGCTGGGGTCCCGGCTGTCACTGCTGCGGTTGCGGTTGTCCCCCATCAAAAACACCTCGCCCTCCCCCACAGTGAGGGGAAACTCTGTCCCCTCCTCCCGGAGAGTCAGCTCATTGATATAGGGCTCGTCCAGCAGTTCCCCGTCCACATAGACGCAGCCGGTGTCAAAGTCGATGTCCACCGTCTGCCCCTCCACCGCGATGACCCGCTTGACGATGGGGTCAGACATAAAGCTGTCCTTTCGGGCCACCACGATGTCGCCGGGCTTATAGTCGTGGTAGAGCAGGGAGCTGACCACCACCAGGCGGTCTCCGTTTTGCAGCGTGGGCACCATGGACGGGCCGTCCACCCCGATCAGGCGAGCCACAAAGGTAAACACCAGCACCACCGCCAGCACGGAGCACACCAGCGCTTGGATCCACTCATAGGAGTCCCGGCTTTCGTCCCGCTTCATGAGATGCTTGGGCTGATACTCATCTTTTTTCGTCACGACTCCATCTCCTTGCCATGAAAGCACAGACCTGCCAGTATAATTGAATAGTATACCAAAGAGTCAAAAAAACAACAAGGCTTTTCCCGGGAAATTCCGAGAATCTTCCTCTGCTTTCTCCCTTTTGCGACGTTTTATAAAGCGTAAAGACGAAAAAGGGGACCGGCCAGGCCGGTCCCCTTTTTCGTACCCGGGTTTCCCCGGAAATGTTGCTTAGAGCTTCTCCTTGACCTTGGCGCCCTTGCCCACGCGGCCGCGCAGATAGTACAGCTT
>CDTY01030645.1_pt1 | contig 22180 bp, 21 predicted proteins | sample 557731 | NCBI WGS metagenome assembly CDTY01 (sample SAMEA3182101, study PRJEB8094) | gut metagenome | biome: human; feature: gut; material: Stool; isolation source: human stool | place: Canada | collected 2013-02-12
CTCGGTTACGCCCTCGGCAATTTTCATCTGCTCCATGATGGTATCTAACCGTTCCTGTGCCTGTTCGTTCAGGTCTGCAAGATATGTCCACAATTCTCCGGTCAGTATCAATGTGTTCAATCTGGCTGGGTGGACTTTTCTCAAATATTCCCGGTGCATCCGTCCGTGCTGATGTGCTTTCCCTCTTTGCTCATGTTGGCAATCATATTCGTTGTCATACCGGCGGCAAGCCTTAAATCTTCTTTTCTCATATCACGCTCTATCAGTGCGCCAGAGTGGTTTATAGTTGATGTGCATATTGTTTTCCTGCTTTTCTATCCATACCACCGGGCGGTTGCCCCGGCAGGAACTTTTCTCTTATTATAACACCAATCTTGTGAAATCACAATTTATTCTTGTTGTCTGCCGCTGATACCGTCTGGATTGTGCTTTTCCTTTCTTTTTGTTCCCGCATCTCAAGCGCTCCATAAGCAAAATTTATAGGTCATAGTAAATTTATTCGGTTTACTGATATGATACTTCATGTTATACTATATTACAATAGGAAATATGGATAGGAGTTTCAGAATCATGGAAAAGAAAGCAAGCAGTTTCTCCGGACAAATCGGATTTGTCCTTGCTGCCGCCGGAAGTGCGGTGGGTGTCGGCAACCTGTGGCGGTTCCCGTACCTTGCCGCAAAAGATGGCGGCGGTTTGTTTTTGCTGGTGTATCTGGTGCTGGTGCTGACCTTCGGTTTCACGCTGCTCACCTCGGATATCGCCATTGGCCGCCGCACCAAGCAGAGTGCCATCCGCGCCTACGAGACGATGCGTCCCAAGTGGAAATTCCTCGGCATCCTGACTTTTCTGGTGCCAGTTCTGATTATGACCTACTATGCCGTCATCGGCGGGTGGATCACAAAATATGCGGCAGTCTACCTGACCGGACAGTCTGCTGCCGCTGCTGAGGACGGTTATTTTACCAGCTTCATCACCTCGCCGGTCTCCCCTGTGGTGTTCGCTCTGCTGTTCATGGGCGTGACTGCTTTCATCGTGTACAACGGCGTGGAGGGAGGCATTGAGCGGGTGTCCCGCTACATGATGCCCATTCTGCTGGTTCTGGTGGTGGTGATTGCGGGTTACGCCCTCACCCTGCGCCACGAGGACGCCTCCGGCCAGATGCGCACCGGTCTGGAAGGTCTGCGCTACTACCTGACCCCGCACATGGAAGGGCTGACCGTCAGCCGCTTTTTGCAGATTTTGCTGGATGCCATGAGCCAGCTGTTCTTCTCCCTCAGCGTGTCCATGGGCATTATGATCACCTACGGTTCCTACGTCAAACCGGACGTAGACCTGAACAAAGCGGTGAATCAGATCGAGATCTTCGATACCGGCGTAGCCCTGCTGGCCGGTGCCATGATCATCCCCGCCGTGTATGTTTTCTCTGGCACCGAGGGCATGAGCGCAGGCCCCAGCCTGATGTTCGTCTCGCTGCCCAAGGTATTCAACGCCATGGGCAAGGCGGGCGTGTTCGTTGGCATCCTGTTCTTTGTCACTGCCATTTTTGCCACCCTGACCTCCTGCATCTCGGTGCTGGAATCCATCACCGCCAACTGCATGGAGATCTTCCACTCGGGCCGCAAAAAGACGGTGCTTGTGCTGGCGGTCATTTATCTGGCCGCTTCCGCCATCATTGCGCTGGGTTACAGCATCTTCTATTTTGAAGTACAGCTCCCCAACGGATCGGTGGGTCAGCTGCTGGATATCATGGACTACGTCAGCAACAGTGTTATGATGCCTTTCATTGCCCTGCTGTCTACCATCCTGATTGGCTGGGTCATGACACCGGATTACGTCATTGACGAGATGCAGCGCAACGGCGAGACCTTCCGCCGCAAGAAACTTTACCGGGTGATGATCCGATACGTTGCCCCGGTGATGATGCTGGTGCTGTTTTTGCAGTCCACCGGGATCCTTGCTTAAGCCGAAAAGCCCCCGTAGGCTTTTGGGAAACCGGACGAACAGAAAGGGATTTACCCCAACAGGCCCGGTTCTGTTATCATCTGATCCACGCCATTGAGGGTGCATATAAGTATCGGAAAGACTGATGATACCAGTTTTATCGGATGGTTCTGCGGAGCCATCCGTTTTTTTTTTTTGCTCAAATCGCATTTTTTAGAGGTTTAAACACATCTGAATTATCGCAAGAAATTCAAAATAAACTTGAAACGGTTTTAACATAATGCTAGAATATAATGTCACTACTTTTATAGGAGAATCCACACAAGATCCAGTGCGGACAGGCCGCAAGCGTTGACCGCAAACGCCTTCCTTGAGGATGTGAAAAAGAGCAAGGAGGCCGGCATGGACGAGCATCTGTCCAAGCCTGTGGATATCGCTGCGCTGGAACAGACGGTGAAGCGCTTCCGCGTTACCCCCTGAAAATAAATAGTGGAATCGCATGGTTTCGCAGATGACCGACACCCACGACCTAGCAGGGCCGCCCATTTGCGGCCCAGCTCTTTTTTTGTGAGAGAGCAATCATGATGAATCAAAGTATTGGATGGTATTGCGTATGGAACAACAGCCAAATAAAATCCGGCCTATGTTGCTATCGGCACTTGCCCAATTGAGCGTCTGCCTGATCGTCTGGAATTTTCATATTCCAAATCCAAATATCCTGCTTTTTGTTGTTCTTTCTGCTGTGCTCGTGAAATACGGCTATGCAGCAGGAATCGTAAGCGGCCTCATTGCATTCCTATACTCCGCGTTTTTCTTTTCTACCGACCACAGCTTTTTTCTTTACACCTCTTTGAACTTTCAAAAGCTCATTGTGATCGGCCTTGGTATCGCTGCGAACATTCTGCTGATCGGTCGCCTGCAATGGCAGTTCGGGCGCTCCAGCATGGAAAAGATGCAGGCCGAAGCCGAGGAAAAGCTTCAAGAAACAACAGAGAGCTACCGTGCAAAACTTTACCACGATGTCTTGACTGGCACGTACAACCGCCGCTACTATGAGGATATCGCATCCCGTATCGTCGGCCCCGCAGGCATCGCGCTGATAGATGTAGACGATTTCAAGATCTGCAACGACACCTACGGACATTACGCCGGAGATATGGCACTGGAAACAGCGGCAAATGCCATCCGCTCCTGCATCCGGGAGTCGGACCTGCTCATCCGCTATGGCGGAGACGAATTTCTGCTGGTCTTACCCGGCATTCCGGGAGATATTTTGCAGACCAAACTGGAACAGATCCGCACGGCTGCACAGATGGCATCCGTACCCGGCTATTCGCATTTCCGCCTCTCACTGAGCATCGGCGGAACGATGCAAGCCATCACCGACCCGATGGAGAATGCGGTTCGCCGGGCAGACCGGCTGATGTATCAGGCAAAGTGCCGCAAGAATGCCGTCACGGTGGAGGTTTCGGGGTGCAGCCTGGCCGCACCGGAAAAGCTTTTGCAGGAAAAATCCCAGATCCTGCTTGTGGACGACTCCAAAATGAACCGCATGATCCTGGCAGAGATCTTAGGAGACGGCTACCATATTCTGGAGGCAGAAAATGGACAGGAATGCCTGGAAAAATTGCGGGCAGAAGCCGGAAACATCGCACTGGTGCTGCTGGACATCAACATGCCCGTTATGGACGGCTTTGAAGTGCTGAAAGCCATGAATGCCAACCACACCATCGAGGACATCCCGGTCATTATGATCTCCAGCGAGGACTCTGATGCGGCGATCCGGCGTTCCTATGAACTGGGGGCGAGTGATTATGTCAATCGTCCCTTTGATGCACGCATCGTATACCGCCGCGTGACCAACACCATCAAGCTGTACGCCAAGCAGCGGCGGCTGGTGCAGATGGTCTCTGACCAGATCCGTGCCCGTGAAAACAATACGGATATGTTGGTAGGTGTACTGAGCCATATCGTAGAATTCCGCAACGGCGAAAGCGGTCTCCATGTGCGACATATCCGCATGATTACGGAACTGCTGCTCCACCGTCTGCTGGAAATCAGCAGCAGATACTCTATTACTGCGGAACAGCAGGATATGATCCCGCTGGCCTCTGCCCTGCACGACATCGGCAAGATCGGCATTGATGAAAAAATTCTCAACAAACCTGGCAAACTGACCCCGGAGGAATTTGAGGTCATCAAGACCCACAGTATGCTGGGAGCCCAGATACTATACGATCTGGATAATTTTTCCGAGCAGCCGCTGCTGCAAACGGCCTACGAGATCGCCCGCTGGCATCACGAACGCTGGGATGGGCGCGGCTACCCGGATGGACTGAAGGGCGACGAGATCCCCATCAGCGCACAACTGGTCTCGCTGGCCGACGTATACGATGCACTGACCAGCGAACGCTGCTATAAAAAAGCCTTTTCCCACGAAAAAGCTATGCAGATGATCCTGAACGGCGAGTGTGGAGCGTTCAACCCGCTGCTGCTGCAATGTCTGACGAATATCCAGTCCGACCTGAAAGAAGAATTGAAACAGCACAACTGAACAGCGGATGCAATAAAAACAGGAGAATAAAAAAGCCCGAATGAAACACAGAATCTCACGCCGTGCATTTCTGCACGGCTGCACGCTGCTGGCGGCATCGGCTGCCGTTGGCAGTCTGACTTCCTGCGACGGAACGGACGCGAAGGAGAGCGGTCTTCCGCAGATCATTGTGGGGAGCGATATTTATCCGCCCTATATCTATTTGAACAATGACGGTGTTCCCGCCGGGATCGACGTGGAGATTGCCACCGAAGCATTCCGCCGCATGGGATATGCTGCCCAGTTTGAATCGATCGATTGGGAGCAAAAAACAAATCTGGTGGAAAGCGGCATCATAGACTGCATCTGGGGCTGCTTTTCCATGGATGGACGCGAGGAAGCCTACCGCTGGGCGGGGCCTTACATGGTGAGCCGTCAGGTGGCTGCTGTGGATGCCGACAGCAGCATCCAGACACTCGGTGACCTTGCCGGAAAGACCATTGCCGTGCAGAGCACCGGCAAGCCGGAGGAGATCTTTCTCAGCGGCTCCGATCCGCGGATCCCGCAGACGGTGGAGGTGTTCAGCATCGAAGACCGCAACGTGCAGTACGCGATGATGGCCTGCGGCTATGTGGATGCCATCGCTGCCCATGAGACAGGCATCCTGCAATACATGAAGGACAATTCCGTGGAGTTCCGCATCCTCGAAGAACCGCTGCTGGTCACCGGGCTGGGCATTGCCTTTGCCAAAAATGACAGCCGCGGGCTGGACACCCAGCTGAACGCGGTTCTTGCGCAGATGCGCACAGACGGCACACTGGAGCGGATCATTGGCCGATACCTTGAAAATGCTTCGCAGTATCTGGAGGTGGACACCATTGGCGCATAAAAACAGAATCCTTTCAGATGCAGGGAGATGGGGGATCTATCTGATCGTCGGTGTGCTTTTTATGACCGGCATCGTTTTTCTCTCGGATTGGCGGGCACTGCGCACAGCGGAGGGACGTTTCTGCCAGACCCTTGATTTTGTCAAATCGCAGTCCACCAGCTTTGAAAAGTACAATGACATCGTTGCTGCCAAAGCGCTCCGCCGCACGGCGGTATCGGTGCATCAGCTGGCACAGGACCCTGCGCTGGACCTCTCCGATCCGCAGTGCCTGAAAAAGCAAACGGAGAAGCTCTGGCTCACAGGGATCTCGGTTCTGGCCCCGGACGGTACGCTCCTGTGCGAATCCACAACAAACGGCATCGGCTATGCTCGGTTTGGAGAGCAGCTCAAAAATGATACCGTTCTGGACGTTTCTTCTCACCCGCAAAAGACCTACCTCAAGCGGGTCCTGCTGGAAGATGGGGCGGCTGTGGATATTGCGGCACACAGGGCAAAAGGCAAAGATGTGATCCTGCTTGCCTACCGCTATACCCCGGCAGAATTTATCAAGGGAACGGCCTTGTCCATCCAGAGCGTACTGGACGGCTACTCGGTAGAAACCAGCGGCACATTGTTCATCGTGCAGAACAATCAGGTCATTGCCTCCAACCGCCCGGAGCTGATCGGGCAGGATGTTACGGACAGCCCGCTGGTACAGGAGATCCGCAAAGTCGGAACCGCCGAAACGCTGACCCATACCCATGATTGGAACGGCTCCGGCTGCTATTTTGGAATGTACTGTCATGGAAGATCCTTTGATCTCTATGCGTATACAGATGAAAGATCGGTCTTTCGTGAATCACTTCCGTTGATCCTGGTGGCGCTGGTCGGTTACATCCTGTTTGTAATGGTCCTTCAGGTGCTGCGCAGACGCTCCGTGCAGGAGATGGAGCAGCAAAAGAAAGAACAGGAAAAAAAGTACCAGGCTCAGCTGGAAGAACAGAACCACAAGCTGGAGATCGCACTCCGGCACGAGGGGGCGGCAAACCGTGCCAAGCGGGAGTTCCTGTTCAATATGAGCCACGATATCCGCACCCCCATGAATGCCATCATTGGCTTCACCTCGCTGGCTGCGACCCATATTGATCATAAGGAACAGGTGCTGGACTACCTGAAAAAGATCTCCACTTCCAGCCAGCACCTGCTCTCCCTCATCAACGATGTGCTGGACATGAGCCGTATCGAGAGCGGCAAGGTAAAGATCGAGGAAAAGGCGGTGCATCTGCCGGATCTCGTGCACGATATACGCTCCATCATCCAGCCCAACATCAGTTCCAAACGGCTGTCGCTGTTCATCGACACCATGGATGTGGTGGACGAGGACATCATCACCGATCCGCTGCGGCTGAATCAGGTGCTGCTGAACATCCTTTCCAATGCTATCAAGTTCACCCCCACCGGCGGCATGGTGAGCATCCGCATTGCCCAAAAGCCCGGTGCGCCCAAGGGCTGCGGCAATTATGAGTTCCGCATTAAAGATAACGGCATCGGCATCAACAAGGAGTTCCAGAAGCACATCTTTGAGGAGTTCACCCGGGAGGAAAGCTCCACCGTCAGCGGTATTCAGGGCACGGGTCTGGGGCTTTCCATCACCAAGAACATCGTAGACCTGATGGGCGGCACCATCGCCCTTGAAAGTGAGCCGGGCAAGGGCAGCGAGTTCATCGTGAACCTCTGCTTCCCCCTCAGCGGGCAGAAGGCGGAGATCAAGCAGCTGCCCCAGCTGGAAGGGCTGCGGGCGCTGGTGGCGGACGACGACACCAACACCTGCCTGAGCGTCAGCACCATGCTTTCCAAGATCGGCATGCGCCCGGAGTGGACCATCTCCGGCAAGGAAGCAGTTATCCGCACCAAATACGCCGTGGAGCAGGGCGATGCTTTCAGCGTGTATATCATCGACTGGCTCATCCCGGATATGAACGGCATCGAGATCGTGCGGCAGATCCGCAAGGTCATCGGGGACAGCTGCCCCATCATCATCCTGACCGCCTACGACTGGGCGGATATCGAGGAGGAGGCGCGCGCCGCCGGTGTGACCGCTTTCTGCGAAAAGCCGCTGTTCCTCTCGGAGCTGCGTAAGGTGCTGGCAGAGCCCTTCCGGGTACAACCGGAGCAGACGACTGCTCCGCAGCCCAAGGCAGACTTCAGCGGTAAGCACCTGCTGCTGGTGGAGGATAACGCCCTGAACCGGGAGATCGCCATGGAGATCTTAAAGGAAGCGGGCTTCCTTGTGGATACCGCCGGAGACGGCGTTGAAGCAGTGGAAAAGATGGAACAGTCCGCGCCCGGGCAGTACGACCTGATCTTAATGGACATCCAGATGCCCCGGATGGACGGCTACGAAGCCACCCGGCGTATCCGCGCCCTGCCCGACCCCCGCAAGGCAGGCATCCCCATTTTTGCCATGACCGCCAACGCCTTTGAGGAGGACAAGCAGAACGCCCTGAATGCGGGCATGAACGGCCACATCGCAAAGCCGCTGGATATCCCGCACCTGCTGAAGGTGCTGGAAGAAGCGCTGAAATAAGAACCCGCTCAGGCAAAGCCTTGCGGCTTTATCGGCTCCCCCGAAAGGGGGAGCTTTTTTGTTTCTGCCGGTCAGCATCTTTCCGTTCACGCGGTTTTATCTTCCTGCATAGGATGGTGCACAGCGGAAAAGGGGAGATGACGACATGAGGCAGACAAAGCGGTTTGCGGTGGTGGGCAGCGATGCCCGGCAGGCGGCGGCAGGGCGTGCATTGGCGCGGGCGGGGTATACGGTGGGCGGCGTGCAGCAGCTGCCGCAGGCAGACTGCATCCTGCTGCCGCTCCCGCTGGAACAGTCCGGTCTGCCGCTGGCGCAGCTGCTGGGCATGGCAAAGCCCGGGGCACTGGCGCTGGGCGGTAAGGTGACGGACAGCGCAAGGACTATCGCCCGGGCAGCGGGGGTGGAACTGGTGGACTACTTTGCCCGCCCGGAGCTGACCGTGTATAACGCCATCCCCACCGCCGAGGGCTGCATCGGCATTCTGCTGGAACGGCGCAGCCGTACCCTGTGGGGCGCGGCGGTGCTGGTGCTGGGCTTTGGCCCGGTGGGGCGGGCGCTTGCGGTGCGGCTGGCGGCACTGGGCGCGCGGGTGACCGTGGCGGCACGCCGCCCGGTGCAGCGGGCCATGGCAGAGGAACTGGGTCTGCTTGCGGTGCCGCTGACAGACCTTGCCGCCGCAGCTGCCGCCTTTGATACGGTGGTGAACACCATCCCCGCGCCGGTGCTGACAGCGCAAGTGCTGGCAGCGCTGCCGAAGGGGTGTCTGATCGTGGATCTGGCCTCAAAGCCCGGCGGTACGGACTTTGCCGCCGCCCGGCGGCTGGGGCACACGGCGCTGCACGCGCTGAGCCTGCCGACGGTCTGGGCGCCGGAAACGGCAGGGGAGGCGCTGGCACGCACGGTGCAAGCCATTTTGCAGGAGCGGGAGGAGAAGATATGATCACAGAGAAAAAGGGCTGTCTTGCCTTTGCGGTGTGCGGCAGCTTTTGCACGTTGGAGGACGCCTTGGGCGCGGCGCAGGCGCTGACGGCACAGGGCTGGACGCTGCTGCCCGTCATGAGCTTTGCCGCGCAGCAGGATACCCGGTTCGGCACCGGGGAAAGCTGGCGGCAGCGCTTACAGGCCGTTACCGGGCAGCCGGTGCTGGACACCCTGCAGGCGGTGGAGCCGCTGGGCCCCCGGCGGCTGGCGCAGGCGCTGGTGGTCGCCCCCTGCACCGGCGCAACGCTGGCGCGGCTGGCGGCGGGACTTTCGGATACGCCGGTGACCCTTGCCGCCAAAAGCCTGCTGCGGGTGGGCAGCCCGGTGGTGCTGGCAGTGTCTACCAACGACGGCCTTGGCGCCTCCGGCGAAAATATGGCGCGGTTGTGCCAGCGCAAGCACTATTTCTTTGTGCCCTACGGGCAGGACGACCCCTTAGCCAAGCCCCAGAGCCTGAAGGCCGACCTTGCCCTGCTGCCCGCCGCCGTGGACGCCGCTTTGCGGGGTGAGCAGCTGCAACCGGTGCTGCTGGGACAAAGGAATGTGTAAATCTCTTTTCAGCGGGGAAAAAATGTGGTATACTTCAAATGATGTCTTGTCGGCATAAAACGGATAAGCGGAGAATACCAGATGAAAAAATTTACCGCAGCACTGTGCACTGTGCTGCTTTTGATAGGCGCTGTGCTGGTGCCCGGCGCAGCAGCAGCCGGCCCGGCGCTGGCCAATACCCGGGCATACTGCATCATGGATGCAGACACCGGCCTTGTGCTGGCGCAGCAGAATATGGACGAGGAACTGCACCCGGCCTCCATTACCAAAGTAATGACCCTTGGTCTTGCCTGCGAGAAGGCGCAGGGGGACTGGGACGATGTAAAGCTGACCGTGACCCACGAGGACGTCTACTCGCTGGCGGGCACGGATTCCAGACATATCGCCCTGCGGGAAGGGGAAGAAGTTCCCCTGGTGGATGCGCTGTACGCCACCCAGATGGCCAGCGCCAACGACGGCGCCAACCTGCTGGCGGAGTATTTCGGCGGCGGCACCATCGCGGACGGCGTGGCGGCCATGAATGCACAGGTGGAGGAGCTTGGCCTTGCCCACACCCACTTTTCAAACCCCCACGGCATCAGCGACGAGGACCACTACACCAGCTGCTACGATATGGCACAGATTTTGCGCTGGGCGCTGCAGCAGCCGGGGTTTGAGGAGTTGTTCACCCGCAACGAGATGTACACCATGCAGCCCACCAACATCCAGCCGGTGACCCGCTACTTCTCCCAGCAGGATAAGATCCGCATCGGCTCCAGCCGCTACCATATCGACAGTGTGCTGGGCTCCAAGCTGGGCTATACCAACACCGCCCGGTACAGCTATGTCTGTCTGGCGGAGCAGGACGGGGTGCGGCTGATCTGCGCGACCATGCAAAGCCAGCTGAGCACCGATAAATATAACGATATGCGCACCCTGCTGGACTACGCCTTTTCCACCTATAAAAGCTACACCCAGCTGCCCGGCGGCACGGTCACCGCACAGCTGGCTGTGGCGGGCGGCGGGCAGAGCCTTGGCACCGTTACCGTAGCCGACCCCGGGGTGAAGCTGCTGCTGGCCGAGGGCTTATCCGCGCAGGATGTGACCGTGGACCTGGAGCTGCCGGAGCAGTATCTGCTTGGCGCAGAGCCCGCCGTGTATGCGGTGTACACCCTGAACGGCGGCGCGCAGCAGGAGAGCACCAGCGTGCGGGTAAAGGCAGAGATCACCGGTCTGGCGGAGCTGCTGGAGCAGAGCACCGGCACAAAGCTGGAAGCCGCCAGGGACGTGGAACCGGGCAGCAGCGCATGGCTGCTGGCGGGCATCTCGGTGGGGTGCACCATAGGTGCAGCCGTGGTTACCGTACTGGTGCTGCGGGTACATTCCCGCCTGAAAAAGCGCCGCAAAACGGCAAGGCACCATAAAAAAGCGTAAAAGCCTGTTCAAAACCAGACTTTTCCAGATAAAGAAAAAGCTTTCAGAAAAAAAGAGAGGTACAATATCATGGGTAAGTTTATTTTTACGCAGACCGAGATCCCCGGCGTGGTGGTCATTGAGCCGCAGGTGTTCGGCGACGACCGTGGCTATTTTATGGAGACCTACCAGAAGGACCAGTTCGCAGAGGCCGGTATCGACAAGGAATTTGTGCAGGACAACCAGAGCCGCTCCACCCGGGGCGTGCTGCGCGGGCTGCACTTCCAGAAGAACCACACCCAGGGCAAGCTGGTGCGCGTGACCAAGGGCGAGGTGTACGATGTGGCCGTGGACTGCCGTCCCCACAGCGCTACCTTTGGCAAGTGGGTGGGCGTGACCCTTTCCGAGGACAACAAGAAGATGTTCTATATCCCGGAGGGCTTTGCCCACGGTTTTCTGGTGCTGAGCGATGTGGCAGAGTTCTGCTACAAGTGCACCGATGTCTACGACCCCACCAGCGAGGGCGGCATCCCCTACGATGACCCCACCGTCAATGTGCAGTGGCCGGACTGCGGCTGTGAGCACAAGACCAGCGCAAAGGACAAGCTGCACGAGCCCTTTGCCGCCCAGAAGTTCGAGTATTTTGAAAAGTGGTGATCGCCTGTGGCAAAACTCAAAGCAATGTGGAACGGCTTCTGGCGCTACCGCTATCTGCTGTGGAACCTTGTAAGCCGTGATTTCAAGCTGAAATACCGCCGCAGCGTGCTGGGCGTGGTGTGGAGCGTTTTGAACCCGCTGCTCATGTGCCTTGTGTACTGGGCGGTGTTCAGCAGCCTGATGGATATGCGGGGCAGCGGCATCGACAACTTTGCCGTCTTTCTGATGTGCGGTCAGCTGCTGTTCAACTTCTTCAACGAGGCTACCTCCACCAGTATGAGCAGCGTGCTCAGCGCCGCCCCGCTGCTGAAAAAGGTGTATATCCCCAAGTATATCTTCCCGCTGGAAAAGTGCTGCTTTGCCATGGTGAACTGCATCTTCAGCTTTGTGGCGCTGCTGCTGGTTATGATCTTTACCGGCGCGCCTTTCCACCTGACCATTTTTGAGGCGCTGTACCCGCTGGTGACCTTGTTCTTCTTCAGTCTCGGGGTCAGTATGTTCTTAGCGGCGGCTACCGTGTTCTTCCGGGATATCATGCATATCTGGAGCGTGTTCGTCACCGCGCTGCTGTATTTCTCCGCCATCTTCTACGACCCCACCCAGATGACCTTTTCCATCGGCGGGTTCAATATGCAGCAGATCATCAAACTGAACCCCATGTACTGGTATATCACGGGCTTCCGCCGCACGGTGATGTGGGGCATCCCGCTGGATTGGAATATGTTCCTTGTCTGTGGCATCTGCGCCGTAGTGTCCATGGTAGTGGGGCTGCAGGTGTTCCGCAAAACGCAGGACCACTTTGTGCTGCACATTTAAGGAGGGTGAACAATGGAACCGATCATCAAAGTGGACAATGTTTCCATGTGCTTCAACCTTTCCAAGGAAAAGCATGAGAGCCTGAAGGAGTACTTCCTGGCCATGGTGCAGGGACGGCTGCAATACGACGAGTTCTACGCTTTAAAGGACGTCAGTCTGGACATTATGCCCGGCGATTTTTACGGCCTTGTGGGCTTGAACGGCTCGGGCAAATCCACCCTGCTCAAGACCATTGCCGGGGTGTACAAGCCCAGCAAGGGCAAGGTGACCGTAAACGGCACCATCGCCCCGCTTATCGAGCTGGGCGCGGGCTTTGATATGGATCTGACCGCCCGCGAGAACATCTACCTCAACGGCACAGTGCTGGGCTTTTCGCCCAAGTATCTGGACGAAAAATTTGACGAGATCGTAGAATTCAGCGAACTGGAAAACTTTCTGGATGTGCCGCTGAAAAACTACTCCTCCGGCATGGTGGCGCGCATCGGTTTTGCCATTGCCACCATCACCAAGCCCGATATCCTCATTGCGGACGAGGTGCTGTCGGTGGGCGATTTTTTGTTCCAGCAGAAGTGCGAAAAGCGGATGCAGGAGCTGATGGCGGGCGGCACCACGGTCATTCTGGTGTCCCACTCCATCGAGCAGATCGAGCGGATGTGCACCAAGGTGGCATGGCTGAGCCACGGCCACCTGAAAATGAACGGGGACACCCAGACAGTCTGCGCCGCCTACAAGGCGACCCAGCGCGGCGAGGTCTGATATGAATGTACGGTTGAAACGCGCCAAGGAGCTGGCCGGCTATGCCGTGCAGCTGACAAAGGAAGAGGGCCTGCCCACCATGGTCAAACGCGGCGCGGGCTTTGTAAAGCGCCGCTGCTTTGGCAAGCGCGCGCGCTACCTACCCGCCAAAAAGGTGCTGGAAGCCCAGCGTGCCGAGATGGCCGGCAAAACGGCGGCAGACTGCGGCCTGCCCACCATCTCGGTGCTGACCCCGCTGTATAACACCCCGGAAAAATACCTGCGGGAGTTTCTGGATTCCTTTGTGGGGCAGACCGCGCCCAACGGGCAGCTCTGCCTTGCTGATGCTTCGGACGCTGCCCACGGGGACGTGGAGCGGATCGTAAAGGAATATCAGCAAAAGAATCAACAGATCGTATACAAAAAGATCGAAAATAAGGGCATTGCGGCCAACACCAACGCCGCCGCGCAGCTGGCGACAGGGGAGTATCTGGCGCTGGCTGACCACGACGACATTCTGGCACCCCATGCCCTGTACACCATGGGCAAGGCCATCTTGCAGCTGCGGCAGCGCGGCGAACCGGACGGCTTTCTGTATAGCGATGAGGCACTGTTCACTAAGAGCATCCGCCGCCCCATGGTGGCGCACTTCAAGCCGGACTACGCCCCGGATTACCTGCTGTGCTGCAACTACATCTGCCATCTGGCGGTGTTCCAAAAAGCACTGTGGGAGCAGCTGGGCGGCGAGCGCCCGGAATGCGACGGCAGTCAGGATCATGATCTGTTCCTGCGTCTGCTGGAAAAGACCGGCGGTGCCGCCCATGTGCCGCAGGTGCTCTACTACTGGCGGGTGCACGCGGGGTCTACCTCCGGCGGTGCAGACGCCAAGCCCTATGTGGCGGCAGCGGCCAAAAAGGCGCTGGCAGACCACCTGACCCGCACCGGGCGCACCGGCACGGTGGAGGACGGCTTGTTCCCCAGCACCTACCGGGTGAAGTGGGACATCGTGGGCGAACCAAAGGTGAGCATCCTCATCCCCAACAAGGACCACACCGAGGATCTGGAAAAGTGCCTGCACAGCATCTGGACAAAGACTGAATGGGAGCACTTTGAGGTGATCGTGGTGGAGAACAACTCCACCGACCCCGCCACCTTTGCCTACTATAAAAAGGCGCAGCAGCGCTATGACGGTCTGCGGGTGGTCACCTACCCGAAAAAAGGCTTCAACTTTTCCGGCATCAACAACTTTGGCCGCAAATATGCCACCGGCGAATATCTGCTGCTGCTGAATAACGACGTGGAGGTGCGCAGCGGCGAATGGCTCACTGAACTTCTGCGCCAATGCGCCCACCCCGGCGGGGCGGCAGTGTGCGGTGCCATGCTCTTTTACCCGGACGAGACCATCCAGCACGCGGGCGTCATTACCGGGCTGGGGGGCTACGCGGGGCACAGCCACAAGTACAAAAAGGCCGGCGGCAGCGGGTATCTGTTCCGCACCGCCACGGTGCAGGACTTTTCCGCTGTGACCGGTGCCTGCCTGCTGGTAAAGACCAGCGTGTGGGACGAGGTAAAGGGGTTGGACGAAGCCTTTGCGGTGGCCTTCAACGATGTGGACTTCTGTCTGCGGGTGCGGGATGCGGGCTACCGCATTGCGTGGACGCCCTACGCCCAGCTGACCCACTACGAGAGCAAGAGCCGCGGCGGGGACGAGAAAGACCCGGTAAAGGCACGGCGCTTTGCCGCCGAGCAGCAGCGTCTGTACGAGGTGCACGGCAAGGAGAACATCCTGCATGACCCCTACTACAACCCCAACCTGACCATGGACCGGGAGGATTTTTCCGAAAGCGATGATCTGCGCGGGCTGAAAGAGGGACGCATCACGGTGCAGTGGAGGGAATAACAGCATGAACATCAAGGGCCATTTCGAGACCATCACCCGGCACAAGCTGCTGGTGATGAAATACTGCTTTGAATGCGGGTTGTATGAGCAGGGTCTTGCCCACGACCTGAGCAAGTATAGCCCCACCGAGTTCATCCCCGGGTGCATCTACTATCAGGGTGACCACAGCCCCAACGAGGCGGAGCGCGCAGCCAAGGGCTACACCTCGGCGTGGCTGCACCACAAGGGGCGCAACAAGCATCATCTGGAATACTGGATCGATTACAGCACCACTAAGACCGGCCTGACCGGCATGAAGATCCCCCTGCGGTACGTCTGCGAGATGGTGTGCGACCGGGTGGCGGCAAGCCAGATCTATCTGGGCGATAAGTACACCGATGCCTCCGCGTGGGAGTACTACCAGCGCAGCAAGGATCACTACCTGATGCACCCGGAGACCCGGGCACTGCTGGAAAAGCTGCTGTGCATGGTGCGGGACCTCGGGCGGGAGCGCACCTTTGCCTACATGAAATTCCTGCTTGGCTGCGAAAACGATTACTAAGCCCAAAAGGCTGCTGCACAGACTGTGCGGCAGCCTTTTTTTGCGCACATTGCAAAAAAACGCCTTTGCATTTTGGCGCACCCGTGCATTGACAAAATGGCAAAAGTAACGGTAAAATGAAAGAAAGCAGGCTTTGGAAACGTCCGGGCCGCATAGGATAGTGTCTGACGAAGAAGGAGGCATGAAGCATGAAATTGTTCAAGAAACTGGCAGCTGCCGTACTGGTGGCGGCTCTGACACTGATGATGGTGGGCTGCGGCTCCAAGACAGGCCTTGCCCAGCAGATCAAGGATGCTGTCTCGGATACTGCTGTTATTATGCATGGCAAGCAGGCCACGGACAGCAAGGAACTGGATGCCTTGGCAGCAAAGCTGCTGACAGAGATCGATAAAGCCCTCGCGGAGTTGGAAGAAGACGAGTGGCCGGATCCGAATGAACTGCTGAATGATGAGGAGTTCCTGAAAAAGGTCGGCATTGACCCGGCAACGGAGGCTTATGCGCTCTCCTTGACGCGCAACCCGAGTTACCTCAGCAATACCATGAATCAGGCTAAGCCTTTTGAGATTGCAGGGGATCTTGTGTATCGTCTGATGCAGGGTGATTTGAAGATCGGCAAACCCAAGCTCGGAAGCAAATTTGAGTTTGGTCTTGCCATTGGCACGCTTGACGGCAAGAACTGCGTGCTTATGATCGCGAAATAAGAGCGTCCGGGCTGTGACAGCCCTTACGGATGCCCCAAGACCGGAACGGTATATTTACAAGATGCGGCCTGCAGCAGCTGCCCCGGCAGATCCATTGCAGGCTGCGGCAAGGAGGAAACGATGAAACTGTTCAAAAAATTGGCAGCCGCCGTGCTGGCCGCTGCACTGGCATTAACGATGGTAGGCTGCGGCGGCAATAGCTACGCCACGCAGAACGAGCTGCTGAAAATAACGATCGATCAAATTGGCGAGACTGTGACCCACACCAAAAAGGCAGATGAAATGGCAGCAGCGCTGCTGGCAGCCGCCGATACAGCCGCCGAGCAGATGGAAAACAAGGGCGTGGATGCCAAGGAACTGCTGCAGAATCCTGCTGTTATAAAGGCAGCCAAAATTGACCTCGAAAAAACGCCCTGCATGTTCAACCCGATCGATGTCGACAGTCAGATCAAGAGCAGCGGCGTGCTGGGCGAATTCCTGAAGATGCAGTGGATGATGGAGGTCACGAGCCCCCGCCAGTTTGAGAGAATCGGCACGTTCGACCCCGGTGACAATAAGGTCGAGATCGGCGCAGCTACGCACAAGATCGGCGATAAGAGCTATATCCTGATTTTGGTCACCTATACGCCGACTACTCCGAGCATAACTTGATACACCTCGGGCTGCCGCACACAGGCTGTGCGGCAGCCTTTTTTGCGTGCAGAAAAGCCCGCGCAGTGTGCCCGGTGAAAAAGCAATTCCGGAAAATCGGCAGATTTTCCGGAATTGCGAATAAAAAATAATTTTTCCACTGAATATGGTTGGAGTGCACGCGGAAGCTATTTTAAAATGTTCCTGCTTTTGCACGCTTTGCCGAAACTTTCCGGCAAAGTTTGGCGCATCTGCCCATTGACAGCGCCCTGCGGCAGGGGATAAGATGAAACTGGGGAGCAATGCGCTCCCATAAGAAGAAAGCGGGGGGACCACAGATAAAGCTTTGGAAACGATGGACGGCAGCGGCTCTTGCAGCTGCAATGGCGCTGCTGCTTTTAGCAGCCTGCGGGCCCTCCGGCCCTTCCGCGCCGGATGCGCCGGATAAGCCGGGCAGCAGCGAGACCGGCAAAGACCCCACCGACAAAAAGACCGAGGCGCAGAAGGTGGCTGCGGTGGTGGAAGCACTGAACACAGTGCGCAAGAACAACGGCAATAACACTCCGCTGACCATGGACGCCGACGCCTATGTCATGGCTGAAAAAATGGCAAAATTGCAGCTGTACTGGCTGCTTGGCCAGTACAGCAACGACCCGAATGGCGAGCGGTATACGAAGGACTGGAACGACATCAGCAAGCTGACGGTAAAGGATAAAAAGCTGGTGGGCGTAGGCGGCTACGCTGCGTATCCCACAGAAACCAAAATCCGCGACTGGGCAGAGAAAGGCAGCACCCTGAAAAAGGCGCTGGTCAGGGATGACAGTGCCACCCTTGTGGGCGTGGGCGTTGTGCATAACACCGACCTTGCGACGAAGGATAGATACCCCATTATGGTGGTCGTGATGACCTACTGATACGAGCAAACGCCGCTGACAAAAAGTCGGCGGCGTTTTTGTGTGGTCTGCCGGATAACGCAAAAACACCCCGGCCGGGCGGTTTTACCGCTTGGCCGGGGTGCTGTTTTGCAAGAAAAATATTACTGCTCGTTTTCGTAGATCTTGATATAGCGCGGGGCGCTTTTATCCTGCCAGAGCAGCAGAATGGCGGTCAGGGCGACAGCCAGTGTGGTGAGGACGGCGAGCAGAGCTTTGAGAACTTTCATGGTTTGGTGCCTCCTTGTGAAGTTCGGGAGCGGAGCGGGGGACGTTCCGCCTGTCATGTTAGGTATAGTATAGCATATTCCCACAGTAAAGGCAAACGGCAGAAGAGGGAGAACAAAAAGAAAAATACGGAAGTTAGTTAAAACTAATCTGCGAAAACGAATAAGAAAGTTCAGGAAAATTCATCATTTGAGCCGTGATGTCGTTGACTTCCCGCGCCAAAATGATACAATAAGTGTGTTAAGCAGCTGCTGTCCCTGTACCAGTGCGCCTGCATGGGCGAGGGGATGGCAATTCAAGCAGAATGGGGGATTTGAAATCCATGTTGAACAAGCTGAAACGTGCGGCGCTTGGCGCGCATACGCCGCATGACAAGGCAACTGCTGCAAGCAAACCTATCCCGATGCCTCTGCCCGCGCAGGTACGCATCCTTATGAGCCAGCACATTGGCGCACCCGCCAAGGCTCTGGTGAAAAAAGGCGATGAAGTGTTCGTCGGCACCAAGATCGGTGAGGCGGGCGGCTTTGTCTCCGCAAACATCCACTCCAGCGTTTCCGGTACGGTAGCTGCAGTGGAACCTTTCCGTCTGTCCAATGGCCGTATGTGCGATTCTGTTGTCATCAAGACCGATGGCAAGCAGACCGTAGACCCGGCTGTCAAGGCACCGGAAGTCACCGATAAGGCCAGCTTCCTTGCCGCCGTGCGCGAGTGCGGTCTGGTCGGTCTGGGCGGCGCAGGCTTCCCCACCGATGTGAAGCTGCAACCCAAGCAGTCGGTGGATACTTTACTGATCAACGCCTCCGAGTGCGAGGTGTGGCTGACCAGCGACACGCAGGAGATGCTGGAGTGCAGCGATGATATCATCCGCGGCATCAAGGCTGTGCTGCAGTATACCGGCATCCCGAAGTGCATCATTGGTATTGAGAACAACAAGCCCGAGTGCATCGACCTGCTGTGCAAAAAGACCAAGGACGACAGCGCTATTGAGGTCAAGCCCCTGCCCAGTGTCTACGGCACCGGCGCAGAGCTGATCCTGATCGAAAAGTGCCTCGGCCGCGAGGTGCCCCACGGCGGTCTGCCCGCCGATGCAGGCGCTATCGTGATGAATGTGACCAGCGTTTCCACGCTGGGCAAGTATCTGGCTACCGGTATGCCGGTGGTCCAGCGTACCATCACCGTGGACGGCGATGCCTGCGCAAAGCCCCAGAACGTTGTTGTGCCCGTGGGCACCGCTTATCAGGACATTCTGGACTATGTGGGCGTCAAGGGCGAGCTGGGCAAGGTGGTTGCCGGCGGTGCCATGATGGGCCCCGCTGTGGAGAACCTTTCCTACCCCACCACCAAGACCACTTCCGGTCTGATCCTGCTGAGCAAGGCAGCTGCACAGCCCGCACAGGTCAACCCCTGCATCCGCTGCGGCCGCTGCGTGGAGTACTGCCCCATGGGTCTGGAGCCCGTGGAGGTCAATCAGGCCTACGCCGCCCGCGATGTGCAGGAGCTGGGCAAGCTGCACGCTGACTACTGCTTCAACTGCGGCAGCTGCTCCTTCATCTGCCCGGCAAAGCGCCCTGTCACCCAGATGATGAGTCTGGCCAAGGCCTTCTATCTTGGCGAAATCAAAAAAGGAGGCAATAAGTAATGGATACGAAGCTTATTGTTTCGGCTTCCCCGCACGTCCGCAGTGACGAGACCACCCAGAGCCTGATGGCTAACGTGATCGTTGCACTGTGCCCCTGCGTGGTTGCCTCTGCGATCATTTTCGGCGTGCGTGCCCTGCTGGTCACCGCCGTTTCTGTGGTGGCCTGTGTGGTTTTTGAGTGGCTGTACTGCAAGCTGCTGAAGCGTGCAAACCCCATCAGCGACCTGTCCGCTGTGGTCACCGGCATCATTCTGGCCATGAACGTGCCCGTGGGTATGCCCATCGGTCAGCTGATCATCGGCGATCTGGTGGCAATTATTGTTGTCAAGCAGCTGTTTGGCGGCATTGGCATGAACTTTGCAAACCCCGCTCTGGTGGGCCGTATCGTGCTGTTTATCAGCTTTGCCGGTTCCATGAATAAGTGGGTGTTCCCGGATGCAGCGGTGGATCAGCTGTCCAAGGCTACCCCGCTGGCTGTGGCAGATCCCTCCAAGCTGAGCCTGCTGGATCTGTTCATGGGCATCCACGGCGGTGTGCTGGGCGAGACCTGCGCACTGGCTATCGTGCTGGGTCTGATCTATCTGGTGGCTACCAAGACCATCAGCATCGCCATCCCGGCTTCCTACGTTGGCAGCGTGTTCGTGTTCTACCTGATCGCTACCAAGGATCTGCACAGCGCACTGGTTGCCGTGCTGAGCGGTGGCCTGCTGTTCGGCGCTGTGTTCATGGCTACCGACTACGTTACCAGCCCCTTTACCCTGAAGGGTAAGCTGGTGTACGGCGTGTGCCTTGGCATCGTTACCTTTGCTATCCGCTACTGGGGCAGCTACACCGAGGGCGTGTCCTTCGCGCTGCTGTTCATGAACCTGTGGGTCCCGTACATCAATGATCTGACCCGTCAGACCCCGTATGGCTATGTGAAGCCTGCAAAGAAAGCGAAGGAGGGTGCTGGCAAATGAGTAAGACTGCAAATTCCAGCTGGGAAACCACCGGTAAGCCCATTGTTGTGCTGACCGTCATCTCTCTGATCGTCAGCCTGCTGCTGGCTCTGGTGAACGGCATGACCGCTCCCGTTATCAAGGAGAACACCCGCCGCACCACGCTGGCTGCTTATGTCAGCGTGATGCCCTCTGTTTCGGACGCAGCTACGCTGGAGGAAGTGACCGACTACACCACCGCCAATGTTACCGGCGTGGTAAAGGCTCCGGACGGCGGCATTGCCATCAAGGCCGAGGAAAAGGGCTTTGACGGCGGCATCCTGACCGTCATTATGGGCTTTGACGCCAACGGTGCCGAGACCGGCATCTGGGTAGACGCTTCTACCCAGACCAAGGGCATCGGCTCCAATGTGTCCACCGATGACTTCCTGGCACAGTTCAACGGCATGGACGGCACCAAGAACATTGTGATGAATCAGGATTTCGATGCGTACAGTGGCGCAACCATTTCGTCCACCGCTCTGTTTGCTGCCATCAATGATTGTATCAACTGCTTCAACGAGCTGGCATAAAAGGAGGTTGGTAAGAAATGGCACAAGAAAATAAGTCCAAGGTAAGCATCCTTACCAACGGCATCATCAAAGAAAACCCTGTTCTGCGTCTGGTTCTGGGCACCTGCTCCATTCTGGCCGTTACCACGGCAGTTTCCAGCGCACTGGGCATGGGCGCCGCCTTCACCTTCGTGCTGGTGTGCTCCAATATCATGATCTCCCTGCTGCGGAAAGTCATCCCCGGCAAGGTGCATCTGCCCTGCTACATCGTCATCATTGCAGGCTTTGTGACCATCGTGCAGATGTTCATGCAGGCCTACATGGAAAGCCTGTACAACGCTCTGGGCGTGTTCCTGCCCCTGATCGTTGTCAACTGTATCATTCTGGGCCGTGCCGAGATGTTCGCCTGCAAGAACAATGTGGTGGATTCCGCACTGGACGGCGTGGGCATGGGCCTCGGCTACACCCTCACCGCTACCCTGATGGCCTCCATCCGTGAGATCCTGGGCAGCGGCACCTGGCTGGGCTTCCAGATCATTCCGGAAAGCGTTGCCAAGGTGTCCATCATGACGCAGGCTCCCGGTGCATTCTTCTGCTTTGGCCTGTTGATGGCCGGCTGTGTGTGGCTGGAAGGCAAGCTGGACGCCCGTATCGAGCGCAAGAGCTGCTGTGATCTTGATAATCTGAAGAAGGAGGCGGAATAAGATGCTCGTCAAACTCGCTGCGATCTTCTTCAGCATGATCCTTGTCAACAACTATGTGCTGGTGAAGTTCTACGGTATCTGCCCGTTCCTGGGCGTTTCCAAAAAGCTGGATTCCGCTGTTGGTATGTCCGGTGCTGTCATCTTCGTCATGTTCATGGCAACGGCCGTTACCTTCCCCATCCAGATCTTCATTCTGGACCCGGCTGGTCTGAGCTACCTGCAGACCATCGTGTTCATTCTGGTCATCGCTGTGCTGGTGCAGTTCATCGAGATCTTCCTCAAGAAGTACATCGTTGCACTGTATAACTCGCTGGGCGTTTATCTGCCCCTGATCACCACCAACTGCTGCGTGCTGGC